>Ga0129314_1000848_pt1 | contig 26764 bp, 18 predicted proteins | sample O1111metagenome_FD_94431 | JGI IMG/M metagenome (GOLD analysis project Ga0129314, IMG submission 94431) | Orangutan individual fecal microbial communities from fecal samples from Wisconsin, USA - O1111 metagenome | ecosystem: Host-associated > Mammals > Digestive system > Large intestine > Fecal... | reverse complement strand
TTCCTCACGCACTCTCACGCCGACCACACAGGTGCGCTTCCTTGGCTGTACGAAAACGGTTTTAAAGGAACAGTCATCGCGTCCGTTGATACCTTGCGACAGCTTCCCTTTAATGTGGAAAAACACCGCACTCTGAGCGAAATCTGCCCACACGGTACGGGAGAGTTAGGCAGTCTCGGGATAGAATACGGCAGAAGCGGACATTGCGCGGGCAGCGTATGGTTGCAGCTCAGCGAGAGCGGAAAAACGATATTCTTCTCGGGAGACTACACGGAGGACACGCAGGTTTACTCTTGCGACGTGATTCGTAATCGCAAAGCTGACCTCGCCGTGCTTGACTGCGCATACGGAAAAGATGATGCCGCGTATTCCGAATACTGCGAAAAGCTTGTTTCGGAGACTGAAAAACTGCTGTCGGAGCGCTCGATTCTGCTGTTCCCTGTACCGAAATACGGGCGCGGGCTTGAAATATTTAAGCTGTTCTCTGACAACCTGAGCGGAGTGAAATATTACGCCAACGAGCTGTTTTTAAAGAATCTCGCTGAACTCAACTCCGGCGGATTCTGGTACAAGGAGGAGAAAACCACATCTTCTGTCGGACAGTACAGCGGAGAGAAGGACGGCATTGTATTCGTGAGCGATCCTCAGCTGAGAAGCAGTGCGGCGCAGGGCATGGCAGAACAGGTACTCTCCATCGGAGGAAGAGCTGTCATGACGGGAACGCTTGAGAAAGGCTCGTTCAGCGAGATGCTGTTCAGTCAAGGCAAAGCTGAAATGCTGCGATACCCCGTACATCTCGGTTACGCGCAGTTCCGCAGACTGACAGAGCAGAACGCATTTGGGCGTACCGTTCCCTATCACAGCAAGGATTTTACCTCTGAGCGGACGATAGAGTTTTAAAAATAATAAAGCAAATCCGAACTGATTCAGACGAGTCGGCTCGGATTTTTTGCTTCACTGCAATTGACAATACCTCATTTTTCTGCTAAAGTAATGATACTGCAATAAAAAGCAAAACGAAAGGGTAAAACTATGGAGATTTTAAATGATTATTCGTGGGTGCGCGGAGTGAATCACTATATGTCCTCCGGCGAGCAGCTGAAAAAAGAGCTCGGCTACGGAAAGCGTGTGAATCTGAACTCCGTCCGCTTCTGGCTCGACTACAGGTCATATGCGGCTGACAAAACAGGTTACATTGAGCGTGTGGTCAGATACACAAGGGAGTGTTACGAGTGCGGATATCGCGTCATGCCTATTATCTGGAACGGAAATATGCTCGACCCGCACATGATAGACGAGGAAAACTATCCCGCGGGAGACGAATACACCCGAACAATCGTGAACGCGCTGAAAGACGAGCCGGGACTTTTGATGTGGGACATAATGAACGAGCCTTCCTGCAACGACTGGATATTCGGCGAGAAAGACCATGAGATTCAGAAGGCAAAGTACGAGAAAATGTGGGGATTCGTCCGCAGATACTGTGCTTTTGTGAAAAATCTCGACCACGTGAACGCCATTACCGTAGGACACACCACTGCCGTCGACATTGAACCCACCGTGGATTCAGTGGACGTGCTCTCGTTCCACGACTACAACGGAACATCGCGCTCCATCGACGCAAACTATTCCCTCGCCGACAGCATTTCAAAAAAATACGGCAAGCCGGTGCTCCAGACTGAAACAGGATGCCTTGCACGAGCAAATCCGTACGACATGGCTCTCGCGGCTTGTCAGAAGTACAACATGGGATGGTTCGTGTATGAGCTGATTATTCACGGAAGATGCGACAGCGAGCACGGAGTTTTCTATCCCGACGGAACTGTACGAGACCCCGCAACTATCGCCGCAATGATGGGATGCTTCAGAAACCGCGGAGAGGGCATTGTGCTTCCCATTCCGAACAGAGAGGGAGCGGCAGACAGAGCGGTTGAAATGATAAAAAACGCGCTTACCGAATACACCTGTGACGGCTTTGACTATCGTCCGAGCGACAAGGAAAAGCTGCTTGAAGCTTGTGAGTACGCCGCGTATCTGCTCGAAGGCTGCGACATGATACCGATGGCATATCCTCCTACCGCGAAAATAGCCAAATTCAGACGTGATGTCGACACGCCTCTCCTTGAAATAAGACAGTTTGCGTTTGAGCTTGCAAAAGAACTGAAAGAAATCTGTCAGATACTTTAAGATGATAATTTCAAATAAATTCGAACTAATTGCGTAAAGTCGGCTCGGATTTTTTGCCGCCTCAGTGATTTTAGGCAAACGCCGATTTTGTTTTAGACAAACGCCGATAATCATCTCCGCGAATTTTACATACCGTTTTGACGCAGATTTTGTCTCTCATGTACGTGCGTTAAGCTGAAAATCTTCTGAATCTGCCAAAGCGTCTCCGTACTTATTGACAAAACGAAAACAGTATAGTATTATTATACTGAAATAATAATGCGAAATCAGGTCTTATATGTCAATAAATACACTTGTCTCAACCGGCACAATGGTGGGACGCAGCAACGGATTTAACTACAAAAGGGCGTTATATGAGATAAATAAACTTCAGGACAAAGGTTTTTGCGTCGGATGCGAGCTTATGATGCTGACTTTCTTCTACGACAAGCTCGGCGATATCGTATCTGAAGTGCAAAAAAGCGGCGTAAATCCCGTAACGATACACTGCGAAAAGGAAATCGGAACAAAAATCTCCGACGCGGGAGTGCTGACGTCCGACGGCAAACCGGATGAAGCGGAAGAACTGTACCGTGAGGCTGTGCTGCTGTTCCGGCTGAACTGTAACGTCGCGCGAGAGCTTGAAATAACGCGAATGGTGCTTCATCTCTGGGGCGGTTTCTCTTCCGACAGGAACGTTGAATACAACATATCAAAGCTGCCGGAGCTTACCTCCATTGCAAACGAAAACGGAGTTCGCCTGCTCATCGAAAACATCCCGTCAAGCGCGCACGATCCTCTCTCAAACTGGCACAAGGTTCTTCCCTACCTCGGAAACGGCGGATTCATTTTCGACACGCGATTCGGCAAGCTGCACGAACTGATAAATGAAACTCTCACGGACAAGGTCATAGACGAGAGGATAGAGCACATTCACGTGAGCGATTTTGTAGGCGGATACAGGAATTTCAGCGCGCTCAGACCCATTCTACATCCGAGAGACGGTGTCATTGACTTTGACGAGGTTGCTTCCCTGCTTTACGACATGAACTACAGCGGCACTCTCACCCTTGAATCTCCGGTAATGGTCGGCGAGGAGCTTGACATACCGAAGATAGAGGACACTCTTTGTTATCTTGACGAATTATTCAATCACAAATACAATACCGTAACGAAGGAGAACAAGTAAAATGAAAAACTTTATGGGCAGAAACTTTCTTCTGAAAAACGAAACCGCGCAGGTTCTTTTCCACAAGTACGCTGAACATCTCCCGATCATCGACTACCACTGCCACGTTTCTCCGCGCGAAATTGCAGAGGACAAGCAGTACTCCAACATAACGGAGCTTTGGCTCGGCGGAGACCACTACAAATGGAGAGCCATGAGAAGCTGCGGAGTAGCAGAGAAGTACATAACCGGCGACGCCTCCGACTACGAAAAGTTCAAGGCTTATGCCGAGTGCATGCCCTATCTCATCGGAAATCCGCTTTACCACTGGACACACCTGGAGCTTAAAAGATTCTTCGGCTGCGGACTTATTCTCGGTCCCGACACCGTTGACGAAATCTGGGAGCTTACCTCCGCTATGCTCGAAGACCCTTCAATGAGCGTGCGCAATCTCATAAGAAAGTCCCGCGTCAAGGTCATCTGCACGACTGACGATCCCATAGACTCCCTTGAATGGCACAAGATGCTCGCGGAAGACGACACGTTTGACACTCAGGTTCTCCCCGCGTTCCGTCCCGACAAGTGCTTCAACATAAACAAGCCGGGGCTTGAGGCGTACTACGAAAAGCTCAGCGCGGCAAGCGGAGTCCACATCAAGAACATTGCTACGCTGAAGGAAGCTCTCGTAAACCGCATTGACTTCTTCGACAAAATGGGATGCCGCACCGCCGACCACGGACTTGACGAGTTCCCGATGTACGTAAAGCCCAACGAATACGCCGCCGACCGTGCTCTCGAAACCGCGCTCAATTCCGACGGCAAGGAAGTTACTCCCGAAATGCTGTGCCTGCTCAAGTGCGAAATGCTCTCATTCCTTGCGGGTGAGTATGCAAAGCGCGGATGGGTAATGCAGCTTCACGCCGGAGTTTGCAGAAATGCCAACCCAGTCATGATGAAGAAGCTCGGTCCCGACACAGGCTTTGACACCATCGGATACACTAACGTACAGGGCATTATAGAGCTGCTCGCACTCATGGAAAAGCACTCCGGCCTGCCGCGCACCATAGTTTATTCGGTAGACCCCACCTGCAACGCCGCTATTTCATCAATGCTCGGCTGCTTCCAGACCTCTGAGGACGGATATCCCAAGGTAATGCAAGGCTCTGCATGGTGGTTCAACGACACTATCGACGGCATGGAAGCCCAGATGAAGCAGCTCGCAAACGTCAGCGCGTTCGGCAAATTCAACGGAATGCTCACCGACTCGCGCAGCTTCACCTCATATCCCCGCCACGAATATTTCAGACGCATACTCTGCAACATTATCGGCGAATGGGTCGAGGACGGACTTTACCCCTTTGACCCGGAAGCTCTGGCTACGCTTGTATGCGACATCTGCTACAACAACACAAAGAACTTCTTCGGTTTTAAAATCGACTGAGTTATCATATTAATCACTAAAGAAAGCAATACTCTGATATGAATTTTCTAAAATCCTTCAAGCGCAAATTTATCGGCGACAGAAATTTTTATAAAATCCTCTGGATACTCGTGCTTCCGCTCATCATACAGCAGGGTATCACAAACTTCGTAAGCCTTCTTGACAACTTAATGGTCGGCAGACTGGGAACGCTGCACATGAGCGCCGTTTCCATTGCCAATCAGCTTATTTTCGTTTTCAACCTCGCTATATTCGGCGGAATCTCGGGCGCGTCCATATTCGGAACTCAGTTCTTCGGAAGCGGCGACTACAAGGGAATGCGCGACACGTTCCGCTTTAAAATGATATTCTCCGTAGTCACATCGGTCATCGCAATCGTTGTTTTTACCGTGTTCGGAGAAAATCTCATCATGCTGTTTCTGAAAAGTGAAGCAAACTCCGCCGAGGACATAGCGAAAACCCTCTCCGAAGCCTGCGCATATCTCGACATTGCCGTTGTGGGACTGATACCGTTCGCGGTAGTTCAGGCATATGCGGGAACGCTCAGAGAAACCGGCGAAACCGTAGCTCCCATGATCGCAAGCGTCGCGGCTATTGCAGTGAACTTTGTCTTCAACCTGCTGCTCATCTTCGGTCTCTGCGGATTTCCTGCTCTCGGCGTAAGAGGCGCGGCTATAGCTACGGTAATGTCTCGTTTTGTTGAGCTTATCGTAGTAGTCGTCGCCACTCACCGCCATCCCGACAGGTTCCGCTTCATCGAGGGTGCGTACAAAAGCCTTCATGTTCCCGCGCAGCTCGTCAAACGCATAGCGATAACCGGAACTCCCCTGCTCGTGAACGAAGTGCTCTGGTCTCTCGGAACTACTTTTGTCACACAGAACTATTCCGTCCGCGGTCTTACTGTTGTGGCGGCGATAAACATAGCAACTACGGCGTGGAACCTCTTCTGCATAATCATGTTCGCGATGGGTTCTGCCGTATCAATCCTCGTCGGTCAAAAGCTCGGCGCGGGAGATGAAGAAGGCGCGATAGACGTTGACAACAAGCTCCTTTTCGTTACCGTAGCCGCGCATATCGTGATAGGACTTCTCATTATCGTCTCAGCTCCGTTTATCCCGCTTCTTTATAAGGTAGAGCCGGAGGTGCAGTCTCTCGCGACAACGTTCCTCATGATAGCCGGCGCATCCCTTCCGATTCACGCTCTTATACACAATATTTATTTCACAATACGCTCCGGCGGAAAGACAATCATCACCTTCCTGTTCGACTCCGTATTCACATGGGTAGTTCCCGCAATGATATCGCTGTTCATGTGCCGCTTCACTGATATCAGCATAGTCTGGATATACTTCGCGGTGCAGTTCAGCGAGACGATAAAGCTGTTTGCGGGCATTCCCATGCTGAAGTCGGGCTTCTGGGCGAAATGCGTCGTGAGCGATATCTCTGAGAAAGGATAACACCATGAAGCTCATCATCAAGCAGCAGTTTTTCACACTTTTTGACAAGTTCGACGTGTATGACGAAGGAGACAACATAGTCTACACAGTCGAAGGACAATTCGCGCTCACAAAAACCTTGTCGGTTCTCGACCACGACGGAAACGAAGCGGCAAAGCTCACACGCAGATTCTTCACTATTCTGCCGACTTTTGACATTGAGGTTGACGGAGTGGAGATAGGCACTATACGAAAGGAATTTTCACTTCTCACTTCCCAGTTTGACATTGACTACATGAACTGGAGCGTAAAAGGCGATATTCTCGAATGGGACTACGATGTAAACGATGAAAACGGCAGCCTGATAGCTCACATTTCAAAGGAAATACTCAACCTCACTGACACGTACTGCATTGACGTTGAGGACGACAAAAACGCGCTGCACGTTCTCATGCTTGTCCTCGCGATAGACGCGGAAAAGGAACAGAGATAAAAATCTCATAAATGTAGTTATTTCACACTTTTAACGAAATTCCGGCACACAAAATAACAATCAGCTATTGATTTTCCGAGTTCATTATGATAAAATCTTTTCGTAATGAACTCGGTTTATTTTTGGAGGAAAAATGAATTTCAGACAGGTACATCTTGACTTTCATACAAGCGAAAAAATTGACGGTATCGGCTCGTGCTTCTCGAAGGAACAGTTTCAGGACGCACTCAAACGCGGTCACGTAAACTCGATAACCGTATTTTCAAAATGCCACCACGGCTGGGCGTATCATCCGAGCGAAGCTAACAAAATGCATCCCGGATTAAAGTTTGATTTGCTTGACGCGGAGATAAAGGCGGCGCATGAGATTGGAGTAAAAACTCCTGTGTATCTATCAGCCGGATTTGACGAAAAAATCGCGCACAAGCATCCCGAGTGGCTCAGACGGCCGAAAGACGACAGAATCGGATGGGAATATCCAGGATTTCACGAGCTTTGCATGAATTCCCCCTACCTCGACTACCTCATTGCGCAGATTGAAGAGGTTGTACGGAACTATGACTGCGACGGTATTTTTCTCGACATAGTAGGCGTTCGTACCTGCTGGTGCCAGAACTGCGTGAAAACTCTCCTCGACGAGGGAAAAGACCCGTACAACGACGAAAATGCGCGTGAGCTTGGCGAAAGAGTTTACCAAAACTACACCCGCCGCGTCCGTGAAGCAGTTGACAAGATAAAGCCCGGACTGCCCGTATTCCACAACAGCGGACACATCAGACGCGGAAGACGCGACCTTGCCGACGTTGACTCCCACCTTGAGCTTGAATCTCTCCCGACAGGCGGCTGGGGATACGACCACTTCCCTCTCTCTGCGGCATATTCAAGAACTCTCGGCAAGAACTTCCTCGGAATGACGGGAAAATTCCACACAACATGGGGCGAATTCGGCGGATACAAGCACCCGAACGCACTCAGATACGAGGAAGCTCTCTGTGTGGCGAACGGTGCAAAATGCTCAATCGGAGACCAGATGCACCCGGACGGACACATGGATGAGGTTACATACGACTTAATCGGCGCGGCGTACTCCGAGGTTGAAGAGCGCGAGGAATGGCTTGATGGAGTTACATCTGTCGCTGATATTGCCGTGCTTTCCGAAGAAGCCGTAGCAAACTACTGCGAGCAGAATCACCTCCCCCACAGTGGCGACAACGGTTCCGACGCGGGTGTTGTACGAATGCTGCTTGAAGGAAAGTTCCTGTTTGACGTTGTCGACACCGACTCCCTCTTCTCTGGCGAATGCGAAAGGTACAAGCTGCTCATCCTCCCCGACAGCGTAAGATTTGACGAGAGACTTGAGAAAGCCGTAAAGAAGTTTGTCTCCTGCGGCGGTCGTGTGCTTGCAACCGGAGAAAGCGCTGTGGGTTACGACGACAAATTCATGATTGACCTCGGATGCCGCTATAAGGGAGAGAGCGCGTTCTCACCGATATACTTCCGCCCGTGCTTCGACATGGGAGTTCTCGGCAACACCGCGTATGTAATCTACTCCAAATCCTACGACATTGAAGCCGACGGAGAAGTAGTTGTCGAGCGCGAGAACCCGTACTTCAACCGCACAACATTCTCGTTCTGCTCACATCAGCACACGCCGAACAACAAGTCCGAGCGTTTCCCCGCAGCAACAGTGGGACATGACGGAGCATACATCTCGACAAAGATATTCAGCGAGTACGCGACAAAGGGCAGTCTCATTGCAAAGCTCATTACAAACCACATAATAAATCTGCTTCTCGGCGAGGACAAAACAATCGAGACAAATCTCCCCGCTCAGGGTGTAGTCACGCTCATGGACCAGACCGCGGAGCACAGACTTGTAAACCACCTGCTCTACGCCTCACCGGTAAAGCGCGGAAACGGAATTGAAGTAATTGAAGATATCATACCGCTCAGCGACATTACCGTAAAGCTGCGCACCGACAAGACGCCGAAGAGAGTTTATCTTGCTCCCGAAAAGCGCGACATACCGTTCACATATGAAAACGGGGTTTTAGATTACACCGTAGACAAGCTGAACTGTCATGCTATGGCTGTAATAGATTATTGATAACACAAAAGAAGGTAGAACAATGAAAAGATCAAAAATCAACAAAATCATTGAAGAAGCCGCAGAATTCCTCGGCGAGCACAAATTTCTTCTTCCACCGTTCGCTTATTTTACAGCCGCCGAATGGAAAGAAAAGAATCACGAATACGATGAAATACGCCGCAACTGCCTTGGCTGGGATATAACGGACTTCGGAAGCGGAGACTACAAAAAGTGCGGCTTGTTCCTGTTCACACTGCGCAACGGAAACGCTCACAATCCCGACGACCACAAGGTTTACGCGGAAAAAATCATGATAGTCGACGAAAATCAGACGACTCCATACCACTACCACTGGTACAAGCAGGAGGACATAATCAATCGCGGCGGCGGAAATCTTATGATAAAGGTATATGCGGCAGACGAAAACGACGAATTCTCCGCAGACGACGTTGAGATTCAGGTTGACGGACGCCACTACAAGGTTCCCGCAGGCAGCGTTATCAGACTTACTCCCGGCATGAGCATGACTAACACAAAGAAGCTCTACCACGCGTTCTGGGGTGAGGAAGGTCACGGAAAGGTTCTCGTAGGCGAGGTCAGCCAGTGCAACGACGACTCCAAGGACAACCGATTCTATGAGCCTGTCGACCGTATGCCATATCTCGGCGCGATAAAGGATGCCGACACTTCCGACAAGGTGCGCTTCTTTGACTCCGTGGGACGCTTCCCCGAAATCGAAGAGGATGTTGAACCGAAGTATCTCCTCTGCAACGAATATCCCGAAGCAAAATAACATTTTTCCCTCTGCTGCACTTTCCCATCTCCAAAAGTTAGACCCAAAACTAACGATGTGAAGGACGGGACAGTGCCTTGGCAGAGGGATTTTTTTATGTCTTAACCTCATTAAGCGCGTAATTTATTATTGCTATAGGTCCGAAATTATGTTATAATACCGTTGATATTACTAATATTTACACAATACGGAAGCAAAAAATGACTGAAAATTCACCTGTTTACATAACCGAATGTCCCGACTACGATGAAACCCGACTTACCGATATAATCCGCGCCGCTTTTTCCGCCATCGGAGTTGACGAGAGCTTGATAAGCGGAAAGAAGGTGCTGATAAAGCCGAATCTTGTCCTCGCGAAGGTTCCCGACCATGCCGCCACAACACATCCCGCCGTGATAAAAGCTGTCGCCGTCGTCCTGCACGAGCTTGGAGCGTCATCCATAACAGCGGCGGATTCTCCCGGAGGTCCGTACAATTCCGCGACTATCTCAAACGTGTACCGAACCTGCGGACTGAGCGAGATTGGTCTTGACTACCTCAAGCTGAACACCGACTGCTCATTCAAGGCGATGTACACGGACGGAGTGAAGCTGAAAAACCTGCACGTCATAAGTCCGTTTTTCGACTGCGATGTTGTTGTTGACATATGCAAGCTCAAGACTCACACCCTCACCGGAATGAGCTGCGCTACAAAGAACCTGTTCGGACTTATCCCCGGAGTTGAAAAATTTGAAATGCACTCCAACTTCCCGCGTATCGAGGACTTTTCACAGATGCTTGTGGATCTGAGCGAAATGGTGCTGCGCGAAAAGGAATTCATAGCCGTATGCGACGCGGTTCTGGCAATGGAAGGAAACGGTCCGTCATACGGTACGCCGAAAAAAGCCGGACTTATTCTCGCCTCGCGCTCACAGTTCTCACTTGACGTTGTGGGAGAGCATATCATCGGCTCTGACGGAAACGTGCTCCATCTTAACGCCGCGGCTGAAAGAGGTCTTGTCTCGCGTAATGTCAGCGATATTCCACTCCTCGGAATGAGTAAATGCCCGACGCTTGACTTCAAAAAGCCTGACACCGACGCAGGAAAGTTCCTCAAAAACCTGCCAAACCTTTTCGGAGGAAGGTTCGCGGCTTTTTTTGAGACTAAGCCTCATGTAAACAAGGAAAAATGCGTAGGATGCGGAGTATGCGCCCGCTCATGCCCACGCCACACGATAACTATAGAGAAGAAAAAAGCCCATATTCACCGCGAAAACTGCATAAAGTGCTACTGCTGCGGCGAGCTATGTCCGATAGGAGCAGTTGACGCAAAGCAGAATCCGCTGATAAAACTGATACACTGATATGGAAAAAACTGCAAAAGCGAACGCGAAAATCAATCTTTACCTGAATGTAAGCGGAAATAGAGAGGACGGATATCACGAAATCGAAACCGTCATGCAGGAGATATCTCTGTGCGACGAGGTGTCTGTCCGTATAATCGAAAATAGTCTCGGCTGCAACAGAATCACGCTTTCCTCAAACGACTCCCGAGTTCCGCTGAATGAGAAGAACATAGCCTACAAATGCGCGGAGAAGTTCCTCGAATTCACGAAAATAACGGGACTGGACGTGCATATTCACATAGAAAAGCGCATTCCGATAAGCGGCGGACTTGCGGGAGGTTCAACTGACGGCGCGGCGGTGCTGAAGCTGCTGAACGACATGACAGAGCAGAATCTTTCCGAGGACGAGCTTTGTTCTATCGGCGTGAAGGTAGGTGCGGACATACCGTTCTGCATTGTCGGAGGGTGCTGTGTCTGCCGCGGAATAGGCGAGAAAATCACGAAGCTCACACTGTGCAAGCCGAAATACCATGTGCTGATAGCTCCGTCGGGGCTTGGCGTGTCCACTCCCGAAGCTTACGGCATGGTGGACTCGGCTGAGCTGACCTCCCCTTGCACAGCAGACGATGTTGTCCGCGATTTAGCCGAGGGCATTGTTCCGTCGATTTTATATAATGCCTTTGAATCCGTTATCCTGCCGATACGTCCTGCCGCCGACAAGATTAAGAGAACGCTTCTCTCTCTCGGTGCGGACGGAGTTATGATGAGCGGGAGCGGACCTACGGTATTCGCGCTATTCTATGACGAAACAAAGCTGCACGATGCGCAAAGAGCTATGAGCGACGCAGGATTTAAGACATACGCCTGCGAAGCTTTAAGAAGCCTCTGATTTAAGGTTATTTTTGCGATAAAAGTCCCTATATTTTAGCCTTATATCGCAAAAATCCGATTAATTCAGAGTATCTTTAATATAAATACAAAGAAAGGAACAGCTACATGAAGAAAATCTGCATTTCAAAGGGCTGGTCGCTTAATGCCCCCGGAACGAACGGATGGGTGAACGTTGACCTCCCGAACGACTACAGCGTAACGCTTCCACGCGATCCGAATGCACCGGGCGGAGCTTCAAACGGATTCTTCCCCGGCGGAAAAGGCACTTATGTCAAGGAAATGGAGCTTGGTAAGGGTCACTACATCCTCGACATCGACGGCGCGTATATGTGTACAACCGTAAAGCTTAACGAATATCAGCTCGTAATGCACCCGCACGGATACACCCCGTTCCTCGTCGACCTCACCGAGCGCAAGCGGAAAGGCATGAACAAGCTCGTTATCACCACAAACGCACATCAGCCGTCAACAAGATGGTATTCAGGTGCGGGAGTTTATCGTGACGTATATCTCTGGCACGGCGGAGACATCAGAATCGAGCCTTGGGATGTGTTTGTTTCCACGCCCACGCTTGACAAAGTTAAAGTATCATACGAAATAAGCTCCGACAGAGACGCTGACGTTACCCTTGCCGCGGAAATTATCGGAAGCGGACGTGCAGTCGAGGCAAAAACCGTATCGGTAAGCCTTAAAGCAGGCGAAAAAACTCCCGTTCAGCTCGAATTTGAAGTCAAGGACGCACGCGCATGGAGCACCGACGACCCGTATCTCTACACGATGAGCACGAAAATAATCGAAAACGGCGAGGTAGTCGAAACCGACAAGACCAAATTCGGCATAAGAACGGTATCCGCCGACGCTGAAAACGGACTGCTCTTCAACGGCAAGCCCATGAAGCTGCGCGGAGGATGTATACACCATGACCACGGAGTTCTCGGTGCCGCAGACTATCCCGCAGCATGCCGACGCAAACTGACAAAGCTGAAGGAAGCAGGCTTCAACGCACTCAGAATAGCGCACAACCCGCCGTCGACCAATCTAATGGAAATGTGCGACGAGATTGGAATTATAGTAATGGACGAAGCCTTCGACTGCTGGAGACTCGAGAAGGGCGGCGAGCTGAACTACCACGTCTGGTTTGATGACTGGTGGGCAAGGGACATCGCCGCAATGGTTCGCCGTGACAGAAAGCATCCCTCTGTCATAGCCTACTCTATAGGAAACGAAATTCCCGAAAGCTACGGTCACTGTGACGGAGACGAATGGTCGGCACGCCTGACTGCGGAAATAAAGAAGTACGACGATACACGCTTTGTCACGTCCGCTACATATCAGATGGGTGACGGCGAAACATGGGCTGACAGAACCGCGGGATACTATGCTCCGCTCGACATCTGCGGCTACAACTATCTCTACACAAGATACGAAAGAGACCACAAGCAGTTCCCGAAGCGCGTTATCTGGGGCTCGGAGACTCACGCTATCCATTTCTACGACTCGTGGCAGACTGTACTGAACAACAGCTACGTCATAGGAGACTTCACGTGGACTGCATACGACAACCTCGGAGAAGCCGGAACAGGACGCTCATGCTGGGCAAGAGACGGCGTCATTCGCGGAATCAGCCTTGCGGGATATCCATGGCGTTCGTGCTATCAGGGAGACCTTGACCTTTGCGGATACAGACGTCCCCAGTCATACTTCCGTGAGGCGGTTTGGATAGGTGGAAAAGAACCGAAGATATTCACTACCCATCCCGAACACTACGGCGAAGGCTTCACGGGAACGGAATGGCACTGGTACGATGTTCTCGACTCATGGACGTTCGACGACAAATACATCGGAAAACCCGTGAAATGCGAGGTTTACACTGACGCGGACGAGGTGGAGTGGTATCTGAACGGCACACTCGTCGGCAAGAGCAAAACCGAAAAAGCGATATCCACACTTGATGTTCCATACGAAAAGGGCGAGCTTGAAGTTATCGCGTACAAGGACGGAAAAGTATGCGGACGCTCCTCACTTCACACTGTCGGCAAAGCTCATTTTATAAAGCTCTCACCCGAGACACACGAGATTACAGCCGACGGACGGGACCTGTGCTACATCGACATCTTTGTGACAGACGAAAACGGAGACAGAATTCCCGACTCAAAGGCGGAGCTTTCATGCATAGTTGACGGCGGCGAGCTTATGGGAATATTCTCCGGCGACCCGAAAAACGAAGACAGCTACGGCTCAAACATCTGCCACGCATTCGAGGGACGCGCCGTTGCCATTATCAAAACAAGCGCTGCGGGAGAGGTCACTGTAACTGTAGGCTCACCGAAGCTGTACTCCGGAAAAGCAATAATTAAAGCTGTTAAATAATAAGAAAGGACTCAAATATGGCTGATACTATTATCTACAAAGGCAGAGGAAACGCCGAAATGTACGACGACTACATGGATTTTATCAACTACGTATTCGGCTTCAACGGAAACGAGCAGGATTTTAAAAAGCTGCTTCCGAAGCTCTACAATCCTGAATGCGATCCTTGCTGCAACAACTATGTAGTAACGGAAAACGGAAAGCTCAAGGCTGCTATCGGCGCGTTTGACTCGGAAGTTACCGTTGGCGGTGAAGTTTTGAAATGCCGCGGTATCGGAAACGTCGCCGTACATCCCTACTCCCGCTCAAAGGGCTACATGATAGACTGCATGAACATGGCTCTTTCCGACATGGTGAAGGACGGAGTTGACTACTCGATTCTCGGCGGACAGAGACAGAGATACAACTATTTCGGCTTTGAATATATCGGCGTTGAGTACAATGTCAACATAAACGGCACGAACCTGCGCCACTGCTTCCGTGATGTTCCGTTCACCGAGCTTGAGATTCGCGATGTAAAGTCGGACGAAAGCGAGCTTATCGACAAAATCTACGGCTCGTTCTGCACAAGACCCATGCGCACTCTCAGACCTCGCGACAGGTTCTATGACATCTGCGTATCATGGCGTACTCCCCTCCGCGCAATATTCAAAAACGGAGAGTACATAGGATATTTTGTAGGAGATTTGCAGGAGCTTACGCTTGACAATCCCGAAGACTTTGACGATGTTGTGCGCAATTACGTCAGAAACTACGGCTCCGTCACGATAAGAATACCCGACTGGAGAGAAGACTTACTCGCGAGGGCAACACGTATCTGCGAAAGCTATTCCGTCGACCACAGCGATATGTTCAATGTGTTCAGCTATAAGAGATTTGTCGGAGCGTTTCTCGAATTTGAAGCGTCCTACAAGCCTATATGCGACGGAGAGTTGACGGTTCTGATTCACGGTTTTGCAGGAGACGAGAAGTTAAAAATAGCAACTCACGCGGAAAAGGTCGGCGGCAGATACACAACAGTTGAAGAATACGACGGAGAATGCGAGCTTGAGCTTACTCACCGTGACGCGATGGCGTTCTTCTTCTCTCTTTCTTCCCCCTACAGAACAAAAATCTCCCCCGCGATACGCGCCGCACTGCCCATTCCGGTGTATATTGAAAACGCCGACCATGTATAATTTTGCAGTGCACTTGACTATTTATACATTTTTGCAAGTCAGCCTGTCCCGTCCGTCACTCTGTAGAAACGAAGTCGCAAAAATAGCGTAGGTTTTTGGCAAAACGAAGAAATTTAAAATCCCCGATGAATATTTTCTCGGAAATATTGCATTTCGCACGAGTATGTGGTAATATTTATAATGTTCAATAAGTATTTATTCGGAGGATCAAAATGAGTTATTTACAGAACGTGCTTTCTCAGGTAGACGCAAAATATTCCACTCAGCCGGAGTTCCTTCAGGCGGTTCACGAAGTATTTGAATCCCTTGAAAAAGTTATCACCAAGAACGAAAAATTATACGAGCAGGAAGCTATCCTTGAGCGTATCACCGAGCCTGACCGCCAGATCATGTTCCGTGTTCCGTGGGTAGACGACAGCGGCAAAATCAGAGTCAACACCGGCTACAGAGTTCAGTTCAACAACTCCATCGGTCCTTACAAGGGAGGAATCAGACTTCATCCTTCCGTAAACCTTTCCGTTATCAAGTTCCTCGGCTTCGAGCAGGTATTCAAAAACAGCCTGACAGGTCTTCCTATGGGCGGAGCTAAGGGCGGTTCCGACTTCGACCCCAAGGGAAAGAGCGACCGTGAGGTTATGGCGTTCTGCCAGTCCTTCATGACGGAGCTTTGCAAGTACATCGGCGCTGATACGGACGTTCCCGCAGGTGATATCGGCACAGGCGCACGTGAAATCGGCTATATGTTCGGTCAGTACAAGAGACTCACCGGTCTTTACGAAGGCGTTCTCACCGGCAAGGGACTTTCCTACGGTGGCTCTCTCGTTCGCACACAGGCAACAGGCTACGGTCTGCTCTACCTCACCGACGAGCTTCTGAAATGCCACAACGACGGTCTTGACGGCAAAACGGTCTGCGTATCGGGTGCAGGAAATGTGGCAATATACGCAGTCGAAAAGGCTCAGCAGCTCGGCGCAAAGGTTGTCACAATGAGCGACTCTACCGGCTGGATCTACGACAAGGACGGAATTGACCTCGACCTCGTTAAGGAAATCAAGGAAGTTAAACGCGGCAGAATCTCCGAATACAAGGACGCGAAGGCTTCTGCGGAATATCACGAGGGCAAGGGCGTATGGTCGGTCAAGTGCGACATTGCTCTTCCCTGCGCTACACAGAACGAGCTTCTCATTGACGACGCAAAGGAACTTGTCAAGAACGGCGTAAAGTGCGTATGCGAAGGCGCGAATATGCCTACCTCCATCGAAGCGACAAAGTATCTCCAGGAAAATGGCGTTCTCTTTGTCTGCGGCAAGGCTTCCAATGCGGGCGGCGTTGCGACAAGCGGTCTTGAAATGTCACAGAACAGCGAAAGACTCAGCTGGACATTCGACGAAGTTGACGCAAAGCTCAAGGGAATCATGAAGGGCATCTACCACAACATCGACGAAGCTGCACGCGAATACGGCATGGAAGGAAACTATGTTGCCGGTGCAAACATTGCAGGCTTCTCCAAGGTAGTAAACGCGATGATAGCTCAAGGCGTCTAATAAAGTAAAACTGCATAACATAAAAAACTCTGTATGGAATTTAACCGTACAGAGCTTTTTGTTTATTCAAGTATTTCGGAGAGGATTCCTTTTCCCTCTTCTTTTTCGGTATCTTTTTCGTCGCCGAACACCATATTCGCGTAGATTTTCTTCATTCTGTCGTCGTCAAAGCGTTCGTCGATGAATTCAAGGAAGCCGTTGTTCGCGGGAATGCCGTCTCTTCTCTGCACCCAGCGTTCAACTGCAATGAGCGACACGGCGGCGTCAAACACGAGGAACACCACCATGACCCACGTTACGATTTTGCCTATCTTATCGGGAATTTTCAAAATTATCGCCGCAAGTCTCGGGTACAGGTTTTTTATCCATAGCATTCCGAGAAATCCCCAGAATATCGAGTACAGGAGACATATTCTACCGTTGATGTTGAACGGCATATCGCTGTAGTCCCATGAACGAGAACCGAAGAGAAGCTCCTGTCCGAACGAGCAGGCATATTCGATAACGCTTCCTATGACAAGTCCTCCGAGGAAGGAAAGCCAGCGCGAGTGGTTTCTGAGGTTGTACAGTGAAACGGTAAGCGCGAACGCTCCAACTCCGTACAGCAGATTGAACGGACCGTACACAAGTCCCGAGCGGCTTTCGATATAACCGTTGCGGAGGAGACACCATATCAGCTCAATCACAACTCCGACAAAGCTGCCGATTATGAACACAAGCGCGAGCTTATAGAAATTCGTACCCTGCGCAAAGTGAGCGGTTTCCTTCTCCTGATAGTCTATTGTAGCGTTTGCGGGAGCGCGGGAAATCAGCTTGCCTTTTTTGCTGTTTTGCACATCGTGCCATCTCGAGCGAACTTCATCTTCAAGATTTATCGAAACAAGGCTTGCCTTCGCGAGATTCGAGGACACATTTCTGAGTGCTTCCGTGCGCGCTTCTACGTCTTCGTCGGAAATATCGGAGCTTTCGTCCACCATCTCGGAGTAATACGCGTTCATTTCCTGCTCGGTCTTTTCGGCAGTATGAATCAGCGCCTCACTGTCACGCAGCATTTTACTCAGCGCGGAGCCCGGCGGAAGCTCTTTTTCAACCTTTTTTTCCTCAGCCACTTTCGCGGGTTTATCGTTCAGCTTCAATAAGTTTGCCAAATCATATCCTCCGTCAGGCGTTCAGAATCTTCATGAATTCCTCGCCCGTTATCGTCTCATGCTCATAGAGATACATAGCCAGTTCGTCGAGCTTTCTGCGGTTATTTTTAAGGATATCAAGAGCCTTTTCGTGCTGTTTTTTCACAAGCTCGACTACCTTTTTGTCAATTTCCGCCTGTGTGTCAGCCGAGCAGGAGAGAGATGTGTCGCCGCCGAGGTACTCGTTCGTGACAGTCTCCATTGCCACCATGCCGAAATCGTCGCTCATGCCGTAGCGTGTTATCATCGCTCTTGCAAGCTTTGTCGCTTGTTCGATATCGTTTGAAGCTCCTGTGGTTATCGAGCCTATTGCAATCTCTTCGGCAGCACGTCCGCCAGTCAGCGTTGCTATCTTGTTCTCGATTTCTTCCTTGTTCATAAGATAATGGTCGCCCTCGTCAACCTGCATAGTATATCCGAGAGCACCGGAAGTACGCGGAACTATCGTAATCTTCTGTACGGGAGCGGAGTTTGACTGCATTGCCGCAACAAGCGCGTGTCCGATTTCGTGATATGCAACGATTTTCTTTTCGTTGTCGGTGAGGATAGCGTTCTTCTTCTGATATCCCGCAATAACGACTTCTATGCTTTCTTCGAGGTCGGACTGGGAAACCTTATCTCTTCCGCTTCTTATCGCTCTCAGTGCGGCTTCGTTTACGATGTTTGCAAGCTCTGCACCGGAAGCGCCGGAAGCCATTCTCGCGATATGTGTGAAGTCAATACCGTTCTCAAGCTTAACCTTCTTTGCGTGGACTCGTAAAATCTCTTCTCTGCCTTTGAGATCGGGAAGCTCAACGGGAACGCGTCTGTCGAATCTGCCGGGTCTTGTAAGCGCAGGGTCAAGGCTTTCGGGTCTGTTGGTAGCCGCGAGGATTATTACTCCCGTGTTTCCTTCAAATCCGTCCATCTCGGTGAGGAGCTGGTTCAGAGTCTGTTCTCTTTCGTCGTTTCCACCGATTCTGCCGTCACGCTTTCCGCCTATAGCGTCGATTTCATCTATGAATACTATACACGGAGCTTTCTCTTTCGCCTGTCTGAACAAGTCACGCACCTTTGAAGCACCCATACCGACGAACATTTCTACAAATTCCGAACCTGACATCGAGAAGAACGGCACGTTTGCTTCACCTGCGACAGCCTTCGCGAGCATTGTCTTACCTGTTCCGGGAGGTCCTACAAGAAGAATACCCTTAGGCATGGACGCGCCGATTTCCTCATATTTCTTAGGATTATGGAGGTATTCGACGATTTCCGTGAGGTTTTCCTTAGCTTCGTCTTCACCCGCGACGTCGGAGAATTTGATACCGTCGGAGGACTTTACATAGACCTTGGCGTTGCTCTGACCCATGTTGAACATCATGGAGTTAGGACCGCCCGCGTGCTTCATCATCTGTTTTAGGAGAAGCTGTCCGAGTCCCCAGAAAATGAGTACGGGAACTATCCACGTTAGAATGAAGCTGACTATGGGAGAAGTTTCCTCGATAATCTCACTTGTAAACTGCGCGCCGGAGTTATACAGACGCTCTACAAGTCCGTCGTCGTCCATTTTTCCGGTCTTGTATATATTTTTCTCTTCTTTATCCGTGAAGAGTATCTGGTTGTCCTGTACCTCTACCTTTCCGATTTCCTTCTCTTCCGTCATTTTCATGAATGTGCCGTAGTCGACTTCCTGAACCTGACGCTGAGCGACAAACGGCATCAGAAAAAAGTTTATCACAAAAAGAGTTACAAGCACGAGCGTATAGTAGAATATTATCGGCTTTTTCGGCTTTTTTATTTCCTGCATATTATCGTCCTTTCAGTTTTTTTGAGTTTATTTTTTATGTTTCCGGTTCTCTTTTCAAATGTTTCTCTCATATCGTGCAGATACTCAATAAGCGATCTCTCGGATTTAAGCGGGAAGAAAAAGTGTGAGCGCATTGCGGCTTTTTCTTCAAACTGCTTGATATGAGCTTTGAGGCTTTCGTATTTGACAATGACGTCGTTTTCCTGTGCGTATGCTTTCAGCTTCATGATGAGGTTTGAAGAATAAACCACGTCTATAAGGAACACGCCGTAGAACAGTCCGACGAAGAACGAGAACGCGAGGTTTTCAGATAGCCACGTCAGCGCGGAGAGTATTCTCGGATGAATGAGGAAGTAATAGACAGCTCCGAGCAATGCCCATGCACACGAGAACGAGGGACAGATTATTCCCTGTATGTTGCCCCATTTGTCGCTGTAGTCCCAAAGTCTTACGTTCGCGAACTTCAGGCAGAAGATTCCGGCGATGTATTCTATAGCCGTCATGCACACTGCCATAACAACGAACAGCACCGCCTTATTCAGGATTGGATTTTTAATTATGCTGTATTGCTCGAGCGAAGCTATAAGATACAAGAGGCAAAGTCCGAATCCGTAAAGCGGGAGATACGGTCCGACGCAGAAGCCCGGGTTTATCCATTTGTGCTCCTTATTCTCCACCGCGAAATACTTTCTGAATATCAGCTCTATCACCCATCCGATGAGCGAGCCGATAAAAAACAGAAAAGCAAGCTTCAAAAAAATATTCATAAGCCGTCCTCTCATGTTGGATTTGATTCAAAAACGAACAGTTCATTGCTTATGATATTATAATACATTTTTCGCACCTATGTCAATATTATTATTGTTAATTTGATTTTCACAAATTATTATTACACGCGAAAAAACAAATATCCGCTGTTATTTTCCGATTTCAATGTGAAAATCGAAAAGACAGCGGATATGCTTCACGCTTTTTTCTTTGCTATGACTGAAATCACCGCCGCGAGGATGAACACAAGCGACACGGTCAGGCAGATTCCCTGTATTTCGGTAAGCTCTCTCTCAGGTTCTGCTTCGTCGGGTATTTCGGAGCCATCAGCCGCTTCCGTTTCTTCTTCCGTACTCCAGTGAGCATAGAGAGTGTGCGAAGACGGGTTTGTTACCTTTTTCTCCGCGTCAACCTTTACTCCGTTCACGGGGGAGGTGTACCATCCGTCAAAGAAAAATCCTTCCTTTTCGGGGACATACGGTATGTTCGGGTAATTCTCGCCGAAGACTGCTTCTATCGCATCAAAGCCCTCACCCTCTCCGCCGCACATATCGAATGTGAGCGTCACGCTTCCGACAGGTACGGAATTCACAGTCGAGAGTCCGTCCGATGTTCCGGCGTAACCGTAAAGCTCGACCTCGGCTACGTCTCCGTGAGAGCGGTCGTTGCAGTAGCGGTAGTAGGTATAGCCTGTGTTGTTCTTGAATTTCTTTATCACCTGCCACTCCGCCGAGCCGAGACCTTCACTCGACTGCCACAGAGTAGTCCATTTTTCGCCGTCGTTTGAGCCTTGTATCATCGCGCCGTCAAATCTGTCCGGAAAGTCCCATCGCGGCATGATGCACACCATCGTCAGCACATACGACTCTTTCAGCTTCATTCCGGCATAGCAGTTTGTGTCCGCTCCGGTAGTAGGGTCGTAGAATGTGTCGGTATTTCCATCGAAAGCCGCAGTGCATCCCGCTTGTTCGTTTCCGCCCCAGCCGAATTTCTCGCCGATTATCTTTCCCTCGATGAGAACCGAACCGTCCGACGCTTGTTTTCCCGATGAAGGATAAGCCGCACACACCGCCAAAGAAAGGACAAAGACAAATACGACTGTCAGACACAGCTTTATAATATTCTTACACATTTGCTTTTGCTCCTTTCTTCTTTGTAAATACGGACACGCACACAACAACTGCGGACAAAACGACTACAGCAGAGGTCACAGCAATGAATGGCTTGTCGGCGGGCGTTATCTCGAACACCTCTGCATTTGCGCTTTCTGCTTCGGATTTTGTTTCTTCTTCCATAACAGGCTCGACGTAGACGTATTCGCCGACTGTCGGAAGTCCCGCGACTGTTTTAGGCTCTTCTCCGATTTTGTACGGCTCGGGAGCTATGATTCCCTCTGCTTTTGTTCCGTCGGGATGAACGGGATCTGTGAACATCGTTATCTCTTCCTTCGAGAATACGCTGCCGGACGCCCATTCCCAGTACGCATTGTTTCTTCCTCTTACCGCGCAGTAGTACAGTCCGTCGTCTGCCGCGAGATATGTGCTTTCAGTCGCACCTTCGATTTTTTCTCCCTTTGATGGGTTGTCTTCGGTTACCTTATACCACTGATAGCCGTATACCTTGCCGTTTGCGGCCCCTGTCAGAAGATATCCGTCTCCGCTTTTTTCGGAGGTTACGACTGCACCGAGAAGGTAATTATCGGGATTCCACAGTTTTGCGTACCAACAGCGGTATCTCGTCTCGAGCGAATCCGTCATTTTTTTCGCCGCTCTGTCGAAATTGCTTGACTGCGACCAGCGAATCCAGTTCATGTACTGCGAGGTTCTGACGCTCTCGAGCATATCTGAAAGGTTGAAGATTCTCGTTCCCTCCGTCTCGCCCGCGAGTATTTCAATAACAGAGCGCAGTTCCTCGTTCATGCCGGTTATGTACGTCATATATTCCGCTTTTTTCCAGAACTGCTCGTACCAGATGTACTGCTGTCTTTCGTTGTACGCGAATGTCATTCCGAACACTGTCTTGTCATTTTCGAGGATGTTCGGTCCGGATTCAAAGTCCCACACTGGTCCGAATGTTACCTTTTCGTACTTGCTTCCGTCAACGTCCTTGTACATATACGTACTCGTTCTGTATATCTCCCAGTTAAGGCAGAAGGAATATGCCAGCGCCTGCATCGTATAGCTCGGTATGTCGATGTACTCCGAGTAGTGCTTTCCGAGAGAGTTGAAGCCTGTGTCGGAGAAAAGCGCGTTTTCAAAATTCTGCATATACTCGGCGATGTACTGCACCTGAGCCTGAGTGGGATGGGACGGGCTTTTTATATTGATGAACATTCCCTTTTTCGTCTTGAATCCGCACTCGCCTATCGTGCCGCACATTACCTCAAGCACATATCCGCCGCTTATGTCGGTGTCATCCCCTGTTTCGGCAGACGCGCAGTAACTGTAGAACTCTACTCCGGCGGCGATTGCGGGGTCTTCCTTTTTCGTTCTGTCCACTCTGCGGTAGTTGTCGTCGGAGAATGTCGTCTCGGCTTCAAGGTCCGTTATCTGAATGGAGCCGTTCATGTCCATACGCTCGGTCAGAATATAAACTCCGCGGTATTCGCCGTCTATGTACACATTGACGTAACGCGCGGTGATGTTGAAGTAGTCTTTTCCCGCAAGAGAGTCGAAAATGTAGAATCCCATTGGGTAGCTCACACCTGTCGCGTCGTAGTCTCCGTGCGATCTTATGCGGAGTAGCGACCACTTTTTGCTTTTTCCCGCATTTTCGATAAGCTCAGCCTTTGTTGCAAGGTTAATATTATACGAGTTTTTCGTGTTAAGCGAACCTGTCGACTGGTATGAGGTAAGTCCGTGTCCTTTCATTCTGTTGAGTCCGCCGGAGTATATCGTCTTGCCGTTTTTCTCGGTCATGACCATGCTTCCCGTCTCTACGGCGTCGTGGGAAGAGTTTATATGTCTCAGTCCGTCGTCGCCGTTGTCGAGGGTAACGTAAATTGTCGCGATGTTTTCTCCCTGCATGACTTTCAGCCGATAGCGATAGTACATATTCTTCTCGCTGTCGTATTCATACACGGATATCTCCCCCGCAGAGCAGTCGTACAGCATGATATCGCCACTTTCGTACAGTGTTCCGTTGTCGGGGTCATACATTTTCAGCGAGCCGTTGTATCTGAGCTTTACCGCGCTGATATCTGCAGAAGACGGCAAAAACAGGTAGTATTCGTCATTGTCATCGTATACCGAAATATCAGTGCCTATCCTAACGCCGTACTCGTTTGCAGTATCAGCCGCGGCAGTCACGGGAGGCATCATATCGTTTTCGGCTACAGACGCGGGTGTGTCGGCGCTTATCGGAAGACATACCGCGATAGCTATAACTGTCATTATCACGCACAAATAAAGTTTATTCAAAAATCGTTTTTTCATTCTCATTTCCTTGTCGGTATTATTCTGAGCTGTGGTTTAGTAGATATCTCATCATATTATACACTATCCGCCGCATGATAATCAATACTTTTTGGAATTTTTTCGCATTTTTTATGAATAAGCGTACGGATGTAGTTATCTTCGCGCAGGATTGCCGCCGGTGTTTTTGTTGACATCAGCCAAAAATCGAGAGAATTATTCCCGATACGCTTGCAATCGGCTTTGGGCTATGTTAAAATAACTATACTGACAGTTCACAGGACAATTTTAAACGAGCACGGAAAGGTACATTTATGAAAAGAGTAAACAACATTATACGCGCTATAAAGCTGACATGGAAATGTGACAAAAAGTTTATTTTCATCAAAGTATTTATGATGATTATGAATATCGCTTTTTCTTTCACCTCTATATACGTAAAGAAAGAGCTTATCGACGCTTTGACCGTAAACAAGTCTACGTTCGGCGTTTTGCTGAGGCTGCTGTTAATAAGCACCGCAATAGACGTTTTACAGCTGCTTATTAATATTTTCAAAAACCGCTATTATCCGAAAATAAATATGCTTCTTACTTATCAATTGCAGGAAACGCTGATAGAAGCGGTGGTTAATGTAAAATACAGCAAATTTGATGAGCCGGAATTCTATGACGCCATGGAATACGCTCTCACGGAGACAAACGGTCTGACAAAATCAATCGACTATTTACTCGAGATACTGTCAAGCTCCATAAACTTCATCATAGCGATAATTTTCTATCTGAAATATGATTTTATCGTACCGCTTATTTTGTTAGTCGGAATAATCCCGTACTGCATACTGAAATCACGGCTCAACAAATATTCTTACGACATATCAAAGGAAGCAAATTCAATCGGAAGAAGGTTGTCCGCGACAAGACATTTGATGATAAGCAAATACTATGCGCATGAGGTAAGATCGTTTAATATGTTCGATTTCTTAATCGGCAAATACAAGCAGTTTGTCGCGGACAGAATTGACTTATCGGTGTCGTCGGAGAAAAAGAAGAATGAGTATTCCTTCTATCTGTCCTTGACCGGCATTATTATGGGACTGCTTGCTTCCGTGAGAATAATTTTCCAAGTGTTCTCTGGCATAATCACCTTAGGCGAATACACGTTATTGCAGTCATATGTCGTAAAAATGCAGTCGTCACTGGATTCGCTTGTCAACAACATACTCCAGCTGGCGGAAAGAAACCTCTACCTCGAGAATCTGTTTACATTTATAGATGAATCCAAATACGAGTCAAGCAAGGACGGAGACATAAAGCTGATTCCCGCCGCTCCCCATAAAATCGAATTCCAAAACGTATCGTTCTCATATCCGACAAACGACAAATTGATACTTGACGATATCAGCTTCACAATAAATCCGGGTGAGAGCATACTCTTAGTCGGTGAAAACGGCGCGGGAAAGTCAACACTGCTCATGCTTTTGAATTCATTCTACGATAATTACAAGGGCAAAATACTTATTGACGATGTTGAGCTGCACTCCATTGCTCAAAAATCCATATGGGAAAGCATTTCAATGATGTTTCAGGGCGGAACTCTGCTCCCGTTGACCCTGAAAGAGAACATATGCTTTGACAAGGACTTTGATTTATACAAAGAAGAATGCGAAAAATACGACTGGTTCCAAGCTCTGGTGCGCAAATTTCCGAAGGGTATAGACACGATTCTGCTCACATATATGTATCCGAACGGAATTCAGCCTTCGGGAGGCGAAATACAGCGCGTTAAACTCATGAGAAGCCTTTTGAAATCCTCCGGAATAATAGTGCTCGATGAGCCTTCAAATGCCCTTGACCCTGAGACAGAGCATCAGATTATCAGCTCCATAAAGAAAATCAAAGGCGAAAGAACGATGATTATTGTATCGCACAATCTGTCATGTTCCCTGTATGTGGACAAAATAGTTCATATACAGCACGGAAAGGTAGTCGAATGCGGCTCTCACGCGGAGCTTATGGAGCAAGGCGGGGAGTATTCGAGGCTGTTCAAAATGCAAGCCGAAAACTATGCTAACTGAAAAATATACAGAAATATCAACCCGAAAGGATGGTAAATTCCGATGCAAAATATCGACCTTACAAAGTTCTCTCTGAACGGTGCGAAATACCTCGGAGACGACAAATTCCTGTTCCCGAAAGGCGGAGCGACCTCAATTTTCACCTGCTTTCCCGAGGGAACGTTCTGCGGTATCAAGGTAAAGCCTACCGAATATCTCACGATGGACATAACCGCCTGCGGTGAGCTTTCAGCCGGACTTTGCTGGCAGTTCTGGGAATCCGAAAGCGAGGACTGGTGCGACCTCAACATAAAAATGGGCGTGCTCCCGAACCTCAAAACGAGAATCGCGCTTCCCTTCTCCGAGCTTTCGGCAAAGACGCTGTTCCTGCCCCGCACTCCCGGAAAGCTGAAAACCGTAGTTCAGGGACATCCCATCAGCCTTGACAAGATTAGAAAATTCGCCGTATGCGTTGACAAAACTCCCGCAGACCTCATCTTAAAGATTGAAAACGTGCGCATTCTCGACTCCGAGCCGGAATATCCGCTTGAAGAGAAGAAAATGGTAGACTCACTCGGACAGAAGAAGCTGACAAACTGGGCGGGCAAGACAAAGGACGAGGAAGAAATGAAGCGTTTTCTCCTTGAAGAAGCCGCTGACAC
>Ga0129314_1000847_pt1 | contig 26826 bp, 26 predicted proteins | sample O1111metagenome_FD_94431 | JGI IMG/M metagenome (GOLD analysis project Ga0129314, IMG submission 94431) | Orangutan individual fecal microbial communities from fecal samples from Wisconsin, USA - O1111 metagenome | ecosystem: Host-associated > Mammals > Digestive system > Large intestine > Fecal... | reverse complement strand
ATCATGCAGCAAGAGCGGTTTGCGAGCAAATTTTGCGTCAGACAAAGGCGCAATTTTGCAGGAATACTGGGCGTATTTCAAAAAATTGCAACGCATGGATGGCGCAAAATTTCCGCAAAGCGCTGCCGATGCATTTGTGCGGTGTTGCCTTAAGATTCCTCCGGGGTCTTCAAAACCGCCCCCTGGTCGGCAGAAGTGACCAGCGCGGCATAGCGATTCAGCGCGGGGGTACGGTCCTTGCGGATGTGCTTCACGTTGGCCAGACGGCGCTGGATCTCCTCGTCCGGCACGCAGAGGGTCAATGTGCGGTTGGGGATGTCGATGATGATTTTGTCCCCCTCCTCCACGGCGGCAATGGGACCGCCAGCGGCCGCCTCCGGGGAGACGTGGCCGATGCAGGGTCCCCGGGTGGAGCCGGAGAACCGTCCGTCGGTGACCAGGGCGCACATCTCGTCCATGCCCCGCCCCACGATGAGGCTGGTGGTCATGTGCATCTCCCGCATACCGGGACCGCCCTTGGGGCCCTCGTAGGTGATGACCAGAATGTCGCCTTTCTTGATCTGGTCGCCGGAGACAGCGGCGCTGGCCTCTTCCATGGAATGGAACACCCGGGCCCGGCCCTCAAAGTAGTACATGCTGGGTTTGACGCCGCTCTTTTTCACCACGGCGCCCTTGGGGGCCAGATTGCCGTGGAGAATGGCCAGGCCGCCCTCCGGATTTTTGGGCGCGGACAGGGGGAAGATGACGTCGTTTTCCACCAGCTCCACGTCCTTCAGGTTCTCCCCCAGGGTCTTGCCGGTGACGGTGAGCTGAGTGGTGTCCAGCTTGGACTCGATGGCCTTCAGCACAGCGGGGATACCTCCCGCCTCGTCCAGATCGCAGAGGGGATGCTTGCCGGAGGGCTTGATGTTGCAGATGTAGGGCACCTTCCGGCTGATCTCGTCGAAATCGTCCAGGGTGATGGAGATGCCCGCCTCATGGGCGATGGCCGGCAGATGGAGGGTGCTGTTGGTGGACGCGCCCATGGCCATGCTGGCGGCGATGCCGTTGCGCAGGCACTCGCGGGTCATGATCTTCCGAGGCGTCAGATCCTCGGAAATCATCTCCACGATGCGGCGGCCGGACTGCTTGGCGATGCGCCGTTTCTTGGCCGAGATGGCGTGGGCCAGGCCGCAGCCGGGCAGGGTCATGCCCAGCACCTCTGCCAGACAGCCCATGGTATTGGCGGTGCCCAGCATGGCGCAGGTGCCGTAGCCGGGCAGAGCGCTTTTCTCCGCCTCCATCAGGTCGTCCAGCGTCATTTTGCCGGTCTGGGTGCGGCCGATCAGCTCCCGCATATCGGTGAGGGTCAGCGGAGCCAGGTCCTTGTACCGGCCGGGCAGCATGGGGCCGCCGGGCACCAGGATGGTAGGGATGTTCAGCCGCATGGCAGCCATCAGCATGCCGGGGACGATCTTGTCGCAGCCGGGCAGCATGACCATGGCGTCAAACTGATGGGCCTCGACCATGTACTCAATGGAGTCGGCGATGATCTCCCGGCTGGGCAGGGGATAACTCATGCCCTTGTGTCCCTGGCAGATACCGTCGCAGATGGCGATGGTGCTGAACTCCCGGGCAACGCCTCCGGCCTCCGCGATACCCAGCTTCACGAAGTCGGCGATCTCCCGCAGACGGATGTGGCCGGGAACCATCTCCGTAAAAGAGTTGACGACGGCCACCATAGGCTTTTTCAGGTCCTCAGTGTCCAGGCCGGTGCTGTAGAGCAGGGCACGGTGTGCCGCCCGCTCAATACCGTTGGTGAGCTGGCCGCTGCGCAGGTCTTTGAAGTGCATATCTTGTTCTTGCTTCATGGCAGTTCCTCCTCTTTGTCCGTAGAGCCCCGGTATGCGGGACAGCGGGTATCTCCGCGCGGCCTTTGCGGGGATAAAGTTCACTTTTTACGGCCGCAAAATACCTTCTGTATCATTAGTATACAACAGTCCATCAGAAAGAAAAAGCAGGTATTTTTCTGATATTATCAGGAGATATCTTGTGATCAGGAGGAGCAATCTTCTAGTATGAAGAAAAGCGTGTTTTTTACCTGAGAAAGGGGCAGATGATCCTTGAATACCGGCATGAAATACTTCCTGGTGCTGGCCGAGGAAGGCAGCATCAGCGCCGCTGCCCAGCGGCTGTTCGTCACCCAGCAGGCCTTCGGCGAACAGATGAAGCGGCTGGAAACCGCCTGCGGCGCGGTGCAGGGCCGTTACACTTGCCCTCTGCGGCGCCGGAGCCAATGCAATCAGCAGCCTCCAGCGGTCATGTTCCCTTCCGCAAACCTCATCGCACTGTTTTTATGGAATCGTTTCTATTTGGTCAAAGCAAACTTTGCACACCTGTCCAGCAGTTTCTCTTGCGCAAAAATCGCTGTGCGCCCGTCCCTGTCGGAGCCCGGGTGCAGGATCTCCGGATAGACCGGCCCTGAAAATCACAGAGGGGCGGCAGCAGCCGCCCCTCTGTCGGGTTCATTTGGGAATCGTATCTTAGCAGATGATGGTGCCGGCGTTGCCCTTCAGGGCCTCCACGGACTTGTCGGGGGTGGTGATGATGCACCGGCGGCCGGGACGGGCCTCCACGAAACGGATGGCGGCCTCCACCTTGGGCAGCATGGAACCGGCGGCGAACTGGCCCTGACGGACGTACTCCTTGGCCTCTTCCACAGTGATCTTGTCCAGGGCCTTCTGGTCCGGCTTGCGGAAGTTGACGTAGCACTTCTCCACGGCGGTCAGCATCATGAAGATGTCAGCGTCCAGGTCCTGGGCCAGCCGCTCGGAGGCCAGGTCCTTGTCGATGACCGCGGCGATACCGTCCAGGTCACCGTCCTTGTCGCGGAACACGGGGATGCCGCCGCCGCCCACGGCGATGACGGTGTGACCGGCGTCCATCAGGTCACGGATGGCCTTCAGTTCCACGATCTCCTTGGGCAGCGGAGAGGCCACCACGCGGCGCCAGCCGCGGCCGGCGTCCTCTTTCATGATATAACCCTTTTCCTCCTCCAGCTTCTTGGCCTCTTCCTCCGTGTAGAACGGGCCGATGGGCTTGGTGGGGTTCTTGAACTTCGGATCCTCGGGGTCCACTACCACCTGGGTCACCATGGCCACGGGAGAGACCGTGCCGCCCTTGAGGCGCATGGCCCGCTGCAGGCCCTGCACCATGTGATAGCCCAGCATGCCCTGGCTCATGGCGCCGCACACGTCGAAGGGCATGGCGGGAGTGATGTTGGCGCTGGACTCATTCTGCATCACGATGCCGCCGATCTGCGGACCGTTGCCGTGGGTCATGACGACCTTGTAGCCCTGCTGGATGATGTCAGCCACCTCATCCGAGGTGTTGTCGATGATGCGCAGCTGGGTCCGTGCGTCGGCCAGCTTGCCGTCGATGGTGAGCGCATTGCCGCCCAGAGCGATGACGATGGTCTCCATAATCGAAGTCCTCCTTCATAAAATTTGATCACAGTTGATCGTGAAAGGTTGGCCCCCCGGCGGGAGGAAAGGAAGCACCCGCCGGGGGAAGGTGAAGATACGGTATCAGATGTTGCCGATGGTGGCCACCATGACCGCCTTGATGGTGTGCATGCGGTTCTCGGCCTCATCGAAGACCTTGGACTGCGGGGAGAGGAACACCTCGTCGGTGACCTCGCGGATGTCGTAGCCCAGTTCCTGCTGAGACTTCGCCATGGTGGTGTCGAAGTCGTGGAAGGAGGGCAGGCAGTGCATGAAAATGCACTCGGGATTCTCGGTGGCGGCCATGACATCCTTGGTCACCTTGTAGGGGGTCAGCAACTTGACGCGCTCGGGGATCTTGTCCTCCTCGCCCATGGAGGCCCAGATGTCGGTGTACAGGGCGTCGGCGCCCTTCAGCAGGGAGATGTCCTCACCGTACTCGATGACGGCGCCGGTCTCCTCGCCCACCTTTCTGCAGTAGTCCAGCACTTCCTGCGCGGGAGCCAGCTCCTTGGGGCCCCAGCCCACATAGTGGATGCCCAGCTTGCAGCAGATGTACATCAGGCAGTAGGCCACGTTGTTGCGGGTGTCGCCGCAGAAGACCAGCTTGCACTTGCTCAGGGGCTTGCTGGTGTTCTCGCTCAGGGTCAGGATGTCGGCCAGAGCCTGGGTGGGATGGTCCACGTCGGTCAGACCGTTCCACACGGGAACACCGGCGTGCTGGGCCAGGCCCTCCACCACCTTCTGGTCATAGCCGCGGTACTCGATGCCGTCATAGAAGCGGCCCAGGACCTTGGCGGTGTCGGCCATGGTCTCCTTCTTGCCCATCTGAGAGGACTTGGAGTCCAGGAAGGTGACATGGGCACCCTCGTCATAGGCGGCCACCTCGAAGGCGCAGCGGGTACGGGTGGAGGTCTTCTCAAACAGCAGGACGATGTTCTTGCCGCCCAGCAGGTTGGTGTGGATACCGGCGCGCTTCTTGGACTTGAGGTCAGCGGCGAGGTTCAGCAGATAGCGGATCTCATCGGGAGTGAAATCCTTCAGCGTGAGAAAAGAGCGGCCTTTCAGATTGACGGGCATGGTAAATTCCTCCTGTTTTGTATTTCAAAGATTTTTCAGCGTTTTTCCCGTGGGGAAAGCCTGGCGATTGATCATTCAGACAAAGCCCTGTCCTGTTTGGGGATCAGGGAAAGCGTGCTCCGGATCCGGATGACTGCGGCATCCTAATATAAAAAGTAAGGGCAGTCCGGGCCGGCCCGCGCTCCACGGGCTTCTATCATTGAGAATATCGTTTTATCCGGCTGTCTTCAAGTTTGAATTCTTATTTGAAATTATAAATATAATCAGTTTTTATTTGCTATTTTTATAAATCAAAACCCTGATTTTCCGGCCTTATCAAAATGTATTTGTGATATGCGGCATTTTCTGTTATAGTAAGCAACAAAAGGGGGTATGGAAATGAGCTATACCGTTTCAGATTTCTATCACACCTACTATGATTCTCTGAAGATCGTGGCGGGCAGCGGCGGCATGTCCCGCATCATCCGGGACTGCGACATCCTGGACTACGAGCTGCTCCCCACCCTGAAGGACAAGTTCTTCCACACGAATTTTCACGAGGGCCAGCTGGTGCTGACCACCTTTCTCTACGCCAGGGACAATCCCTTCGCCATTCTGGACGCGGTGAAACACCTCTACCTCAAAAAGACCGCGGGACTGGTGATCCGGAACGTGCTGAAGCTGCCCATCCCGGAGTCCGTGGTCCGCTATGCCGACGCCCGGGACTTCCCCATCTTTCTGGTGGGCTCGGTCAGCGCCTCGGACGACTCCATCAACGTCTCCTTCGAGAGCATGATCTGCACTATCTACCACCGGAACGAGCGGCTGAAGGACATCGAATATGTCAAGAACGTCCTGTCCGCCGTTCTGGAGCGGGAGCTGCCGCCGGGAGAGATCCGCCAGCACGCCCTGGAGCTGAATCCCTCCTTTAACAGCCAGTATTTCTGTCTCTACCGGACCTTCGACGAGCTGACCGCCTCCGCCCAGATCCAGGCGGACATCGACCGCTACCGGCAGGAGGGATTCGTCTCCTGTGAGGACTTCATCTGTGAGTTCCGGGGCGGCATCCTGCTGGTGAAGTCCCGGGAGTACATCTCCCATAAGGAAAAAACCACCCTCTCCGACGCCTTCTTCGGGAAGAAGGTCCAGGCCTGCGCCGCGGTACACGGCGGCGTCAGTGAGCTGCACAACACCCTGACGGAATTCCGTCAGGCGCTGACGGAAGCCATCTGCGCCGCGCGCTACAGCGCCGCCCACCACGGCGGCTACTGCGACTACAGCGGCCTGGGCCTGTACCGGCTGATCTTCACCTGCTGCCAGAACAGCGACATGCAGCGGTTCAGCCGGTCCATCCTGCTGCCCATTGAGGAGTACGATCTGGAGAACAAGACCAATCTGCGGGAGACGCTGAAGGTCTACATTGAGACGGATTGCAGCGTTCCGGAGACAGCCCGCCGCCTGGCCCAGCATGAGCAGACCATCCGCTACCGGCTGGGGCGCATCTACGACATCACCGGCCTGGACCACCGCTCGGAGGCAGCCCGGGAACAGCTCTCCGTAGCGGCGAAGATCCACATGGCCAATGAGATGCTCCGGCAGGGAGCAAGTCCGTCCGTGCACGAAGATGCGGTCCTCTGACCGCGCGGCATCCATAGGGCAGAATCAGGCCCGGCCTGCTTGAGAAGGGAAAGCTCTCAAACAGGCCGGGCTTTGCTGAGGAAACACAGTTATCGGGTCTTCTTCGCCTCCAAATAGTCGTTGAGTTCAGAATTGAGGATATCGGTGATGAACATATGTCCGGGGGCGTGGGTGATGACGATGGGAGGCTTGGCGTTCTCCACGGCCGCCTGGGGCGTCACGCCGCAGGGCCAGAACACCGGGATCTCCCCCTCGTAGATGTCCACCGGATCGCCGTAGTCGGGCTTCATGATGTCCGCCACGCCCACTTCGGCGGGGTCGCCCATATGGACGGGCGCGCCGTGGACGTTGGGCATCTTCACTGTGATGTCGTAGGCCTTTTGGGCGTTCTCCGGCGTCATGGGCCGCATGGAGCAGACCATGGGGCCCTCAAAGGGACCGGCCTTCACCGTCTGGATGTTGGTCTTGAACATAGGCACGTTCCGCCCCTGGGCGATGTGCCGCACCTCAATGCCGGCGGCCATCAGCGCCTCCTCGAAGGAGAAGGAGCAGCCGATGAGGAAGCCCACATAGCCCTCCTTCCAGTAGTCGGAGGCGTCGGTCAGCTCCTTGGTGAACACACCGTTCTCATAGACCCGGTAGCGGGGGATGTCGGTGCAGATGTTGCCGCCCTCGCCCATGGCGTGGGTCTCCGGCGTGCCCTTGATGATCTCCAGAATGGGGCAGGGGAAGGGATTGCGTTTGGCGTACTCCTCGAAGTCGGCGGCGTAGTCCGGGGGCAGGATGACCAGATTGGCCTGGGCATAGCCCCGGCACATGCCGGCGGTGGGAAAGTCGATGACGCCCTGGCGGATCAGCTGCCGGACTTCAGCGGGCTTGCGGTCGATATAGGGGGTGATGTCAAAGGCCATGATGATTCCTCCTGTTTTGATAGTGTCGCCGTCACATGCCCACGGAGGACCGCAGGGCCCGCAGGGCCGCCCGCTGGGTCAGCAGGGCGTCCTGGGCGTGCTGGATGGTCACCCTCTGGAACCGGAGCTTGTCTCCGGCCTTCAGCTGGGCCAGCAGGCGGAAGTCCGCGGAGATGACGGTGGCGATCTTCGTATAGCCGCCGGTGGTCTGCCGGTCGCAGAGCATGATGATGGGCTTTCCGGCGGCGGGGACCTGGATGGCGCCGAAGGAGATGCCGTCGGAGATGATGTCGCCGGACTCCACGTGCTGGATCACCGGGCCGTCCAGGCGGCAGCCCATCCGGTCGAACTCTGGCGTGACAGTGTAGGTCTGGCCCAGGAAGGTGTCCAGTCCCTCCTTGGTGAAAGCGTCGTCCTGGGGCCCCAGCACCACCCGGAGGATGTACTCGCTCCGGGGCACGAACTCCGGCGCGATGGATCGGAGGCCCAGATTCTTCAGATTCGCCCTGGGGGCGCGGAAGCCGATGACGTCGCCCTTGTTCAGCTTGCGGCCCTCCAGGCCGCCGATCTTGGCCCGCAGGTTGGTGGAGCGGCTCCCCATCACCACGGGGATGTCCAGGCCGCCGGTGAAGGCAACGTACGCCCGGCAACCGGTCTTGGGGGCTGTAAAGCGCAGCACCTGTCCGGCCTTGACCTGGATGGCCTGATAGCCCCGGACGGGCTGGCCGTCCAGGGTGGGCCCCAGGTCGCCGCCGGTGATGGCGATGCAGTTGTCCTGATCGAACCGCAGATGGGGCCCCAGCATGGTGCATTCCAGCACCGCCTCATCCTCCGGATTGTCCGCCAGGATGTTGGCGATGGAGGCGGCCCGGGGGTCCATGACGCCGGAGACGGACACGCCGAACTGCTGATAGCCCACACGGCCCATGTCCTGGACCGTGGTCAGCAGGCCGGGATTCAATACGGTGATGCTCATTTGCCGCCCTCCTTTCTGGGATGGCGCCCGCAGACGTAAGTGCCCGCGGCCTCCTCCGCCGCGATGCGGTCATACTCCGCCTGGTCGATGGCGTAGAACCGGATGTACTGGCCCGCCTGAGGCAGAATGGGCGTCTCCCGGTCCGGGTCGTACATCCGCACGGGGGTCCGTCCGATGAGCTGCCAGCCGCCGGGGGAGTCGATGGGATAGACGCCGGTCTGGGCACCGGCGATGCCCACGGAACCGGCAGGGATCTTCACCCGGGGCGTTTTCAGACGGGGCGTTGCGATCTCCTCGCTCATGCCGCCCAGATAGGTGAAGCCCGGCGTGAAGCCCAGCATGTAGATGAGGTATTCAGTGGAGGTGTGGATCTTCACTACCTCCTCCGGGGTCTTGCCGCTGTGCTGGGCCACGAACTCCAGGTCCGGGCCCATCTCCCCGCCGTACAGAACGGGGATCTCCAGCACGTCGCTGGGCGGGATCTCGATGCGGTCCAGATTGCCCAGCAGGCCCCGGAGCCGCTCCACCAGCGGCTCGTACAGAATGACGCCCGGGTCGTAGTGGATCATCAGAGAGCGGTAGGTGGGCACCGTCTCCACGATGCCGGGGATGCCGCTGTCCGCCAGGGCGATGCTGAACGCCCGGATCTTGGCGTTGATGGCCTCGCTGATCTCGTTGCCGAACTCCACTGTCAGCGAGATATCGCCTGTGATGAGGAATCTGACGTCGGACATAGGAACTCCTTTCTGTACAGGCCGGAGGGGCCGTCCGGGGACAGACCCTCCGGTCTGAATGGATGTAGCGGGATTAGGCGAACAGCTTCATGATGCCGGGAACGGACTTGATGCCCGCATAGGCCGCGATGGCGAACACGATGATGCCCAGCACCAGCATCCAGGTGGGGTGCTTGTAGTCCTCGCCCACGATCTTCTTGTTCCGGCTGGCCAGCAGCATGACGCCCAGCGTGATGGGCAGGATCAGGCCGTTGACAGCGCCGGCAATGATCAGCAGCTTCGCCGCACCGCCCAGAATGGCCATGGTCAGCGTGGAGAAGGCGATGAAGGCAACCACGAACTGCCGCTCATACTTGGCGATGAAGGGATGCAGCGTCTTCAGGAAGGAGACAGAGGTGAAGGCCGCGCCCACCACGGAGGAGATACCGGCGGAGAACAGGCACAGGCCGAACATCCGGTAGCCCAGATTGCCGGCCGCCAGCCGGAAGGCCTCGGCGGCGGGGTTGCTGGCAGCGATGATGGCGTCGGCGTTGGCGGCGTTCCACTGGCTGCCCACCATGCAGGTGCCCAGAACCGCCAGGAACAGCAGGATCCGGACCGCGCCGGAGGTGCAGACGCCCTGAAGAACGCTCTTGCGGACATGGCCCACATTTTCGCTGCCGGAGATGCCGGCGTCCATCAGACGGTGGGCACCGGAGAACGCGATGTAGCCGCCGCAGGAGCCGCCCAGCAGGGTGGTGATGCAGACGAACATGGTGGGCAGTTCCCCGAAGGAGACCGCGCCCTTGGCCACCTCGCCCAGCGGCGGCTGGGAGATGACGGCCACCACCGTCACGGTGATCAGGATCACGGCGGCCAGCACCGTGGCCACCTTATCCATGATGGTCTTGGCGTTTTTGTTGATGAAGATAATGATGCCCAGGCAGCCGGCCACCACGGCGCCGACCTTTTCATTCAGGCCGAACATGGCGTTGAAGCCCAGGGCCACGCCGCCCACGTTGCCGATGTTGAAGGCAAGGCCGCCGATGGCTACCAGCACGGCGACAAAGATACCCAGGCCGGGCAGTAGCTTGTTGGCCACATCCTGCGCGCGCATTTTACTCACGCACACCACGGACCAGATATTCATCTGCGCGGTGATGTCCATCAGGATGACCAGCAGAATGACCATGATCAGCTTGGCGCCATACTGGGCGGTAAATTTGGAGGTCTGGGTCAGAAAGCCGGGGCCGATGGCGGACGTCGCCATCAGGAATGCCGCGCCGAACAGAACGGAGCGGCTGGGCTTCGCCGCTGTTTGATTCAGACTGGTCTTGGGTTCCTTCTCACTCATGGATATACCTCCCTCAATATTTGATCTTACGTACTTTTCGTCACACGATCTCCGCGATGGGGGCGATGGTGATTCCCTCGCTCTCCAGCGTCGCCCGGATGTTCTTCACGAACTCCACCGCCGAGGGGTTGTCGCCGTGGACACAGATGGAGTGGGCGTCGATGGCGACCTCCTCACCGGTGATGGCCGTCACCTTGCCCTCTGTGACCATGCGGACGGTGCGGGCAATGGCCTCGTCCTTGTCGTGGATGACGGCGCCGGGCAGCTTCCGGGGCACCAGGGAGCCGTCGGCCTGATAGGCCCGGTCGGCGAAGACCTCACTGGCCACCCGCAGGCCCAGCTGCTTTCCGGCCTCCAGCATCTTGCTGCCCGCCAGACCCATGAGAATGATGTCCTTGTCCACCTCAGCAATGGCCTCCGCGATGGCTATGGCCAGATCCATGTCCTTGGCGGCCATGTTGTACATGGAGCCGTGGGGCTTGCAGTGCTGCACCTTCACGCCGTTGGAGGCGGCGAAGGCCATCATGGCGCCCAGCTGGTACTTCACATAGGCCTTGACCTCTTTGGGGGAACAGGCCATGTTCCGGCGTCCGAAGCCGATGAGATCGGGATAGCCGGGATGGGCGCCCACCGCCACACCGGCGGCCCTGGCGGCGGCGATGGTCTTGTCCATGACCAGGGGATCACCGGCGTGGTAGCCGCAGGCGACGTTGGCCGATGAGATGTGGGCGATGACCGCTTCGTCCATACCGATGGTATAGGCGCCGAAGCTCTCGCCCAGGTCGCTGTTCAGATCCACTTTGTACATAAGATTCCCTCCTCAAAAAGTTTCTGCCTTATTAATAGCAATTCCTGTGCCAAACGGTTTTATCCCGCTTTTCTGTCGTTTGAGATCGAAAAGCGTCTGATCTTCAAACTTGTTGAGCGTAAAAAAGCGCCTGGATGTGCATTTCCGCACATCCAGGCGTTCAAAATCGCACGTTTTACTCCGGCGTCCCGTCCCCGTCCAGCCGCCGCTTCAGGGTGAACCGGGTGCAGCCCAGCAGCTGGGCCGCCCGGGACAGGTTGCCGCCGGCCAGCTCCATGGCCTGATCGATGTAGGTCCGCTCGAAGGTCTCCACCTCTTTTTTCAGATCCACCGGGCCGCTGGCCAGATCCCGCATGGGGAAGGCCGGACCGGAGGTCTGCGGAAGGGTGCCGCTCTGTGGGATCAGTCCGGCGTTCTCGCCGGTCAGCAGTTCTCCCCGGGCAAAGAGGACGCTGCGCTCCATGACGTTTCGCAGCTCCCGCACGTTCCCCTTCCAGTAGTGGTTCTGCAAGGTCTCCATGAAATCCGGGTGGATGCCCCGGAGGGACTTGTTGAATTTCCGGTTGAAGTGCTCCAGATAGTACTGGCACAGCACGGGGATATCCTCCCGCCGCTCCCGCAGGGGCGGGATGTGGATCTGCATCACGTTCAGCCGGTAGTACAGGTCCTCCCGGAAGGTGCCCTTGCGGACCTCCGCCTCCAGATCCCGGTTGGTGGCGGCGGCCACCCGGACGTTGACCTCGATGTCCCGCAGGCCGCCTACCCGCTTGAAGCTGCGGTCCTCCAGGAAGGTCAGCAGCTTCGCCTGCATGAACAGGGGCAGCTCGCCGATCTCGTCCAGAAAGACGGTGCCGCCGTTGGCCAGCTCCATCAGGCCCTTCTTGGCCTTGGCCGCTCCGGTGAAGGCACCCTTCTCATAGCCGAACAGCTCCGACTCCAGCAGATTGGACGGGATGGCGCCGCAGTTGATCTTCACCATGGGCTTGTCCCGGCGAGAGCTGCCGTTGTGGATGCTGTTGACCACCACTTCCTTGCCGGTGCCGGTCTCGCCGCAGATCAGCAGGTCCACATTGTCGTTTTCCGCCAGGATCCGGATGTTCTCCCGGATCTGGGCGATGGCCTGGCTGCACCCCAGCATCTTGTGGGGCCGCAGCCGCATCAGCTCCAGACTGCGCCGCCGGGTCAGCTGCTCCATCCCCCGGCTGATGATCAGGTCCACTTCCTCCAGGTCGAAGGGCTTCTGCACATAGTCGCTGACACCCAGCTTCATGGCCTCCACCGCCTGGGACACGGAGCCGTAGGCGGTCATGAGGATCACCATCATGTCCTCGTCGATGCGCTTGAAGTCGCCCACATGCTCCACGCCCAGCTCGCCGCCCAGCCGGTTGTCCAGCAGCACCGCGTCGGGAGAGAACTGCTCAGCCAGGGCCAGCCCCTCCTGGATGTCCGCGGCAGACCGGGGCTCATATCCCAGGTCGAAGAGGCCGCTCTCCAGCGACATCCGGATCAGCGGTTCGTCGTCCACGATCAGAACTTTATACTTCATGATGGATACCTCCTGTTCCGTGGAAGGTCAGGATCGCCCGGGTCCCCTGACCGGGGCTGGTCTCAAACCGCAGCCGGCCGCCGTTCTGCTCCGCCAGCCGCTGCGCGATGGGCAGGCCAAGGCCGCCGTCCTCTCCCCGCAATGCCCGGAGCAGCTTCTGCTCGTCCATGCCGGGGCCGTTGTCCTCCACCATCACCGTGACGCCGTCCTCTCCGCAGCGGCCGCACAGCCGGACCCGGCCGCCGTTGGACAGGGCCTTGATGCTGTTGTTGATGAGATTGATGAGGATCTGCCGCAGCTCCTGCTCGTCCGCCAGGACCCACAGATCCTCCTCCATCTCAATGGACAGAGTGACGCCCTTGTTCTCCGCCACCTTGGAGTAAAGCATCCCCATCTCCTCGCTGAGGGCGTTGAGGGCCACGGTGGTCTTCTCGCTCTCCCGCTTCCGGGACACGTTCAGCAGATTCTCCACCAGCAGATTGACCCGGTCCACCTCCCGCAGCATCTCGCTGCACAGCAGCTGGTCCCGCCGGTCGGCCAGCTTCCGGCCCACCACCTGGAGCCCCGCCCGGATGCCGGCCAGGGGATTCCGGGCCTCATGGGCGATATCCGCCGCCAGCTGACCGGTATAGGCCAGCTTTTCGTCCCTGCTGAGCTTCTCCTCCATGTGCCGCTGATAGGTCACGTCGTCGATGGTGTAGAGATTGCCCCAGTCCCCGCCGTCGGGATGGCGCAGCTTCCAGGCGCCCAGTTCGTAGCTGTGCCACTTGCCGTCGGTGCCCCGCAGCCGGGCGGCGGTGGGAAGCACCGCGTCCTTCCGGGCCATCTCGTTGAGGATGGTCCGCAGGTCCCGGCCCTGCTCGTCCACCTCGTCTGTCTGGTCCAGCATGGCCTCCGCCCGGGCGTTGCGGAAGATGACCTCCCGCCTGCCGTTCCATACCACCACGCCGATGGGCAGGTTCTCCACGATGCTCTCGTTCAGGGTCTTGACCCAGGACAGCTCGTCCGTATAGTCCCGCAGGCGCTCCATCATGGCCTGGAAGGCTGCGGCCAGCTCCCCCACCTCGTCCCGGCGCCGGGTGTACTCCTGCACCAGATCCTCCGAGTGCTCCGGCACCCGGCTGATCCGGGTGCACAGCCGGCTCAGTTCCGAGATGGGGCTGGAGATGTGATAGGCGATGAGCACGCTGAACTGCACGATGATCAGCAGCATGGCCAGCGCCCCCAGAATGACGTAATGCTGCTCGTCAATGAAGGCGTTGTTCAGGGCCTGCCGGTTCATGGAGCAGACGATCCGCCAGCCCAGACGGTTATCGCTGCTGTCCTGGAGGACCAGCTCGTCTCCCGAGACCTGACGGCGGCTGAACAGCAGCGTCCCGTCCCGGTCATAGATGAACAGATCCTCTCCCCGGTAGGTCTCCTCGTATTTTTTCACCAGGGCCGCCGGGTCCTTCCAGTAGCCGCCGGCGTCGATGTCGGCGTTGATATAGGCCGCCAGCGCCTGGGCGTTGACCCCCTCGCTCTCCAGCTTGATTTTGTACTCCATCTGATAGAAAACCGCGAACAGTCCGGCGATGGCCACCAGCGTGATGCTGACGAAGGGGATCAGGATCTTGTTCTCAATGCTGAACAGATTGCGCTTCTTCATGGCGTTGGCCCTCCCCGGCGCCGGTCGACGGCGGAGACCAGGAACATGGCCGCTGTGGACAGCACCACGCCGAACATGGCCGGATGGGCCGACATCCCGCCCCGGTAGTAGATGGGATAGAACACCGCGATGGACAGCACGCCCGCCGTCAGACAGGCCCAGACGCCCCGCCGGGTGATCTTTTTACTGACCAGCGTGCCGTACAGCGGCGGGAACAGCAGGATGCCCACCACGCCCCAGATGTCGCCGCCGTAGGACAGCGTGAACAGCGGCGGGTCCAGCGTCAGGATCATGGACAGGGTGCCGCACAGCAGAATGGCCATCTGTCCCAGAAACACCACCCTCTTCTCCGGCAGGGGCTTGGGGCTGATGGAATTCACCACGTCATAGGAGAAGGAGGAGGCGATGAGCAGCAGCTGGGAATTGGCGGTGGAGATGCAGGCGCCGATGACAGAGAACAGGAAGAAGCCGCTCCAGGGGGAGTACAGCTCGTTGTTGATGAGCCGGACGAAGATCTCATCGGTGGTCTCTTCGGTGGCGAGGACGGGCACCAGCACCCGCATCCCCAGGCCGATGAGCACCAGCATGAGGATGATCCCCACCAGCAGAACCAGGGAGCACAGCACCGTGTTCCGGGCGGTGCGGTCGTCCTTGGCGCCCAGCAGACGCACCACGTACTGGGGATTTGCGGCCAGTCCCAGGCCCCAGCCGAAGAACATGGACAGGCTCACCAGCGGGGTGTACCGGTCGGAGAACAGCGTGAACAGGCCGCCGGGCTGGGTGGGCTGGCTCATGCCGCTGTGGGCATAGCCGGAGATCTGTCCCGCCTGGGTCAGCAGGGCGCTAAGGCCCCCGGCTCTGGACAGAATGGTGCCGCAGATCACCGCCAGTCCCAGCACCAGCAGGATCAGATTGAACACGTCCGTCCGCACCACGGAGCGGTAGCCGCCCAGAGTGGTGTAGAGGATGAACAGGTAGACCATGCCCACCGCCAGGGGATAGGGGATGTCGAAGACCGCCGAGGCCACGGTGCCGAAGCCCTTATACTGGGAGACCAGGTACAGGATGTACACCAGCATGAAGATGACGCCGTAGACGCACTGAAGCGCCCGGGAGCCGTAGTGGACCCGGAAGAACTCCGGCACGGTGATGACGTCGGTCTGGTGGAGCCGCCGGGCCACCAGCGCCAGCAGAAAGGCGCCGAAAAACCAGGGCGCCACGGAGTAGATCAGCACGGAGATGCCGTCCTCGTACACGCTGCCGGTGAGGCTGAGGACGGTGATGGCCGACACCCAGGTGCCGGTGAAGGTGCAGATGCACAGGGGCAGGCTCACCGACCGGCCGCAGATGAAATAGTCCCGCATGGAGCGCCCCGCGCGGAGACTGTTTTTGCCGATGATCATCAGTACCAGGGAGTAAATACAGAAATAGAGGAGGTAAAGAGCGGTCTTACTCATCATTTTCAGTCCTCACTTTGGCTGTTCCGTTGAAACCCCATGTTTCGGCCTCTTTCTTCTGATTATAGGAAAAAGCGGCCCCGAAGTCAATCGCCGGAAACCGGCGGTTCGGCGGAGGACGGGCAGCAGAAAGCCCGGTCCAGTCTGTACTGGACCGGGCTTTTGTCAGGATCCGGGCATTCCCGGCGGGCGTCTCCGTCCTCAAAGGCCGGTCTGATACAGTGGGATCACGTTGATGACCGGCTCCTCATAGGGGTGCACCGCCTTTACCGCCGCCACGGTCTCCTCCACCTTCCGGGTCAGACAGGTGGCCTCCACCTTGTACTCCGGCTCCACGCTGATCTTCCCTTCAGCGCCCAGGTAGGGCGAGGTCCCCGCCAGCGGCCGCCAGCAGCTGGTCACCCGGCTGTAGGACAGGCAGCAGTCGTAATTTCCGATGTGTCCGGCATCCGCCCGCCGCAGCGCCTCCCGCAGCGGTTCCAGATGGGATTCCGGAATATAGATTTCCAGCTTGCAGTACGGAAACTCCGGCATGGCCATTCTCCGTTCTCACTGCTCCAGGGCGTCCAGGCGGTCCAGGATGTCGTCGGCCAGGTCCTCCAGCGTCTCATGCCGCTCGCCCCAGGCCTCATAGGCCTCGCTCTCCATGTCCCCCGGCTCCTGCTCGTCCAGCTGCGCGATCTGCTCCCGGATCTCCCGCAGCCAGGCCAACAGCTGGTCCCGGCTCATGCCGTCCAGGTCCGGCATCTCCTCCTCATGGGAAAAGTTGATGATCTCCGCCATAAAATCCTCCTCACTTTCCGCATTGTCTGCTCACGCGCATCCATGTATGATTTATGATTGTACCACACTTCCGCCCGTTTGCAATCCATTCCGGCGGATTTCTTTCCAGGCTGTTGCAGTCCTCTCATTTTATTCATTCCATTTTTTAATGCTTCCGCCATGGAAATTGCCAAAATTACATGGTCGGTTTTAGCCATTCCTACGAATTCCGCTTCAGCTATTGCAAAGGGATTTGGGTGTATAGTATAATTTTTATGTGTCATTGTTAAAAAAATGACATGAAAACTGCCAGAGCTTGGAGAGGAGGCCCCTTATGCTGGACGCATCGTACTATGAAAAAGCGGATGAGATCATCGCGCGCTACACGGCCGAAGAACGCTCCCTGATCCCCATCATCCAGGATGTCCAGGAGACCTATCACTATCTGCCCCCGGAGCTTCTGGGGTATATCGCCCAGAAGATCGGCATCACGGAGACCAAGGCTTTCAGCGTCGCCAGCTTCTACGAGAACTTTTCCTTTGAGACCAAGGGAAAATACGTCATCCGCGTCTGCGACGGCACCGCCTGCCATGTCCGCAAGGCCATTCCCGTACTGGAGTGCCTGCGGAAGGAGCTGGGCCTCAGCGAGACCAAGCACACCACGGACGATCTGCTGTTCACCGTGGAGACGGTCTCCTGTCTGGGCGCCTGCGGTCTGGCGCCGGCCATCATGGTCAACGAGCATGTCCACTCCAAAATGACGCCGGAAAAGGCGAAGAAGCTCCTGCGGGAGCTGCGCGCCCAGGCAGAGCAGGAGGCATAAGTCCGGTTCCCCGTTCCCCTGCGGAAATAGAACAATTGGCGCAGAGCCAAGAGGGATGGTAGCGTATGAGAATGGAAAATCACACGGACCTGAAGCAGGTCCGTCTGGAAGCACAGAGAAAGCTGAAGGAGACCACCTGCCGCGTTCTGGTCTGCGGCGGCACCGGCTGTCTGGCCGGCGGCTCCGACAAGATCTACCGCCGTCTGCTGGAGCTGGCGGCGGATCAGCCCCGGGTCTCCGTGGAATTCGGCCCGGAGATCGCCCACACCAGTATCCACAAGAGCGGCTGTCACGGCTTCTGTGAGATGGGTCCGCTGGTGCGTATTGAACCTTACAACTACTTATATCTGAAGGTCCAGCTGTCGGACTGCGAGGAGATCTTTGAAAGAACCATCCTCCGGGGCCAGCCGGTGGAACGGCTGATGTACCGGCAGGAGGGCAAGTTGTACCCCTCTCAGGAGGATATCCCCTTCTACGCCCGGCAGACCCGTCTGGTGCTGAAAAACTGCGGCCACATCGACGCGGAGCACATAGAGGCGGCGCTGGCGGTAGGTGCCTACGAGGGCTTTGAAAAGGCCCTGTTTGAGATGACGCCGGCCGCCGTGGTACAGACGGTGTACGACTCCGGCCTCCGGGGCCGTGGCGGCGCCGGCTTCCTGACGGGCAAGAAGTGGAAGCAGGTGGCCTCCCAGAAGGAGACCGTCCGCTATGTGGTCTGCAACGGCGACGAGGGCGACCCCGGCGCTTTCATGGACCGCAGCGTCATGGAGGGCGACCCCCACCGGATGATCGAGGGCATGATGATCGCAGCCTACGCCGTGGGGGCCCAGGAGGGCTACATCTACGTCCGTGCGGAGTATCCCCTGGCGGTGGAGCGGCTGAAGCTGGCCATCTCCCAGGCGGAAGAGATGGGCCTGCTGGGCGACCACATTCTGGGCACGGACTTCAGCTTCCATCTGCACATCAACCGGGGCGCCGGCGCCTTCGTCTGCGGCGAGGGCAGTGCCCTCACCGCCTCCATTGAGGGCAAGCGGGGCATGCCCCGGGTCAAGCCGCCCCGGACGGTGGAGCAGGGCCTCTGGGCCAAACCCACAGTGCTGAACAACGTGGAGACCTTCGCCAACGTGCCCATGATCGTCCTCCACGGGGCGGACTGGTACCGCCGCATCGGCACACCGGAGAGCCCCGGCACCAAGGCCTTCGCCCTGACGGGCAACGTCTGCCACACGGGCCTCATCGAGGTGCCCATGGGCATCACCCTGCGGGAGATCATCTTCGACATCGGCGGCGGCATCCCCAACGGCAAGAAATTCAAGGCCGTCCAGATCGGCGGACCCTCCGGCGGCTGCCTGTCGGAAAAGCAGCTGGACAGCAAAATGGACTTCGACTCCCTGGCTCGGATCGGCGCCATGATCGGCTCCGGCGGTCTGGTGGTCATGGACGAGGACTCCTGCATGGTGGAGGTGGCCCGGTTCTTCATGAGCTTTACCCAGCGGGAGAGCTGCGGCAAATGCGTTCCCTGCCGGGAGGGCACCAAGCGGATGCTGGAGATCCTGGAGCGCATCGTGGACGGCCGGGGCGAGCCGGAGGATCTGGAGCTGCTGCGGGAGCTGGCGGATATGATCCAGAGCACCGCCCTGTGCGGCCTGGGCAAGAGTGCGCCCAAGCCGGTCATCAGCACTCTGAACGCCTTCGAGGACGAGTACATCCGTCACATCCGGGACAAGCGCTGCCCCGCCGGCGTCTGCTCCAAGCTGCGGGTCTACAAAATCGACCCGGCGCTGTGCAAGGGCTGCTCCCGGTGCGCCCGGGGCTGTCCCGCCGGAGCCATCCAGGGCGTCCTGAAGTCGCCCTACAGCATCGATCTGAACAAGTGCATCCGGTGCGGCAGCTGCGTGGAACAGTGCGCCTTCGGCGCCATCTCTGTGGAAAAGTGAGGAGGGACAGGATATGGGATACATGACCATTGACGGGCGGAAGGTGGAATTTACCAACGAGCCCAACGTGCTGACTGTCATCCGGAACGCGGACATCGACATCCCCACCCTGTGCTATCACTCCGAGCTGTCGGTGTACGGCGCGTGCCGCCTGTGCACCGTGGAGGACGCCCGGGGCAAGACCTTCGCCTCCTGCTCCGAGCCTCCCAGGGACGGCATGGTGATCTACACCAACACCCCCCGTCTCATGCGCTACCGGAAGATGATCCTGGAGCTGCTGCTGGCGGCCCACGACCGGGACTGCACCACCTGCCGCAAGAGCAGCGAGTGCCATCTGGAAGAGCTGGCCCACCGCATGGGCGTTACCAGGATCCGCTTCGAGAACAAGAAGGCGGAATACCCCATCGACCTGACCTCCCCGTCCATCGTGCGGGACCCCAACAAGTGCATTCTCTGCGGCGACTGCGTCCGTATGTGCGACAACGTCCAGGCCGTCAACGCCATCGACTTCGCCTACCGGGGCACCAACACCCTGGTGACCCCCGCCTTCAACAAGACCATCGCCCAGACGGACTGCGTCAACTGCGGCCAGTGCCGGGTGGTGTGCCCCACCGGCGCCATCAGCATCAAGACCAACATCGAGGACGTGTGGAGCGCCCTGGCGGACCCGGACACCATCGTGGTGGCCCAGGTGGCGCCGGCGGTGCGGATCGCCCTGGGCGACAAGTTCGGTCTGCCCAAGGGTGAGAACGTCATGGGCAAGCTGGTGAACGTCCTCCACCGGCTGGGCTTCGACGAGGTCTACGACACCACCTACGGCGCGGACCTCACCATCATGGAGGAGTCTGAGGAGCTGATGGAGCGTCTGTCCGCGGGCCATCAGGACATGCCGCTGTTCACCTCCTGCTGCCCCGCCTGGGTCCGGTTCTGCGAGAACCGCTATCCGGAGTTCGCGCCCCATCTGTCCACCTGCCGTTCTCCCCAGCAGATGTTCGGCGCCGTCATTCGGGAGTATTACCGGGATCCGGAGATCAACCAGGGCAAGCGGCTGATTTCCGTCTCCATCATGCCCTGCACCGCCAAGAAGGATGAGATCCTCCGTCCGGAGTCCATGACCAACGGCAAGCGGGACATCGACTACGTGCTGACCACCACGGAGCTGGCTGCCATGATCCAGAAGGCCGGCATCCGCTTTGAGAATCTGGAGGCCGAGTCCGCCGACATGCCTTTCGGCATTGGCTCCGGCTCCGGCGTCATCTTCGGCGTCACCGGCGGCGTGACGGAGGCCGTTCTGCGGCGCATCCTGAAGGGCCACAACCGGGTGGACATGGACAAAATCCGCACCAGCGGCGTCCGGGGCGACACGGGCCTGAAGGAGATCACCTTCGAGTACATGGGCAAGGAGCTGAAGGCAGCCATCGTCAGCGGCCTGGGCAATGCGGACAAGCTGCTCCAGCGCATCAAGCGCGGCGAGGTCCACTACGACTTCGTGGAGGTCATGGCCTGCCGCCGGGGCTGCATCATGGGCGGCGGACAGCCGGTGGGCGCCGGTCCCCGGACGAAGAAGGCCCGGGCCAGAGGTCTCTACGACACGGACATCACCTGCCAGATCAAGAAGGCCAATGAGAACCCCACGGTGCTGTCTCTCTACGACACGCTGCTGAAGGGCAAGGAGCATCAGCTCCTCCACCGCAATATGGAGCACTCGTGATCATTCGCCGCCGTCACAGCGGCAAGCCCCGCCGGGACCGTTTGGTCCCGGCGGGGCTGTTTTTCCGTTCTGCTCCGGCGCGGCCGGAATTTTTCCTTCTCTTGCCCGTTTCCGTGCAATTTCTCCACCCGCGGCGCATATACTGATGGAAATGCCAAAGCGAAGGAGGACACAGAGATGAACGGAACGAGCTGTGGGGATTTGGATGATTTGATTTTTCAGGATGAGTGGACGATCAGTGAACGGTGATCAGAAGCCATATACCCAGCCCGCCCCCGGTCACGGGGCCGTATGAGCGCCGCCGGATGTACCGGCGGCGCTCATTGCGCTGTGTCTCTGTTCAGCCGCTGCGGCCCTCGTATTATGGAAAGCCGGACCGCATCCGCGGTCCGGCTTCTGATCGTTTATTCCTGATTCCGCAGCAGGAACGCCTCCGCCGGCAGAGCGTCGGCCAGACCCAGCAGCGTGCGGTTGAAGCCCCCCGCGTAGTCGAAGGGCTGATCCTCCACCAGGGAGACCCCCATCTGTCGGTCCGGGATGGACAGCGTGATCCGTGTGCCCTTGCCCTCCCGGGACTCGGCCATCATGGAACCGCTGTGCCGGTGGGCGATGAGCTGGCACAGCAGCAGGCCCAGGCCCAGCCCGTGAGGCGGCATGGTCACCAAATCCTTCTGGAGATAGCGGTCGAACAGATGGGACCTCAGCTCCTCCGGGATGCCGCAGCCGGTGTCCGCCACGGTAAGCAGGACCCGTTTGGCGGAGAACTTCAGCTCCACCGTCACCTTTCCGCCCTTGGGCGTAAACTTGAAGGCGTTGGACAGCAGCTGAAAGACGAGCTGCTCCAGCGGATCTGTGCTGACGGCGCAGACGTAGGATGGCTTCTCACACTGGAAGGAAAAGTCCAGATCCAGCAGCTTGGCCAGTGACCTGCACTGGTCGCAGATGTTTTTCACAAGTCCCACGATATCCCTGTCCTGCAGAGGGAAGGGCTCCTCGCTGCTCATATAGGCTGCCACGGACAGATTGTTCACCAACCGCAGGAGCCGGTAATAGCTCTGATCCAGAATAGCGGCCCGGGTGTCCAGCGACGGGTCTTCTTCCCGTGCGGAGGCCGGAGCCAGCGCCGCTGCCGCGAAATGCAGGTTCCCCATGGCGTAGCGCAAATGGGTAGATATCTCCGGCAGCAGATGCGACAGCAATTGGGTTCTCAATTGGATCAGATCATCGTTTTCCATGGAGAGGACTCCTTTCAGGTTCTGGAAAGACGGGTTTGCTCTGATATAGCATTCACAGGAAGTTCTCTACAAAACCGTGGAAAACTCTCCCTGCATGTCCGCTGCAGGTGGATGTATTCGTATGATAGCAGATCATTTCTGGAAAAACAAGGGATTTTGTCGAATCAGGTCAAATTTTGTCGAATTCTTTGCGGCGCTCTGCCGGCGTCTTCCTGGGGCCTCCAAAAAAGTAAAGGTTTGCCTGTCAAAAACGCACAACGCCGCACAGAAAACTTGTTTCATTTTTTGCGTAAAAATTGAGGCATTTTTTGCGCAACAATGTTATAATTCTGTTATGGAGAGCGGCATTGACTGCCGCGGCAATGGAAAAACAAAACGGAATGATGGAGGCGCTTGCAATGGCGATCAAAGTGGGAATCAATGGTTTCGGCCGTATCGGCCGCGTGGCACTGCGGGTAATGGTGGAGCGCGGCTGCGGCACGTATCAGATCTGCGGCATCAATCTGCGGAATGCGGATCTGGACTATATGGTCTATCAGGTGAAGTATGACTCGGTGTTCAAGACCTTCCAGGGGACTGTGGAGCGGGATGACCGGCATCTCATCATCAACGGCAAGAAGATCCGGATCTACAGTGAGGAGGACGCCTCCAATATTCCCTGGGATGACTGCGGTGCGGAGTACATCATCGAGTCCACCGGCGCCTACTGCACCACAGAGAAGGCCAGCGCCCACTTCAACCACGGCGCCAGAAAGGTGGTCATTTCCGCTCCCGCCAAGGACGGGATCACGCCCACCTTTGTCATGGGCGTCAACCATCTGAAATACACACCGGAGATGAACGTGGTCTCCAACGCCTCCTGCACCACCAACTGCCTGGCCCCCATGACCAAGGTCATCAACGACACCTTCGGCATTGAGCAGGCCCTCATGTCCACCATCCATGCCGCCACCGCCAAGCAGAAGGCCGTGGACGCCCGTGCCGGCCGGGACTGGCGGACAGGCCGCAGTGTTCTGGGCAACATCATCCCCTCCACCACCGGCGCCGCCAAGGCCGTAGGCATGGTCATCCCGGAGCTGAAGGGCAAGATGACCGGCATGAGCTTCCGGGTGCCCACCAACGATGTGTCCGTGGTGGACCTCACCGCCCGGCTGAAGCACCATGCCACCTATCACGATGTCTGCGTGGCCATTGAGAACGCCGCCCACAACAGCATGAAGGGCATCATCTCCTACACCACGGACCAGGTGGTTTCCTCGGACCTGACGGGCTTCAGCGAGACCTGCATCTTCGACGAGACCGCCGGCATCATGCTGGACGACAACTTCGTGAAGCTCATCGCATGGTACGACAACGAGTGGGGCTACACCAACAAGATCCTGGACCTCATCGCCCACATGTACGCGGTGGATCACGCGTGATCCCTTGAAAAACGACAAAACGGGACCCCGGCCAAAGCCGGGGTCCCGTTTATTCTGTCCTGTTTCAAACAGTCCGTATGGATGCTTATTCCTCGCCGGTCTCGATCAGGCCGTAGCCGCCCTTGTTGCGGCGATAGACGATGGACAGCGTATTGTCCTCCTGGTTGCGGAACACAAAGAAGGAGTGATCCAGCAGGTTCATCTGCAGAATGGCCTCCTCGGGGCTCATAGGCTTCACGGAGAACCGCTTGGTGCGGATGATGTCAAATTCCTTCTCCTCCGCCACTTCAAACTCATCGTCAGGGGCAGGCGTGGGGAACGCCTCGCTGCGCAGGCGCTTGGAGAGCCGGGTCTTGTTCTTCAGGATCTGGCGCTCAATATAGCCGCAGGCCGCATCCACGGCTCCGCGCATATCTCCGTCCGGAGCAGACCGCTGGGCACGGAGCAGGGTGCCGTTATTGCCCCGAATGGTGATCTCTACAGAGCAGAGATGGGTCTTTTCCACGGAAAAGGTCACGAAAGCAGAGGGCTCCTCCTGAAAATAGCGATCCAGCTTGCCGATCTTCTTCTCGGCGTAATCCTTGATGGAATCGCTCAGGGAGACTTTCTTGCAGGAAAACGTACACTTCATACCTATCGCTCCTTTCGTATGCCAGAGAGGGCTTCCCCTCTGTAAATTCAGTATAGCACAGAAGCCCTCTTTTGAAAAGAGGGCTTGTCATCAGTTTTAAAAAAGTTCAAACTCCGGTCCGCCCATTGCCCCTCCCGCATTTTCGCAAAAAAGGGCCGCCGGCCAAGGAATGGCGGGCGGCTCAAGCGGGTGGGATATTGGAAAGCTTCCGATATTATAGTAGCGCAGATCCGGCGGGATTGCAACCGAAAGTTTTGGCGAACCGGCACTTTCTTTGGCGAATTTGGGAGACTGCTCCAGCGCCGGAGCGCACAAACGCGGGATGCCCCTTCCCAAAGGGCATCCCGCGCGGTACATGCTGACACGAATGGCTGCGGTCATTTTGCCGGCCGGAGATTCACTTTCTTCTCCGTCCGCCCCGCTTGCCGTCGATGTTGCGGTTCAAGTCCGCCATCTTTCCCTCGGAGGCGGTCATGAACTTCTTCAGCTTGTCCTCAAAGGACAGGTCGCCGGAGGGGGGCAGCGGCTGCTGCGCCTGGGTGAACCGGGGACCGCCGGAGGGGCGGACCGGTGCGCCGGTGGGACGCTGCTGTCCGGCCGGGCGGGGCGGCCGCTGGCCGCCGGTGCGCGGCTCCTGGGGCAGCGCCTTTTTGATGGAGAGATTGATCTTCCCGTTCTCCGTGGAGAGGACCTTTACCTTGACCTCCTGACCCTCCTGCAGAAAATCGTGGACGTCGTTGACAAAGGTGTTGGCGATCTCCGAGATGTGTACCAGTCCGGACCTGCCGTTCCCCAGAGAGACGAACGCGCCGAACTTCATGATGGATGTGACTTTTCCTTCCAGAATGCTCCCGACCTCAGGCTCCATAAAATTTATGCTTTCTCCTTCCGCGATGTTTCAAAAAACCGGATGGTTCCGCGGCGCTCCCCCACACACCGGAAGGCCGTTTCAGCCGGTCAATTGCTGGTGTCATAGATGACTTTCTCGTTGGGGTCCACCAGCCCCAGCTCCCGGCGGGCGATCTTTTTCATTTCCTCCTCGCTGCCGCCGTTATCGATGCCCTCCTGCAGCTGATCGTTTTCCAGCTGCTGGGCCTCCACTTTGGCCTCGTACCGGGCCTTTTCCGCCTCCGCCTGGGCCACCTGGCTCCGCAGATGATGCAGCTGGCCGCCCAGGGCCGCCAGCAGGACGAGGATCAGGACCTTTGTGAAAAAGCCGGCCTTTGCCCTGGGCTGCTTTGTTTTTGCCGCTCTTGCCATGGTTCCCGCCTCCTCTGGTGGAATGGAGGGCGGATATCCCTCCAGTGTTTCTTATTGTATAGCATTTTCGAGCAAAATAAAAGAGATTTTTGCATCGGATCCCGATTTTTTTGCAAAGTGCCGCCGCGCTCCGGACCGGAACCGCCAGCAGATGGAGAGTCCAGGCCAGCGTATCCGCCCAGAACTCCCACACCGGACGCAGCAGCGCCGACAGCAGTCCGAAAAACAGCATGCCGCCGCCCAGCAGTCCCAGCAGTACATACAGCCGGGGGACGCCCTCCACGCGCCGGAGCAAAAACAGAAACACCGTCAGCAGCGCCGTCAGGCAGTAGGCGCCGTCGGTGAGCCAGGTGAGACGTGGATGGCGCAGGCGCAGGGGCCGCAGCAGGTCATAGAGCAGGGCGATGCCGCCGCCCAGCAGGATGGACTGGCCGAATGTCAGCAGCTGAACGGAGATCTCATTTTTCATATCAGCCGAACAGGCGGCGCAGCAGTCCGCCCCGGGACTGGTCCGCCTCCTCATAGGCGATGGCGTCCACCCGGCCGTCCACATGGAGCTCTCCGCCCTCCAGAGACAGCTGTCCGATGTGCAGCCCTTCGCCGGTGATGGTCAGGATGCCGGCGGTGGTGGACATGACGATGCCTGTCTCGTCAAAGCGCTCCACATCCTCCACGCCGGTGATGGTGAGGCGTTCCCGGCCCTCCAGCTCCAGGCGATGGCTTCCGGCGGTAAAATTCGCGGCATAATCGTTGTTCATCAGTCCGTCCCTCCCCTGACGCCAATGTATGCGCCGGGGCGGGGGGATAGAACGGTCAGACCTCCCGGTACAGCGCCGCGGCCTCCGCCTGGCGCACGTTCTCCTGGACGGACAGCACCTCCACGGTGACGGTCCGCATCCCGAACCGCATGGAGATGGTGTCACCCACCTTCACCTCGTAGGAGGCCCGGGCGGGCCGGCCATTGACGGTGACCAGTCCGTTGTCGCAGGCCTCGTTGGCCACGGTCCGGCGCTTGATAAGCCGGGCGGTCTTCAGGTATTTATCCAAACGCATAGAGGTCATCTCCTTATGGCAAGGCTGCCGGCACGACCTCGTACCGGCAGCCGCAGTCGATCACGCGCAAAACCCCGTCGCCGCTCATGCGCCTTTCGCCTTCAGCGAAAGGCGCCAAGGAAAAGGGCCAGGAAAAACCTACGGTTTTTCCGGTTCTTTTGACCAAAGGTCAAAAGAAGTTGTTGGAATCATTTTTCCGGCGGCGTGTACGTCGGAAAAATACCGATACCCCAGCCGCCCTGGGCGGCGACACCAGTGACCGATGTCACTGGTGAGGGGGAATCTAAAGGGGGGACGAAGTCCCCTCTTTACTTGCTCACGGCGTCCTTCAGCGCCTTGCCGGCCTTGAACACGGGCACGATGGAGGCGGGGATCTCGATGGCTTCCTTGGTCTTGGGGTT
>Ga0129314_1000845_pt1 | contig 26941 bp, 30 predicted proteins | sample O1111metagenome_FD_94431 | JGI IMG/M metagenome (GOLD analysis project Ga0129314, IMG submission 94431) | Orangutan individual fecal microbial communities from fecal samples from Wisconsin, USA - O1111 metagenome | ecosystem: Host-associated > Mammals > Digestive system > Large intestine > Fecal... | reverse complement strand
AAAATTTTGCGGATTTCTATGTGCTTGATAATGAAATAGTGGGTTATTACTGCGAGGGTGAGGCGTTTACCGATGAATTTGACGCTTGCTATTTTTGCGTTATGGATAAAAACGGAAAGATGATACAGCAGATAAACATAGGCCCTTTCAGCAACTGCAACCGCAGGCTTGTAAAGGCGGGAGATTTTATCTGTTTTATGTCGCCGTTTGACCCGGAGATAAATCCGGAGTTTTCCGAACGCTCAAACGGAGTTATTTTCTACAATTACAAAACTAACGAGCTGAGAGTACAGTATTTTGATAACGAGATAGAAAACAGTTATTGTGGGATTACGCCAAACGGTAAATATCTGATAACCTGTGTGCCCAATGATGTTGAAATCGAAGATTCTGCATTATACGGCTATGATCGAGGTGATACAACCGTAAATATATATGATACAGCAACCGGTGAGAAGCTGAAATATGAAAAGCTCGGACAAGAAAATCTCCGACCGTCATATATGAATGTATTCAATGACAGAGTGGTTTTCATGGACGGATGGAACAAGTCTGTTTATATGATAGATAGCATATAAACCGGCGATCGACGGTTGATAATATATTAATCTCAGGAGGAACATAAAAATGCAATTTAGAAAGAAAATTTTTGGAGGAATTGCTGCTATATTAGCAGCATCAACACTTACGATATTTGCATCAGCTATATCTGCAAGTGATTTCACATACAATACGACCGTTAAGACATATCAAATGTATCGGTCGTATACTGCAATCACTGAATACAAATATAGTTCGCCGCTTGATGTGATAACTGCAGGTGTATCTTGCTGCCGTATTGATACAGGGGCTAATGTAGGTGACGGGTGGCTCACAGAAAACAAAAACAGTAGAAAGGCAACGGCGTCTGAAGCAATATCATATAATCCGTATTCAATGTCAGTCAGAGGATTCGGCTCACATTCTGCTTATGAAAACGGACAGACGGTCCTTTACAAGTTCACTCAATCATCAGCTGCATAATATAAATATGCTTTAATACCAAGCGATCGATTGGTATTGTTTATATATTACCAGATTGCTTGCATATAGTTTATGTGCTTAAAAGCAATCTGGTAATGATAAACAAGCGCTTATAAAAGCAAACAAAGCAGTTTTCTAATGATTAGCCCACTTATTGAACATCATATTGTTCGTGTGTTCTAATATGTTGTTGACAGAGATCTTGAAATAATTTGTAGAGTACAAACACAACATAACAAAATATAAATTTGTAGCAACTCAGCGAATAACAGTAATGCTATTCCTTGGGTGTTTAGTTTTAATAATTTCTTTCTGCTTTGCAGAAGTAACATGGGTATATATCTGCGTTGTAGTTATAGAACTATGCCCTAGTAATTTCTGAATATATCTGATATCAACATCCTGTTCTAACAAGAGCGTTGCAAAAGAGTGCCTGAACATATGCGGGGTTATATGCAAAGATATACCGCACGCTTGACAATAAGAATTAATCATACAGCGGACGGATTGCTCTGTCAGTCTTTTGCCATATTTGTTTACAAAAAAATATCCGCAGTCCGAGATTTTTTCCTCATAGATAAAGTAATAATCGGAAAGAATAGTGAGTACTGAGTTGTTTTCAATAGGTATTATACGTTCTTTTGAGCCTTTTCCGTAAAGCTTAACTTTACTTTAAAAGCACATACGGTGAACGTGAATTCAAGTGTATCGAGCATAACAGCCTCGTTGTAAACGGAAACCGACACAGATGGTACTGGAACAGCCGACAGGTCGGCGGAAACAATGCCATTGATTACCTTGTAAAGATACGGGGTATGAATTTCAGAGATGCGGTATTACATCTTGTCGGGGATCGGGAACAAACGGCATATACGCCGATAAAGAAGCCCGTGGCGAAAGCAGAAAATGTATTTGTATCAGAACCTGTACGGTTTGTTTTGCCGGAACAGGCTCATTTCCCGGACGGCAGACGCAATTACAGTAATATCATTGCTTATCTTAACAAGGGCAGAGGAATTGATATGAACATCATCAATGCACTGATAGCTTCCGGTCAGATTTATCAGGGAGTGCAGTACAACGGCTTGCATATAGTCGGCTACAACGATGAGGGAATGGCTTTTTATCGTTTTAACGATAACCGTAACTGGGTTGATTATAGATTGCAAACGCTGAGATCCTCACCGACAGCAACAGATACAAATCAAGCAGAAGCTGTTTCTTCAAAATATGTTGATAAAATTCTTCTGAAGGAAAACACAAAAATATTTAAGAATAATCTTGTTGTATCGACCGGGAAAAACGCTCAAGGCGAAATATCCTATGCAGCATTCCGTATAGCAAGCACAAATTACAGATTCAGAGGGGAAGTAGCCGGGAGCGATAAGGCAAGCGGCTTTCTGATCGGGAGCGAGGGTATGAACGATTGTGTATACGTTTTTGAATCGTTCATCGACGCTATGAGCCACGCTAATTTGTACAATATAAAGTACGGAAATAAGGACGCCTGGAAACTGCACAACAGGCTTGCACTCGGCGGAACAGCGGACACGGCTCTGATGGAGTTGCTCAAGCGAAAGCCGAATATCCGTAATATTTGTCTGTGCCTGGATAATGATAGTGCAGGCAGAGCAGCATCAGCCACTATCAGACAAAAGCTGATGAGTATGGGATATATGAATGTGTACGAACGGTTTTCAAGGGAGAAGGATTATAATGAGGAGCTTATGGGGGTGAGAAAGACAGAGATAGAAATTTCGTATGAGTAAATTGGTACGATGAAGAGTGTGAAAAGTTCGCATAGAAAAGATAATGAGTATTTCTACGCTACCCACACCTTTTACTCATTTGAAGATTTCAAAAAACAACTTGCTGTACACAACAGGAAATACAGCAATTTCCCTATTCATCCTCTTAATTGGAAAACTCCTGCTTCTGTCATTAAGGCTTGTTTGACTATCAGCAAAGTTTTTTAGTATTTTGTAAAGTATCTTTGATAAACTAACAAATGTGAATAATACGCGGTTGAATTCAAAAATAAACAATAGTTCAGGCGAGCACAGTCGTAATACAACGTACTCCTTTGAATTATCAACGTGTTCAATCTCCTGCACTCGTTTTTGAAATTCTTATGTCACTTAGACAATTCATAATTCAACTGTTTATATTATATCAGCACCTCTGTCCCATAAACTGTATAACTGCGTCACCGTGTCGCACATATTTAAGTATCAAAGAAAGAGCAGTGCGGTTACTCAGCAAATACACCTCTCATAATCTTCACCAAGCAGAGCAGAGCACTCCCACAATCCCAGCAAAAGAAAACTGCGCCACAATGTCGCACCCATAAAAAACACCTTGCCACGGTATAATTCTGTAGCAAGGTGTGATTTTGCGGGTAGTGTTTAATAGCCGTAATATACCTAAATATTTTTAAATATATTGACTGGTTATGCAAATTGAGAAAGTTATATTTTGCTATTTGAGACGTAATTCTCCTTTTTTCTTGTTTGCAATATTATTATGTGTTTATAGCTGTAAAGATTATCCACAGTATGGACTTGACATATGAAAAACACATTTGTGAATTTCTTAAATAGTCTCTTTGCCAAAAAAGCTTATTTTTAATTGAATGTGATTTTTTTGCAACTGATGTGTCTTAATCCAACGGATATAGTAATATCATTAAATTGAAATTTAGATTTTAATGGGAATTTATCAACTGCGATTGCTATACTGAAACGTGGACGAGTAACAGCAATATAATATTTTTCAGGACTCCCAAAAGCCTTACCTTTCTGAATATACTCCAAGAATGGTTTATTCGGGAATATTAAAATCCTATCGAAAGTCAAGCCTTTGCACTCTCCAAAATTCATAGAGGACAATCCCAAAGTATCTGTTTTTTTATCGTACCGAAGAACTTGTGGCGAATAATGATTGTAGTAATCAGGAATATCAGATTTAAGAATAAGAAATACGCCATCATGCGGTGTAATTGAGGTCATAGATGTTGTCATTAAATTATCGCTCGGATAAACATCGTTAGCAAATCTGCAAACTTCTTTGTTAAATCGTCTGCTAATATTATTGGTTATTATCTGGGCAGAATAGATTTTTTTGAGATTATTAAAAAATAAATCCATATTCGCTCCTGATATATTTTTATTTTTCTGACCATTGTTTGTTTTAAATGTAGCCTGCTTAGGATCTCCAACACATACCAAGTTAATTGAGGAACCGGCAATGAGTTTGATGATTTCAAGGTCGTATCCAGATAAATCCTGAACTTCATCAAAGAAAACCGTAGCATAGATTTTCTCAAGTCGCTTAATCACCTGCCCATTACTACGAGTGTTTAATTGAACTACCAATTCCGCTGCTTCATTTGCAGTGATATTTCGCCCAGAAGTCATGTATCTTGCCTTTTGCCCGATACGATGCTTATTGATAAATCCATACATATTTGAGAAATCAAGGCTTTTTATTTCATTGATTTTGAAAATATATGATTGATATGGTTTTATCAATTCTCGTAGCAAAAAAGAATATAAAGATTCAACTGTGATACGACTATGCATTATGCCATTATTTTGCTTTTTAATTTCAGACTGTACAGCTTGAACGCCACGATTGGTGTAGGAAATGATTGCCACACGTTTATCAACATATGAAGATACAATAGACAAGGCAGTATGACAAATGCTCCATGTTTTGCCTGAACCAGCGCATTCTATTTTAATCAAATTCATTGATGACATTTTGTATATACTCCGGATATATTATTCTTTGCTCACTATCAAAAACTCGCAATGCCCATTCTGCCTTATTCTTGGCCATAAATTCGATTACTTCATCTTTGCTCTTAGTCATCATGGAATTTCTTTTAGACAATATTGTTCTAAATGTCTGTTCATGTGATTCAGTATCAAAATTTACTTCCGCAACACTCGGCTCTATGGTATGTAATCGCTCATCACTTTCATATACAAAAATAAGATTGGGCTTATCGGTATAGCCAGCATATTTATTGATAATGTTATTTTGAATATTTCCATCATTATCTGTAACTATAACAGTTTTCTTATTTAATAGAATGGTAATATCACAATACCGTTTAAACGCAAGTGAGTCAACCACAATAACGTCAATGCCGTTTTCAATAGGAAGAACACCATACTTGTCCAAATAAGCGCGCTGAATAATCAGTTCATCAGTAGGTCCTTCAACTAAAATGATTTTCTCTGCCAACACAACTCGTAAAGTATCGTATCCTGGGAGCTTTTTGAAATAAGACAATGTATCTGCAGGTAACCCATTAAAACGAGTTGGCGCACCTTTCCTAATCAAGAAAAGATTCTGCAAATCCAGTTTGTTAGCAATATAGCTGCTGTGAGTAGAAATAAAGACTTGCTTTCCTTCGGACTTTTCCACTTTGCTTACTAAACGTGCCATATTTGTATATGAAAGGTTGTTCTCAGGTTCTTCCATAATAATGACATTGACTTGCTCATCAGCGTTTTTTAGTACCATACCCATTTTAATTGTATTTTGAGTACCAAAGCCGACATTCTCAAAAGGGCAGGAATCTACAACAACTGACATTTGTGATTTCCATGAATCAACATCCTCTTCTTTCAGGTCTATTGTTAATTCACGTCCATCAAGATCGGTATTCTTACGGACATCCTCATTAAGCTGCTTTACAATCTCGCTATTACTGAAATCATGTCGGCTTTTTCGATATGCGGTAGTAAGATCCGTTTGATTTTGAGGCGTTAAGAAATTGGTGATATTGTCCGCAACGAATTTATCTACTACATAAGCATAGTTCTTTCTTGTAGTATCAATGAACGCTGCTTTTATCGGAGAAAAACGCTGAAGGACAGGAGCGCCATTAAAATACCTTATCTCCACCGAATAGAATTCGACAGGTATGTCATATATCTCTTTTGATGATAATAGGCTGTTATATAAATCCGCATACTCCTCATTGAAGTGTATCCGAACTCTAATTCCGCAAGCATCTTCTAATAAAGAATTGTTCGTTCCTGAAAACCGAGGATCAGCATCTTGTAGAAAGGCTTCAATAATAATTTCGGGCGGAGATACCGGCATCCCTGTTGCAAGCGAGTTAATATACTCTTTTCTTGCTTCATCATTAAACATATTTGCCTTTATCTGCCTTTCAAAAGCATATCCATTCAGTTTTCCTGATGTTATGATTGATAGCACTTCAAGTATTGTGCTTTTTCCAGAATCATTTTCGCCAACGAATATATTGATCCTTTCGTTTAAATCAAGGTTTACATCTTTCAGGAGCTTGTAGTTTTTTACAACAAGTTTGCTGATGTACATTTTGTTCACCGCCTTATATCAAAGTTATGACTGATATAATTATAGCATAGTTTTGGATATTTCTCAAGTTGCATAAATCATTCTTTACTAAAGAAAAAAGAGACATAGATTGTTCAGAAAATATTCCTGAATACTTTATTCTGCATTGATTGCTGAACGCTAATTGAGCTTGTGTACGAGCTAAATGAAAGTTTACGCTCTTTATTAATAAAAATATGTTTATTCCTGGAAATTAGTCTTGAAGCTTATGAAAACAATGTAATTATCTGTAGCCATTTTGCGTCATTCATAGATATTGCATATTTTTATAAACACAAGATAGAGCAGAGCACTCCCACAATCCCAGCAAAAGAAAACTGCGCCACAATGTCGCACCCATACAAAAACACCTTGCCGCAGTATAATTCTGTAGCAAGGTGTAAGATATTCACGATCAAAAACTGCACGATATTAACTTATGTCGCACCATTTTGCACAATTCCGGGACAAAAAAATATCAGCGGATTGCAATCCGAACCCGCTGACGCAAATTTTCTATTTTTCGTACCCCAACTATTGACAAAGAGCCCATAAAAAACGCCCCATCGCAAATAAATGCAACGAGGCTGTTCTATCTGGAGCTAATACCCGGATTCGAACCGGGGACCTCATCCTTACCAAGGATGTGCTCTGCCGACTGAGCCATATTAGCAAACTCCTGACGGTTATTAATTATATCATACTATATCGACTTTGTCAAGGAAAATTTTCGAATTTTTAACTGCGATATACCGTAACGGTTCTATCAACGGTCAATTTGTCGTAAAAAACAAACAAACCGCATTGCTGTGCGGCTTGTAACTGTGGAGGACTAAAAAAAGATTTTTCACCTTTTGGGTCGATATTTATTCCCTTCTTTTACGATTATTATATAGTTCTTGAGAATGAATTTTGTCACCGATACAGCGAGAAAAAGCGCCGGTCAAAGTGACCGACGCCAAAAACGCTTATTGATTAATCAAACATAACGCCGGGGTTGAGCTGGGTCGGGGAGCGCCAGAGGATTCCGTATTCAAATAAGAACTGAGCTTTTAAACTCCAGTATTCCAGACAGAAGTTCATCTGTTTGGTTTTTTCTATCTTTTCCTCCACCTTGTCAATCACGGCAAGATATTCCTCAGTTTTCTCAACAGGGTCGTTCTTGATGAATCCCCGCCGGTTTTCCTGCGCCGAGAGAAGCAATTCACGGATTCTTTCATCAGGCAGACTGCCGGACACGATTGCGACAAGGTCGGAGCAATCGTCAGGTTCATAATAATTTCTTGCTTTGACCGCCAGATAAAAACAGCTTTCAAATTCTTCCATATCCTCGCTGTCATATTCTCTGAGTTTCATAAGTTCTGTATGCGCTTGAAGCTGCGGTGTGTAAAATTTCACCGACATTCCCGCACGGCACATTTTGTCATAAGACTCCGTAAGATACCAAAGCACCGGAATGATTTCTTCCAGCGTTTCTATATCGTAGTCACGGGGAGCAAGCGCAATTTGCGCCATTTCGGCAAGATAAGGGCTGTCTTTATAGGTGGGCACAGCGTTGCTGTGCTCCTTATGACCTTCGATAATGCCGTGCAGTTGTACGATTCTGTTTAATTCCTGCCGGGAAATGTGCATATTATACCTCCTGCTTATAGGCCTATTCTATCATAGCCTTGATAAATCCGATGACATTCTGGGCGGCGTTATAGCGAAGCGTACCTATACCAAAGGGAAATTCGTCAAGGCGCTCTTTTGAAAACGGAAACAGCAGCTTGACCGAGTAGTAAGGCTCATCCGCCTTGTCCGCAATGATTCTTCGCAGTTCGTCCTCGTTTTGTGCCATCAGTCCGTTCTTATAGAAATAGTTGATTTTATTGGGGTCGCATTTCGGATAAAGTTCGGCATCAAAGCAGTGATCGGCGGCAATGTCGGCATCGCACAGATTAAAATAATCATAAGCCGCTCCGCCAAAACGGGAATCCCAGGCCGCATCGGTATGGGCGGTTACACCTTTTATACGGGTGATATTCCAGGAATGAGGCTCCCTCCGTCCGTTTTCGTGTAAAGCCTCTCCCACAACCACAATTGAGGCGATTCCAAGTCTGTCGCACAACAGTTTATATGCCTTGGCGAATCCTTCGCAGACACACCGATCACGGAGCAATGCACCGACCACCGAAAAGCAGTCGCTGTCAAACGGTTCCTCAGCCGTGCGAATGGTATAAAGAAAATTATGCACCTTGAGTTGTTTTGCGAGGGGACTCATATCCGGCTTTATGTGGTTTTTTATAAACAATTCTATTCGATTTTCCACCTCAGCCCAAAGATTCTCGGCTTCTTCTTTGGTATAGTCATACTGAAAAATAAGCTGAATGTACATGGGGGTCTGTTTGGTGATTATCCGACGGCGGTCGAGATAGAAGAAAACGGGATTGTCAAACAGCACGGCGGTCATAATCTTTTCGGTGTCTACCGTAAACGCCTTGCCCATACCGGCGTGGATGGACAGGGCGGGTTCAAAACGAAGAAGAGCCTCACATATCCGATCGTATAGATTTTTCTCACCGTCGGTAAGACGGGAATAATAAAACTTGGAACCGTTATCATTCATGGCGTTACCTCGTTTTTGGGAGCTTGCTGAGATTTTTCAAAAGCCGTCGGGTTTTGACGCACAAAATCCGTATTGACAATAATTCCTACCGACATATCATCTCCGCTGCCTCTTTCCGAAAGGGTCGGCAAATAATCTTTTAATTGTGATACGGCAGTTTGATCATTTGTTTGGGCAAAAGATCTGAGGGTCAGACGGTAAAAATCATACAGCCTCTCATCTGTGGCAAAGCAGTCGTCGATCCCGTCACTGCCGATGAATACGGCGGAGGGAAGAGTGCGCTCAAAACAAAAGCGGAACTCCTTGGCGGCGTTTTCATCGCATATTGATGTGGTGACATTCAAAAAGCACTGCTCATCCCACGGAATCGGCTGTGAAAATTCGCCGTCTTTTGACACGGCAACGCATTTTCCGTCGCCAATCTGCAAACCGAGCCAGAAATTCTCGGCCAGTATAACACCGATAAGGGTCGTGCCGTATGCTGATTGCAGGCGCTCTCCTGTTTCGTATCTTCTTTGCGCTTTTCCCGATATGCCGCTTAGTTCATCCTTGCTGAAGGGATGTTCCTTTATGTCCCGCTCCACAAGCTTGTTCCAGCGGGCAATAATGCTTTTTATGAGCTGTTCTATGCGACCGGACTGCTGTTTTTGCGTGGCGGCAGCCGAAAGTACGCTTATGACATCGGGATCTTTCATACATTCGGTAAAGGCTTCTGCGGCAAAGCGACTGCCCCTGTCCGAGCGGAAATAATCAGATCCTCCGTGACCGTCACATTCGACGGAAATTCTGCGGTCGGGCAATTCGCAACTTAAGGAAAAGTCCTGACAGACCGTGCCTCTTTTTATGTGGGAAGCACCGATTACCGTCATACCAAACGCTCTATAATCGGTTACCATTCCAGATCACCGTCGTCGTCAGGCTCAGCGGCCTTGACCTCGTTGATTTTGTCAATCATTTCGTTCTGCTTGTTAGCGGCTTCGTCCACGCCGCCTTTACCGACTCCGCTTGACTTAGATCCGATCTGTGATGCCGTAACCGAAACAAAGCGTATCATTTTTGTGAGAGCCTCAGGCGTATGTACCGTAAGCACCGCCTCCTTGTTGCCTGTAAATTGTGCAAGCACATCACGGTTGGCGTCCTCACCGATGGCAACCGCAACCTTAATGGCTTTTTTGAACCAGTTGTTTTCTTTCAGCTTTGACAGCTCACCAATGTATTCGTCGGTCGGTTCTCCGTCAGAAAGCAGAAATATTGCAGGGGCAAATGAGCCTGCCACATCACTCATAAATGCCTTTCGGGACAGCTTTTCGTTAAGCTGTTTGCAGGCTGCGCCGAATTCTGTCAATCCATCGGCTGTGAGAAAGCTCCAGGTGAAATCCTCTGCATCCATCGGAGCGGGGGTTATCCATCTTGTGCCGCTTGAAAACTCCAGCACAGCGATTTTTATTGCTGCGTCGGCATTTTCGGCGGATATTTTGCGGATTTCGGGAATGACTTCTTCAATTGCAGAGTTAAGTGTCCCCATTTTTGCTCCGTCCATACTGCCTGATGCGTCAACCATAAAGAAAAGGGTCATTGTTCTGCGGGAAACCTCAACCGCACCTTCATATATATTTGCCATTTTAAAAGTCTCCTTATTCGATGATCCCGATACAGTTCGGGAAATGAATCTGTTTTGTTTTTGTTACGACCAGTACCTCGTTTTTGCCGATATTTTTTACATTGCCGCCCTTTGTTTCGACTTGCCAGACCTCATCACTGAGATTGCGAAGCCCCCATATAGCAGGATTTTTAGGATTGCGTATAACCTCGCCGACAATTTTCTTGAAATCATCGCTGTCACGGTCGGTATGACAGCGGTAGAGTTTTATGCCGGGAAATAGGGCGACCTTATAGCGATTCTGCGATGATAACACAGGCGGTTTCGGAATTTTAAGGCCGCAGTTTATGCACAGGCTGTCGCCCTCAAAATCGAGAAATGTTTCTCCGCCGCAGGGACATTTGACAATGCAGTCACGAAGCTGCGTAAAGATGATCTGCCAATCGTTATCGGTGGGACGAAGTGCCTTTCCGCTCATAGCATCCTTAGAAAATGCTTTCAAGAATTGCTCACGAATGAATTTCGGATACAACGGCCAAAAGCGCAGGGCGTTTGCGTGTATACCGTGCGCAGGGCGATTGGAATCGTCCGTTTTATCATAAATGAATACCGGCTCTTTGCCGTAAAATTTCAGTTCCAGTTCTTCCGTCAGGCAAGGATGCTCCACCACTCGCTTTCCCTCCAACGGGTGATCGAGAAACAAAAGGCGGAACAGCACAACCGCCAGAGAAAATCGGTCGCTCATAATATCCGGACGTTTGATATTCCGCACCACCTCCGGCGCCATATACCGTGCTTTTCCGGCAATACCGAGGCTCTCTCCGTAGGGCGCAACATTGTCGTTGTCGCAGATAAGCGCCTCGCCGGTCGACGGATCAAGAAAGAAGTTTCCGTCGTTCAGATCCTGATAGGAAAAGCCTTTTCTGTGCAGTTCCCTGAAGCCGTTGGTGATATTCAGTGCCGCATTGACAGCCGCCGACAGAGAGGAAAAATGCACCTTTGCCAGCAGAAAATCCGAAAACTCCTTATAATTTGACGGGCGCAGCTTCATAACGTAGCCAAAGCTGCCGTCCTTTTCCTTTGTCAGAAATTCCGGCCACAGAAACGCAGGGGAGGGCGCACCCTGCCGGATATTGTTTTCAAGATTTTTATAAAAGCGGCGTGGATTTTGCAATGCTCCTTTATGATACCATTTCAGCGCATATTCTTTTCCGCCGATACGCACACGGTATACCGTGCCTTGCCCACCCTCACCGAGTTTTGCAATCACTTCGGCCGACTGTCCGTTTTGCAACGGGATTATGCTGCCTTTTGTAAAATACCGTTCCATATTTAAACTCCCTTTTTATGAGCGGTCAATGCCGAAGCGGATACCGTCAATGCGATCCTTGCCCTCTCCGAAGAAGAAATAGGCGTAGCCGTCGATATTGTCGAGAAAACCTGTGTTTTCTGCCAGCGGATCGAATTGCAACAGCAATTCCTCGTCCGTTTCATAACCGGAGGATGTAACACCGAACAAACGGGTTCCGTCAAAATCTTCATCGACAGGTTCAAAACTCATCAACCAATCCTCGTTCAGATGAGCAAACTGCGGTTCAGCTTCGTTGAAATCATCGATAGCGACATTCGGCTCGCCGTCATAATAATACGCCATCGCCTGATAAGGATACATTTCAACATCGAGGAAAAGATAAAGATAGCCCGTATGCGGCAGCTTGTTTTCCGTGTCAAGCTCTGCAATATCCGAAAGCCGTATTTGTGCAAAAAAGATAACATCATCGGAAAACGATTCCGTCCACTTTGCAGGAATTACCGGTGCACCGAAAAATTTACTTGCACTAAGGTCGTGCTTTCCATCCGCCTTTTTTATTTTTATTCCGATAGCATTCATAACCGTTCCTCCTAAATCAGTTTAAATTCATAGAAATACCCGCCGTCAAAGGAGCGTGGCCGATAGGTTATTTTTTCACCCTTGTTTATTATCCATGTTTTGTTATATTTCGGATCGGCGTAGTGTACCGAAAGGCTGATACTGTTTTCTGTTACCTCGTCAACGGTAAAATGCCGCTTGCCTTTTCCGAAATCGGGAAGTTCCCCGACTTCACAGCGAAGGCACTCATTGGCGGTTATTCTTTCACGGTAACCTCCTGCCATTCGGTTGATTGCCCACGCAGTTTCCTTGATTTTAAGTTTCATTTAATTTGCGCCTCCTTCAGTCCCTTCCCTCGCCGGAAAGCCACAGATAATGCGCCGCTTTTTGACCGTCCGGCTGAATGTGTAAAAGGCCCTCGGTGTATATCTCATAAAGTCTTATCATAGCCGAGCGCACGCCCTGTTCAGCGGCTTCGGTGTAGAGGAGAAGTGCCGCATCAATATCTCTGTCCGTGCCAAAGCCGTTTTCATACAGATATGCCGTCTGATACATTGCCGAGCCGTCGCCCGAATCTGCCGCACGGGAAGCCCATAAAAACGCTTCACGGTCGTCACGGGTTTCAGGGCAGCCGAGGTGATACGCCATACTCAGTGCGTTCATCGCATCGGTATCGCCTGCTTCGGCGGCAAGGCGATACCATGCCATTTGTTTTTTGTGCTGTTCCTTGATTTTTTTCTTCGGTCGTTTGTCGGGATATTCCAAATCCCGAAGCTGTGCCGCCTGTTGCCAAAACGAGATATCTGTGTCTGTAAGTTCCAAATCGGCAAGGGCGATAATCGCCTGAACACTTCCGCCGTCAGCGGCACGGCGAAGATACAGTCTTGCCGGTTCTTTATTGTAAAAGCCGCTGTTTTTGTCAAGATAAACAGCCGCCACATTCAGCAGAGCGTCAATCTGTCCCACTTCAATGGCTTTGTTAAGCCACTCGGCAGCACCGTTCTCATCGTTTTCCTTTTTGCATAACTGTGCCATCTGCCAAAGGGCGTCAATATTGCCTTTTTCGATCTGTTCGAGCAAAATTTCACGGATCGGGCGGAGGTCAAATCCGTCGGCAAGTCGTGCTTTTGCCTTTTCATCTCCGAGCCCTGCCGCCTTTTCACACATTTTCTTGGCTTCGGCGGCTTGCACATCGTATATGCCGCTGTCGTGTAAATGACATAACGCAAAGCAGGCACGGGCGTTGTCCTTCTTCGCCGCCGCACGCAGAAGCGTGAGGGCTTCCTGCAAATCCTTTGCACAGCCGTACTGACCGTATACACGGGCAAGGGCAAGATCTGTCATAGCGTCGGGGTTACCCATATCGGCGGCACGGCTCAGTGGTGCGAACACCTCGCTCAGCTTGCCGCTTTCCATATACTCCTGCGCTTTTTCATAACACCGTTTGCCTTCAATCGTCATTTTGCGGCGGCATTCGTATTCACGATCCTGCACGCTCTTGCTTGTAGGTACGCCCTCATAGCAGTGTACCGCCTCCGGCCAGTCCTCATATAATTCGGCAATAAATCCCTTTCGTACCAGCACATCGAAATTATATCCGTTAAAACTCCCGGCGACGATCAGATGATGCAGTCCGCATTGCATTTCCGCAAGTTCGGGAACCGAAAAATAACAGCCTGCAAAGCTTGCATCGGTTTCGTTACCCAGCGGAAAATCGCCGTCGAACGATGCGTTTTCATCGTCCGCTATCTTTGCCATCTCGATATAATACATATCATCGTGCGACGATGAGGGCGGCTCAGGCTTATTTCGCTCCGTAATCAGCTCACAGGCTTTTTCGGCACGTTTCGAGAGCCTTTGTGCCAAATCCTCCGCACCGGGAAACTCCGCCGCAATGGCGGCATATTCCTTTAGCCATTCCTGCAATTTTGCCGTGGGTTCTTCTCTGTGTTTTATTCCAAGCACCGTTTCGGGTTTCATACGCTCGCCTCCTTTACAATACAATGATAGCATATCATTAAGATTGTTTGGTCGCCGCAGCAGCGACATTTATTTGCCGTTTTTTATGGCTTCGATACGAGCACGAAGCCACTTGGTTTCCTTGGAGTATTTTGACGTTTCTGCTACTTTGTCGGCAAAAGCTTCCGCCTCTTGTACATCAGGCTCGTAACCCCAGCCGTATAAATGTGCCAATGACAGATAAGGTGCAACACAACCATAATTTTTGTAATCAGGCTGTGCATTCAAAGCGAATTCATTGAGTTCACGGTTAAAATCGGGACGGCGGCGGAAAATCTCACTGAGCAGTTTCATATCCTCGTCGATTATATCGGCCGGATAATCGGAAAGCGTATGTAACCCGAGAAAAAAGAACACGCTGTCAAATGCGGTATTGCCGTATCTGTCTTTATAAACTCCGCAAAGCATGCCTAAACAATCATGAAGTTCTGTTCGTGCATTGTTTGTCTTTGATTTGCATACGCATTTGAATGCGGCCTTAAGTACCGCAGTCGGTGCCGTTCCATCCATCAAAAGATTAAGTGCTTCGTCATACGTCATTTTATTATAATTTCCAAACAGTCCCATAATTCATTTTCCTTTCAGTCTGAATTTCTCTACGGTTTCATATTCCGAATAATTCGGTAATTTGCCCATAGAAGATTCATAGTATTGCACCTTATAGCTGAGTCTTTCTTCGCCGCTTTCATCAAGGACGTTGATGCGATTGCCGTCCCCGGAACAGCTGTGATACGGTTATATAAAGCTGTATAAATTCTTATTCGTTCCGCACAAGTCCGATTAAATCCGTATCTTCTATACTTAGACTTCTTCTTTCAATACCGTTTGCCGCCCACGCTTTTAAAGCATAATTGCCGACAGGCATACCGTTTTCCCAGTCTGCAAGATATTTTTTTCCGTCTATTGCCGTATATATGCCCTTGCCATGATAAAGATTTTTCAGAAAGCCGCCTTTGTAACCGACAATTCCGTCGTCATAGATAAACAGTACTTCGCCCTCACCGTTAAGATTTCCTTTTTCGTCAAAGTCGCCGTACACTACCATATTATTGAAGAAAGACACTCCGTGTACAAGGGAACAGTTTTTAAACAGCCCCAGTTCATAGCCGCCGTCAGTATATCTCTCACCGTAACCGACAGGACAATCTATAAGTCTGCCGTTTATATACGCAGACCCCATCTGACCGTAATATCTCGTTGTGCCTTCATTTACTCTTTTGAATGAACTTTTATAACGAAAGACCTCTTTGTATGTCAGGTTTTCGTCATTTTCATATATTCCGGCGGATATACATCCGCCAGCGTGAATATAAACACCGAGACCCGTATACATATCATTAACCGCACCGCCGTAATATGCATCTCCGTTTTTATATAAGAGGCTGAAAAGCCCGTTTGAAATACCTTTTCTCCATGAACCTCGTGTAATAGCGTTTGCATTTTTACGGATTCCAAAGCCGTCGTAGCAATCAAATCCGTCAAAACCGCCCTCGTAGGTTCCGCCGGAAGGATAGGTTATCTTTCCGTATCCTTCTGGTTTGCTAAAGAAAAAATTGCCCTCATATACAAGACCGTCAGAACATATATATTTGCCCTTACCGTGAAATTCGTTGTTTACAATATAGCCTTCATATACATCTCCGTTCTCGAAGTGTAATTCTTGATATCCGTTGGCTTTTTCATCCTTATATTCTTCAAACGGCTCTCCTGTCAGCTTCAGCCGCATATCGCTGTACATATTGACAAGTATACTGTTTTTCGGCGCACCTCCTACACCATTTTTAAACATATATATAACTTCGTCAATAGCTGTAATTTCGCCCTTATCCGCCGCCTTGGTCAGCCAGTAAACAGCCTGTTTGCCGTCACTTCTGTAAATGTTAAGACTTCCGTTTGCCGAAAAGGTGGGGCAAGGTTTATCTGTTTCTTCATAGCATTGACCGAGTACCGTTTGCGCTTTTGCATAGCCTTGCTCTGCCGCCATTGTGATAAGTGCTATTCCTTTGTCGATATCCTGCGGTACGGAATTATTATCTTCGTCAAACCCGTTTATCAGCTCTAAGCCTTCGGTAAACAGATCTTCCGGGTCATCGCAGTCGAAAAAGTCGTTCGGCAGTTTGTCGTCAAACAGCTTCAACACGGGCTTTACTGCGGTCACCTTTGAAAGTTCATCACTGCTCAGCACCTCTTGTGCATGTACTTCATCGCCGCCGCGGTTTACAAAATCCTCAAGATAATATTTTGCGTATGCAGGCGCCTCAGGTAAAAAGAAAGCATAGTAATAGCACATACCCAAATAATAACTGCCGTACAGTTCGCCTTTATTATACGCTCTGTACGCCCAGTATGCCGCAAGCTTTGAATTTTTACAGCCGTATTTAGACAAATAGTATCGCTCTATGAGTGGAATATATGTACTATTGTTGCCGTTGTCCGCACCCTCTTTCAATAGCGCAATTATTTCGTTGTTGTCCGCACCGCTGATTTCTTTATAATGATACATACTGCCGATGTTTCCGGCATCATGCTTTTTCCCGCTCTGATACGCCTTTTTGTACCAGTAAAAAGCCTCTTCGGGATTTTCCTTAACACCCTCGCCGAAACGGTAGGCATACGCAAGGAAGCTCATGGCTTTAACATGACCAAGCTCTGCGGCTTTTTTGTAAAACTGTGCCGCTTTGACATAATCTTTATTCTCGTATGCCTTATCACCTGCCTCGAAAAGTTCTTCGGCGCTTCCGCCTGCAGCTTTATTATCCGATGAAAACAATCCCATAATAATCTCTCCTTACTGCCCTAAAACAAGCCATATGGCATCTTTCTTTGTCGCAGGCATTCTTCCAAACTTGATTTTGTGATAGCTGCTTTCAAGTCTGCATGAGCGGTTTGAGCAGATGTAGTATTTATAATTGTGGCTTCTGTTTTCATAAATAGGCTTACGGTTAGAGGTTGATGTTCCGTCGCTGTAATAAGTAGTTGTAACCTCATCGCCAACATGAACCGAGTATGTATCGGTACCTGTATGTTCGTTAAGAGGACTTGAACAGCGGGGACATACCGTAAAGCCGTTTGCCATTGCCTGTGATTGATAGTTCAGCATATATGAATAGGTCCACTTGCGGATATTGGCACGGTAGAGGTACAAAACAATTACAAGCAGTATGATGAATGACCCGACCGTTTTCCAAAGTAAAGACACCACGCTTTCCACATCGGTAAGCCCCGCCGCTTTGAGTGCTTTCGACACAAACATATAGATATACTGCACAACAGTGGGAAAAATGAGCACACTCAGGATTATGCGAAGTATAAACGCTCTTTTCGCCTCAGGACGTAGTTGTACGGTTGCTTTAACATCGTTCATTGAATGTTTCATAAAATAATACCTCTCTTTATTCTGATTTTCACCGTTTCCGCCTCCGGATGCTTATCGGGAGCGTAAGCGGTATATTGTCTTGTCGTTTCATACGGCACGTCGGTAATACCGATACAAATCTCGCCGTCTATGTCCGCTGTATCTTTGCTGATTTTTAAGCGCTTATATCGGCAAAGCGGGTATTCAAGACGGCTTAAATCGTATTCGCCGTCCTGAAAGGCAAATTCCGCCTTTGCCTTTCGGACAAGTCCGCCGCCCTCAGCAGTCATTTCTATACAGATAACGCTTTGAAACAAGTCCGATATATCCGGCTCTGTTCCTACCGTTCTGCCGCAGTCAAGGCAGATTGTCTTTTCTTGTCTGCGGTCAAAGGGATTGCCGGTGTATCCTCCTGTGGTTTGCAAACGGGATGAGCCGCAATAGGGGCAGGTCAACATCCGCTATCACCTTCTTCCTTTAACTCATCGAGCAGGTCAAAGAGTTCGTCGATTTTGTATTTGTTCTTGCAGTTTTTCTCCCAAAGGCGGGTCTGCTCATCCTCTTCGCCGCCCATCAGCTTGTTTGCCATAGCATCGCCGTAGCCGGAATGACTCGCCTCCCAATATGCGTCTGAGAGGCTTTTCAGCTTCTCCTCTAATGTCATTGAATCGTTTACAAGATAGGAAAGCTCTTTTTCGAGCTCTTCGATTCGTTCAAGTTTATCATTTAACATTACAATGCCTCCGTTATATCTGATTGCTTATAGAAAATTCATTTTTCGAAAATAATCGCTCTTGCCTGTTCGTCAAGTTCTGGCGGCAACTCATCTGCAAAGAAGTCCTCTGCTGTGTCATCAAATTTCATTAAATTCGGCTTGCGTGGAACAACCAACAGATACCTTCTGTCATTGAACTCGGTTTTGGCGGCTTCCATATCGGGCAGAGCCTGCTTATAACAATACTTTGCATATGCCAGATTTTTTTCAAAAAACATACCGTGCTCATACATTATGGCAATTAAGTACCAGCATTTCGTATGCCCTGATTCCAAACCTCTTAAAGCCCAATAGGCCGCAAGACGGTAATTGATAGGTATCTTATCTGTGCCAAAAAGATAGGTTCCCGAAAGCGGAAACATGGAATCAATTATGTCGTCGTGTGCCGCTCTTAATAAATAGGGAAAAGCCCGGTCGATGTCAGGAGCCAGCCCGTCAACATGTCCGTTATAATATAACTCACCGATGTTACTTGCTGCCAGGTCATTTCCTGCCGCTCTTGCTTTTTCAAACCATTCAAGCGCCTTGTTTACATTCATTTCGGTGCCGTCTCCCAATTCATATATCAAACCGAGATAGTACATAGCATCCGCATTGCCCGCCTCCGCCGATTTTGAGAAATATTCAAATGCTTTTGTTGTATCAACATCAATCATCTTCATTCCTTCGTTAAATAATTCAATATCGTTCATGCTAATTAACTCCTTTTAAATTTATATGCACTATATTATTCTTTACACATGGCTTATTTTGCCGTTTGTTACCCGTATCAGCTTTCCTGCCTCATAGTCGGAATAGCCCATAGACCTAAGCTCTTCATAGCTGTAACTCGGAGGTTCCATTCTTCTGATTACGGTATATAATTGCCTGCCTTTAAAGCGGCGGCTTTTTTCGCATTTCTTTTTCGATAGAGTAAATTTACGATAAACACGGCAACGATTGACACTGTTCGGTATATCACAATGCCTGTTATCGTTCCGTAAAACAAGCGGACGATGCCGCTATAATCCGTCAGCCCCACCAATGCAAGTTCCACAGGTTCGGACTCCGGTAGCATTTTCACCGACTGTCCGCTAATATCCTTTACCACAATCGCCTGGCCTTCTGCGAAAGGAGGTGCGGCATAAAAGTACAGTCCGAACACCAGTGCAATAAACAATCCCGTTACAATAAGGTAAACTTTCAGCGGTCGCCAGCGGCGCTTTGCGTTGCGTTCATATCTGGCAAGGGCAGTGGCAGATGGCGGTGCATGAGCGGCGTATGTATGCGGGAACTGAATACCTGCCGTATTGCTATCGGGCGGCTCGTAGGTTTTCTCCGGCTGAACTAAGGCACTTTCATAGGCATCTTTCAGTACATCCACCTCAGGCCACCATTCAAACACGGCATACAGCATACAATAGTTCATCGTGACGACCGCCATTTTTTCATGCTCGTCAAGCGTTTTAAACAGGTGTGTCAGATGTTCGGTAAATGCTGTTATCTGCGGCGGTGACATGAGGTTCCGCTCGATATTTGCATATCCGGGAACGGTCAACGCAAGCGGCAGGTCGTCGCACAGGCTGTTGAGATTTGTCACATACAGCTTTAGTCTTTCGGACATACGTTCCTTGTCGGCAGAGCCTGCTATGTTCCAACCGCCCGATACCGCCGAGCAGGCGATAAGCAGTGAAATATCTTGTATCGGGTAGTTTCCTCCGCCGTCATCGGAAAATCGGGATAACCCCTCGGCACAAAGCCGAAAGCACGCCGCCGCTGTTTCGATGGATTTGTCGATTCCCTCGGCGTATGTCTGCATTGCCTGTTTTTTTAATTCGTCGCATATGCTCATAGGTTTTTCTCCTTAAAACAATTCGCAATCGGATTCCATCTGTTTTATAACTTATATATTTTCCGTGTCTGTTTCTTTCGGTAATCCTCCTCTGAATTATATCTGCGCCGCTCTCACTTCGGAAAAGTCGCACGCCCCAAGTTTCTCTTTTTCAATATAAAAGCACAGCGAACCGTTACCGTTAAAGCGAATTTCCGCATCCTCCGTTTCAAGCGAGCCGATACGCAAAAGCGGCAGATAATCTTTTGTAAAATCACAGCTTTGCGTCATATCTCCGAGCAGAAGATGAGATGATTTTCCCTCAGCATCTTCTGCTTCAAAATCTATTTTCTGCTCCGAAAAAGCCAGACTGTTGCCGTCCTCATCTGTCAGTAGCATTTCATGCAGGGCGGACAATTCGCCGTTATACCACAGCACCCGTGCCGACCGACTGTTCGACATTTCCGGCATGGTATCGAGATCGTAAAAGAAATAGAGGATTCCGGATTGCGGAAGCCAACCCTCTTTGTCCAAAGCGGATACCTCCGTACAGTTTATCTGACACAAAAAGGTCAAGTCGTACTTTTCACCGTTTTCCTCGATATACGGCCATTCAAAGCCGTCCCACACATCAGGATTGCCGAACAGCTTACTTGAACCTGCAGGAAGCTTATCCGTTGGTTTTGATATTTTCAGCTTAATACCGTTCATGTCGCCACCTCTATGTATCTTATTTCACCCATACAGCCTTCAATTCATCCACACCCGTAAACCACGGTCCGTCGTATGACGCCTGAGACTCCCTTATGTCAAAAAGAAAGTTAATTCCTTCGTGTATGGTGTAGTCGTTTCCGTTAAAGTTAATGTATGCGCTGTTTTTATCAATCCTTTTTACAATAAGTGTGTAATTGTGTTTTGGAGAGTATGAAGTGAAATCCGCCGTGAAACTGCCGACTTCGGCAGGGAAAGAGATATCATATCTGTGCATATCGGACGGACAGCGCTCGCAGATATTTCCCTCAAGCCGTATTGTCAGCGTGTCTTTTTCAAGCCCTTCGTATGAGGACACCTTATCAAGAATTTCGTTATATTGCAGATAATTCATATATTCCCTCAGCTTTCCGCCTGAATTAAGGCGTTATCGTCAAAAGAATAATCCTCTATCCATTCTTTAGCCGGAGCGTATTCGACCTCAGCCGCCGCAGAAATCCACCGTGCGGCTTTGTATGAATTTTTCTTTGTCATAGTTCCTGTTTCAAAGTAAATACCAAGTCGGTACATAGCGCATGGTTTTCCCATTTTCGCCGCTTTAATCAGCTTTCTTAATTTTTTTGGTTTTCTCATAGTAAAGTCGCCCTCCTATTCTGAAAATCATTATATACCGAATTGCTTGTAATTTGGTCGCCGCAGCGGCGACACTTTTTGAAACTCAATCTATAGCACACCCGTTCAAGTATCATTATACAATTTTTTGGCACCATCTGCAAGCGTTTTGCAAGATAAATTGCTTGTATATTTATTTCTGAATATAGTGCATAATAATATGCAGAGAGGTGAGATTTATCATGCTTGAACTTGAAAAGGGCTTTGAATCCGTAAATAAAACATTCCGTATTCCCGTAAATATTGTGGAGCAGCTTGACCGCCTTGCCGGCGAGTACAACACTTCCATGAATAAAATCGTTGTGCAGTGCCTTCAATATGCGCTCGATAACCTGAACACATCGGATGATAAATCCATGGACTCAAAATGATACCCGGCTGCCGTTTTCCGACGGTGGCTTTTCTTTTTCAAAACGGCTCAAAACCGAAATGAACAAGCACATCGTTGATGTCAAAGAAATTAAATATTTTCTTTTCAATGCAAAAGGCAATCACAAGATCGAAATCATCGGCACGGGATAAACTGTATCCGGCAGAGGAAAGAAGCTTATCCGCATCTTCTCTTGTTAATTCCAATGCAAGACACAAAGCGATTACCGTTCTCTTGGCAGGTATGTATTTTTTGTTCGAACGTATTTTTGAAAACAATCGGCGGTCGATCAATGCCTTTTTATAGATATCGCTGTCTTTCTGACCGGTACGATCAATAAAGGCAAACATCTGCTCTGTAAAATAATTCTCCCTGTTTTGCTGTAAATACTGTTCAGCGGCATCGGTATCAATGTCCATCATCTTATGGAAAGGTATTTCTATTCTCCCAAAAGATGAACCGGCAAGAATGCCGCCGTTTTTGATATATTGCTCGCACTCAAGCAATAGCTGTGCCGTCATCAAGTATTCACCTCCGATTTTAACGCCGAAATGAAGTCGCATATCTCCCGATATTACACTCCGGATATTCACAGATTCTTTGCAGAACAGCCGGCGACACTTCATCTTTAACCATAATTAGTATATATTGTAACTTATTATAGCATAAATAATCCCTGCTTACAATACAGTATGATGCAATTTCAGCAAACAATCGTAATTTGTTGCGGTTGTTTGCTGAAATAGCGACGGCTAAAACAGCAATATTTTATCACTGATTTTTCGTTGTTTTTTCTTTCTGCTGTAATCTTTTTTCAGTTGAGTAGTTCATTTTTTTCTACCACTATGGTGTCAAACAGCCCCAAAATGCACCAAATCAGACGCATTTAGAGAAAACAAAAACGCTCGATAAATGGCTTGGTTGAGCCAAATATCGAGCGTTTTACAAATATTGCAGTTGGTACGGGTAACAGGACTTGAACCTGCACGCTTTCGCACCAGAACCTAAATCTGGCGTGTCTGCCAATTCCACCATACCCGTATATAAAAACGACGCTGAAAAACTCAGCGTCGTGTGGCGGAAAGAGAGGGATTCGAACCCTCGAACGGGTATTAGCCGTTACACGATTTCCAATCGTGCGCCTTAGACCAGCTCAGCCATCTTTCCACGACTTTAATATTTTATCATATCCACGAAGAATTGTCAAGAACTTTTTTCAAATGTTTTCTTATTCCTTCACGCATTGGTATTAATTTCGAAAAATTGTGTCCGAGCCTCTTGACAAACACAATATGTTGTGGTACAATTGAGAAAACAACGAAATGTACTTACTGCTTTTATATACAGTAAATTGAAAGGAAGATTGTTATGGTAAAAGTAAATGTAAAAAACGGCACACTCGATCAGAAAGAGATCGACGCTTATGTTCAGTATGCTATAGAGGCTAACCCCGGAAAGCTGGTCACCGAGCTTGATATAGACATTGACGGAGATTTTGCTAATCTCACCTATCATTTCGGCGAGATACCCTTTGACCGTATACGCCGTATCACAGGTTACCTTGTAGGTACGCTTGACAGATTCAATAATGCGAAAAAGGCTGAGGTCGAAGACAGAGTAAAGCACAGCATAGCGCCCGATGTCGAAGACGATATTTATGTTACGGCATAATTTGTGATTGCTTGTAATCCGACAGAATAAAAAACGTTATTCCGTCCATACTTTTATTGGAAAATGAAAGTATGGGCGGTGTTTTTTTGTATTACAACAAGGTTGAAATAAGCGGTGTCAATACAGCAAAGCTGAAGGTCCTCAAGGAGTCGGAAAAAACCGAATTACTAAGGCAAATGCGCAGCGGCGACCCGACAGCCAGAGAGAAGCTGATAAACGGAAATCTGCGTCTTGTTCTCAGCGTGATACAGCGTTTTTCGGGCAGAGGAGAAAACCCCGACGATCTTTTTCAGGTCGGATGTATCGGCCTGATGAAAGCTATCGACAATTTTTCAACGGATTTTAACGTCAGATTCAGCACTTATGCCGTACCTATGATAATGGGCGAACTGCGTCGCTACCTGAGGGACTCAGGCTCGATCCGTGTCAGCCGTTCAATGCGTGATCTCGCTTACAAAGCTATGCAGGCAAGAGAAAAACTTACCAATGATAACTCGAAAGAACCTACGATCGAGCAGATAGCCAAAGAAATCGACGCAAAACGTGAGGACGTGGTAATAGCGCTTGAGGCTGTCAGCGACCCTATTTCGCTGTACGAACCGGTGTTTTCGGAGTCGGGCGATACCATATATATGATGGATCAGATAGGCGACAACAATGATGACAGAAACTGGCTCGATGAAATAGCTTTGAAAGAGGCGATAATCGGGCTTGACGACAGAGAGAAGAATATTCTCAAGCTGCGTTTTTTCAGAGGTAAAACTCAGGTGGAAGTCGCACAGGAAATAGGGATAAGTCAGGCGCAGGTGTCTCGGCTTGAAAAAGGCGCTCTCGGCAAGATAAAAAAGGCATTATAACTTTGAAATCACATATTTCTGCTTGACTTATACAGTATATTGTGGTATGCTTACTGGTAATATTAAATTAAGGATAATAGTAGAAATATGAAACGCTTTCTTTTACTCATTCCGGTGATGATTCAGCCATATATTTTACTGCTTGCTCTCTACTCCATATTTATAAATCAATATATTGTAGAGTACTTTTTCGGCGGTAATGGGCTTTGGCTGTTATTTGTGATATTTGTGACAATTGTCATTTCGTTTACATGCACGCTTGTGTATATGCCGTTTTGCCTTGCAAAGGGGTGGGGAGCAAGACAGACAGCCTTTTTCAATATGCTTATAAAGCTTGTTCAGATACCGGCATATCTTGCTATATTTGTGCTTGGTGTATTATTTTTCCTTACAATTTTCACTTATGCTTTTTCTGTTTTTTTCGTGCTGTTCGATTGTATAACGATATTCCTTACAGGACTTGTCGGATTAACGGCAAATCTCAGGCTTTATAAGGAACGTAAGTGTTCCGGAAGCTTTGCGGCTTTGAATTCTGTATGTCAGTTTGTTTTTTGTATAGATGTTATAAGCGCTGTTATTGTTTATATATGTTCAAGAAAAGAGCCTGTGCAGTAAAATTATATTGAATTAAGTGCTATAATTCAGCGTGTTGACTTGTTGTGGTCGGCACGCTTTTTTATGCTACAAAAAATGCTGATTATAACTATTGAAATTCGCAGAATAAAGCGATATAGGCATACAGCAAATAAGTTTTATATAAAGAGGGTTATTTACAGGCAACAAAAGCGCACTTTTTTGAAAAAACATACTTTTTCCATAAACTGAAGATGGAACGGATAGGCGATAACAACGATGACAGAAACCGGCTCGATGAAATAGCATTGAAAGAGGCAATAATAGGGCTTGATGACAGAGGGAAGAATATTCTCAAACTGCGTTTTTTCAGAGGTAAAACTCAGGTGGAAGTCGCACAGGAAATAAGGATAAGTCAGGCACAGGTGCCACGGCTTAAAAAAGACGCTCTCGGTAAAATTAAAAAAGCATTATGATAAAGCGGTGTCAATCTCTGTAGGTTGACACCGCTGTTATGCTTGTATGACAATTATGGAAAAAATCCGCTAATTATGTCATTTTTGTTGACAAAAAAACTCTCATGTACTATAATTATATATCAGTGTAAACTGATAAGAATAAATCGTATTAAGGCAGTGGAAAGATGAGTAATATCCGTATTTTTATATCGCACAGGATAGATATTGACAGCGAAACGGTAGACAGCCCGGTTTATTTTCCTGTCAGATGCGGAGCGGTTTTTGACAAGGATAACAACAGCGGTATTCAGGGCGATAATACAGGCGACAATATTTCAAAGCTCCGTATGCCGTTTTGTGAGTTTACCGTTCAGTATTGGGCATGGAAGAACGTTGATGCCGATTATTACGGACTCTGCCATTACCGCCGTTATCTTTCCTTTTCCGATAAGCACTATAAAAACACAGCCTTCAATATGGTGCGTGAGCTGAGGCTTACAGCACACGAAAAAAAGAAATATCATCTTGATGATACCAAAAAAATCAACAGCGTTGTTCAAAAATACGATATGATAATTCCCGGTCTTGCAAAAGCGTCCGAGATGAGTTATAACAGGGCAGAAGTCAGAACGCTTCGGGAAATGTGGGAAAGCTATAACGGAGTTTATTTTGAGCAGGGAATAATAGATAAGATGTTCTCCCTTATCAAAGAGCTTTCGCCGGAATATTATAATTCCGCCTGCGAATATTTTTCCGATGAATATCACAGAGCATTCAATTGCTACATAATGAAAAAAGAGCTGTTTGTCCGTATGTGCGAGTTCCAGTTTCCTATAATGAACAGGATAATGGAAATCACCGATTGCAAAACTTATGAACGTGCTCCCGGATACATCGGTGAAATGCTTAACGGAATTTTTATACATTATATGCTGACGGTTGAAAACAGGTCGGCTAAGGAAACCCAGCTTGTATTTTTTGTCAATACGAAAAAAATAGGTTCCGCTAAGGAATATTACAGATACAGGATTCATGCCGTTGCCGATAAAGCAGTACGGAGCGTTGCCGATAAGATACTCCCGATGTACTCGCCCCGACGTGAAAAGGTTAAAAAGCTCTTAAGACTAAAGTAGCACTTTAATAATTTAGCTAATGATTTAGTTAAAGAGGTGCGTGGATTTTACTGGTTTTTT
>Ga0129314_1000844_pt1 | contig 26946 bp, 33 predicted proteins | sample O1111metagenome_FD_94431 | JGI IMG/M metagenome (GOLD analysis project Ga0129314, IMG submission 94431) | Orangutan individual fecal microbial communities from fecal samples from Wisconsin, USA - O1111 metagenome | ecosystem: Host-associated > Mammals > Digestive system > Large intestine > Fecal... | reverse complement strand
CATTGCGTCCTGTTGCTGTTTCATTAGCCGTTTCATGCAGTAAAATGTACTGATTATTTGCTACTTGTGAGCTACCTTCATTTACACCTAAATTAAATTCATTGTTAATAGTATAGGCAAAAGCATTCGAAGGCAATAAAAAAAGAGCCGTTAACAGGCTCAATGATAAAATGATTTTCTTCTTCATTTGTTTCCTCCTATTTTTTCAAATTATAAGCAGACACACCAGTGATAACGCCTAAAAATGTTGCTACTGCATTGATAGTGAGTACTGTCATGTCTGTTCCATTCCATCCATATGCTTTCCCTAATGTGGCTACTAATACAGATAAAGCAGGCAATACCGTAAGTACTGTCCATTTAATAATTTGATAATATTTATCGGGTAAAATCATTACTTCTTTACCTCCTTTCTTTTTTACCTAGATTTTTCTCTAAATAAAGTTTTAATTTGTTGCGTGTGTTCCACCAATTTTTCTGCATGTGTATCTAATCTTTCATCGTGTTTCTTTAGTTCTTCATGAATCATCAATCGATCTGATTTGCTTGCTTCTAAATCTTTAGTCAGTAAATCTAAATTTCGGCTTACTTTTGAAAGAGTCTCAGTAATCTTTGAGAAAGATGCAGTAATTGGTTTTATTACTAATAAAATCAAAGAAACGATAGCGGTTATTGATCCTGCTATCGCTCCCCATTCCCCTAAATTAATCATATTGCAACTCCTTGAATCAAAATAAAAAGCACATCAATTAAGATGCGCTCTCTTCATTGTTAATAATTTTTTCTGCTTCTTCATCTGTAATGCATAGCGGAACGAACAGTCGAACTTGATCGTCAGTAAAACATCCCCAATCATACATCATTTTCACATCGCTAAAACTAAACATACTACTCACCTCCTTCTGATTCTGGACTTAATTGCTCTTTAATTTCTGAAATGTCTTTGCTATTTTGTAACGAAGCAAGCATCATTTTCGAATTGATTTGTGCTAAACTGTCAGCTTTTTCTTTCAATGCAGTATTTTCCTGTTTAATTGCTACATCGTTTAGCATGAGTTTGGCATTTAGCTGTTTTAGGTTGTCATTTTCATGTTCCAGAGCCTCGTACATCGCTTTGAGATTGTTTAAATCGTTGTGATCTAGTGCGTTCGCTAAAACAATCCACTGGTTCAATTTAGGATCAAACATCTGATCAGCAATCGTTAGCGGTTCGCCATCAGCACGAATTCCTTCAAGCGGAGGCTGGTCTGTGTAAGGAACGGATACAACCATATCGTCCAATACTTTTCCTGCATACTCTCCACCAGTACGTCCGTATTTCCAAATGTTTTTCATTCATTTCACTCCTAGTCTATATAGTATTGAATTGGTGCTAAAAATAAGTTGACTGTTCCCCTAAATGAAGGGAGACCACAAACGCCGTTTGGTCGGATATAAGCCATCCCGCCATTGTCTAAAGTATTGCTACTTTGTGGTGGTAACAAGAATTGATACTCATAATTATCAGTTGGATTACTTGGTCTAAATCCTTCTGGAATCGTACAAAAATCTTGTGTACTTAGCGTGCTACCTTTTAATGATCCACGGAACATTACTAGTTTTCCGATTTTCCTGATTTGTCCCTGTTTATTCCAGGAGTGCCCATTGATTGCTGTTAGGTTTACCCATCCAGTATCTTCTGGAACTGTTGCAACTTCTTTACCTGCAATCTGTAACCCATCCTCAAAGTTTTTTAAACCTTCAACTGACTGTGGTTCGGTCAAACTAACCGTATTATTCAAGCCTTTTTCAGTATATTCAGGTGTGACATTCCAACTGTAATCATTGGGATTGTTGCTGTCTTTCAATCCTTCACCAAAGTATTTATATTGCTCAATATTCGGGGTTCGTGTGTCGCCTTTTTCTAGTTTTGCCCATGAAATAGTACATTTATCGTTAGGAACTTGACTTTCTGGGGGGAGTTGATAAATTACCACCTTTGCCCCACTTCCTGTTGATTGAGATATTTTAGCAACGCCAGACCATGACCACACGTCTGTTAAGCCTTCAACTGGTGTAAGATGTCCTTGAAACTCGGTTGCTGCACCTGTGGTTGTTTGAATATACATACCAAATTGCTTGTTAGCTGGTTTTGTTCCTTGTATTGTAATAGTTAATTTATCACCATTATTAATTATTTTATTAATATCAAATGAACCAATTAAGTAATTAGAATTATCGTAACTTTTTGATGTAATTATATTTTCACCCAAAGCCACCTTACTCAAATAATATGGTGCTTCTAGTAAGTTAGGCTGATATGGTGTGGCTGTTGAGCCTTCTTCAAGTTTGATATTATACAGCTTAAACCCACCATTTATTTTACCCTTGTTTGAAAAACTAACACTAATGTAAAAACGATCTAATGCTGTTATTTCATATGCGACCTTTGCTGTACCTTTGATTGTTATTTCTTTTCCTACGCCATCTATTGTCATACTTGTATTATTCGCTTCTAATAGTACAGTACCACCAGGGCTTTTACGATATACAAGTCTTAAGTTATTAATATCTCCAGTAGTTCCTTCATCAAATTTCAATTTTGCACTTAGAGTATATGTTTTACCGCTACGAATTGATGGCGTATTAGTAGTAGTAAACATATCAATGTCACCTGTACCGTCAGACGTAAAATGTAATATTCCGTTATCATCAGTTAGTGACCCATGATTACCCTTAACAAAATCGCTAGATTTCAATTTATTTACAAATAAGTTAGGATTCCCACTATAATCATAGTCCCCGAAGTCGATGCTATTGCTGTACATTTTCTTCAACTTGCCGAGATCGCCGATTTGCTGATTCGTTTGATCAATACGATCATTTGCCTTATCAATATTAGTATTGAGAGTTGCGACATCTTGATTGGCTTTCGTGATTTTATCGTTTGTGTCTTTCAGTTTCCCATCAATCTGCGTTTCAGATTCCGCAATTTTTTGTTCAATCTCTTGCTTCACATCTGCTAGAATTTTTTCGATTTTATCGATTGTCTGGCTAAAACCATTGAAATAATAATCTTCTAGTTCTGGCGTACTATCATCAATTGGACTGCGTTTGATGTCAAAAGTAAAACGACCAGCTGTATCTAACGAGCGGTCGTCTGGGAAATCAATATATACGCTACCTTCTACTTTTCCGACATATCCTAAAATATTATCTTCTAATACGATAGAAACAATGCCATTCACACGATCTTCAATGGTGGCAAGATAGTCATGTTTTCCATATCCATCTTCTGCCGTTGCAGATTTAAATATCAGGCGAATAGGAACCGTAGTTCCTTCTGGTAGGCTCTGAGGAATTCCGTTTTTTCTTACCAACTTCATTCGAAGCTTAGCTGTTCCTCGATCATGCGACCAAAAAACAACATTCGTATCATTGGGCTTAATTGCTTCTGCTTGGATCATAATGATCGATTCATTTATTTTATAAACCATTAGCTTAACACCTGCCCATTGTTGATAATCAATCCTCGACCAATAATTCTGTTTTCAGTTGTCGCAAATCCTGCAGCTGGCTTGGCATATCTAGCAGTTGCTGCATCAACGTACACCCCAATGTTATTGCCTGAACCCTTCAAGTCGCCCACATTAAACTCTGATAACAAACGAACTTGCACAGCTATGTCTTGATTAATGAACGTTGTTGAACCATACATATTCATCTTAGAAGTCCCACCTACGTATACAGCGTTATATGCCAATGATTTAGTATTCTCCGCAAATTTACATTGACTAATAGCCATGTAGCCACTCTGTTCATTGACAATTCCATACTGTCTTCCTTGAAAAAGTGGAGAATTTGCAGTGTCAACGATCTGCATTCCGACGATTTGACAATAGCCAGTACACGTTGCGAACATAATACTTCTAACTTTTACTGGGCAATCAGATACTTGAGGGTCTAATGTGCTGGTATCGTTTAAAGGTCGTATGACAAACGTTCTAAACGTTAAACCGTTGACAAATACGTCTTCCAAATACACCCCATCACTAATCCAAATAGTGATAGTAGAAGTTGTAATGAGCGGAACCGAATTAACAGCAGTTTGAATCGTGAGAAATGGTTTCTCTTGAGATCCATCGCCCGTCTGGTCGCTTCCATCCTTTGAAACGTAAATATTGATAGGTTCGTTATACCCTCCAATGATTTGCTGGACTGCTTTGTTTAATTGCTCTACTTGTTCTTTCTGACTAGCGGCATTTGTAATTAATTCACTAATTTGTTCGTCCGACAGGTTTTCATGTTCTAATAATCTGCCGTGTAATGTATCAAAGATTTCTCCCTTATTATTTACACGTGCATCCACTACTTCGTTAGGAGAATCACCGCCTGAATGAAGCACGAGATTATCAATACGACTGTTAGTTGCTTTGTCTTGATCAGATAGTTTTTTTTCAAGATCATTAAGGTAGTCAATGTTTTTATTAAACTTCTCTTTCCATTCCGTGGAGATACGGTTACTGATTAATTTTAATAACCCCATCAAATCACTCCTTTCTTCGCCATTTCAGCGAGTATCGACGTCATTGTTTTCTTTGTGTTGCTCAATGTGATTTCTGGTGGCTTATTTGGTATTGCTGGATACGTCTTGATTCCTACCACTTGAATATAGGTATTGACACCTAACGGCTCATAGACAAACGCCACGTAATCGCCCTTATTAGGCTCTACACGCCATTTCATAGTAACTGTGCCAGTGATTGTTGGATAGTCTTGCAAGTCTTGTTTCAAACGTTCTAGCATGTTCCCTGAAACGGTGTAACGATCATCACTAACTGGACTTTGAACACGTATACCCCATTTTTCCGACTGCTTACTTGTATATGTGATTGGCGTGAAGTAGTAAGTGTCGTCTTCTTTTTTCTTGCCAAATCCTTTTATCTGTGTTTTCAAATTCAAAGTATCAATATCAAATTTTACAGAATCGGTATTGTATTTATAGCGTATTTGTTCTTCAGTTTTTTTACCATATTCTGAACGAGGGAAGAAAGTAAGGTTTTTGTTGTCCGGAATCACTATCGCATCATAGTCTTTCAAAATTTCTTCAACTAGTTTCAAATAGTTCCCATTCCCGAAGTTTTCTTGCTCAACTGTCAAAAACTTCTTATTTGGGTCTACAACATTCCATGTAAATCCACGGTTATCAGGTTTGAAAACATGCGCTAACAGTTGGTTGATAGAGCGTGTTCCTGTGATTGTGTCGTACTGAAAGCCATCTTGCATGGTGTAGTAAATATGTGTGGCTGTAACTGTTTTTGTGATCGCTGCCCCTTCGGCAGAAACGCTCATTTGTTTTATGATAAACTCTTGTCCATTGAAAAATACTGAATTTTCGTAATCGACTAAATCAAAAGCCAATTCATTGAATTTTGTTTTGACAATAGTGAACGAAATTTCCCACGTTTCGTTCTCTTGCCAATTTTCAGTAAATGTACTTTTATCGTATTCAGTCAATATTTCTTTTTTTGTTTTCTCGTAGTCTTGGATAAAAATATCTTTCAAATTCTCACCTACTTATACAAAAAATTGAAGTCCCATTTTGACTCCACTCTGGTAACATTTTGTATTTCAATTTCATTCGTTCCAGCCGCTAACGTTATCAAACCTAGATTCGTATCAATTCCGCAATTTACACCGTTCAGCTTCGGATAAACACGGTCTAAAGTCAAAGTTTGACCTAGCGACGTAGAAAACTCCGGATAGTAGATGAATCGTTCCCCTGTCGTTTTGTTAAAAATAGTCACGTTGCCTTCTGATTCACCTTCCAAAGTGATTTTTAGAGCATGTTCACGTGGATCAATAGCAAAATCACCAGCATTATAAATGATAAAATTACTGGTTCGGTGCGTATATTTATAATCTTCCGCCACTAGCCCTTGCGAAAATTGCCATTCATTAGACAGCGAAAAATCCGATAACGTGGAAGCCATCGATTCGGAACAACCTCTAAAAACAGTGAAAGTCGCCTTGTAAGTTGCATATCTTAGACCAACTTCATTCACTTCTACTGAGTTAGGACGGACAAAGTATTTTTTGCCCGGTTCTCTATCTGTAAAAACATAATATCCTTCGTCATCGAATAGAAACGCATATAATTCAGTTTCTTTTAGTTGATAGTCATACATATTTTTGAATTCAGTATAAAATTCCACTTCGATAGTGAACGATTTGAAACTTTTTTCGACTTCTCTCGAACCGTTTGACCCTGAAAATTCTTGGTATTCTACATTTAGTTGTGGTGCTTTTCGTGCAAAAGAAATACACTCCATGCCCAATTTTTCTTTTAAAGATACTATCTCTTGATTTTTTATGAAGCGAAAATCGATTAAATAGCCATTCACTTTATCCCTCCTAACCTGTTGTATATAGTGAACGTTTAAACTGATTACCTAAGTATCCATTTGTATTGTCTGCAATTGCTTTACCATCAAGTTTGACACTTGTGTCTTTTGCTAAAAGTTTAGATAGCAAGTTATTCTGCTGAATCATCAGTGAAACTAATGTTTCTAACGTTCCGCCCGAATCGCTACTATTATTTACGCTTTTTGGTTTTACTCCTAACTTATCTTGAGCAATCGCAAGCAACTGCATCGCTCTTGAGCGTTTCGCTTTGTCTAACGGAATAATGATTTCAGGTTTGTTGCCTTCTGCGATTTCTGCAATTTGATGTTGATTTACAATTCCACCGTTTGCGTAACCATGACCACGACCAATAACACCTAACATATTTGAGCCATAACGTTTTTTTGCATAGTTGATAGCTGCTAAGATATTATCGAAACCGCTCATTATATTGCCGTATCCTGGAAAAGCATTCGCAGCAAATGTTCCCGGTTTTGTTTGGAGCAATCCAGTAGCATTACCGTCTGCTAAGCCGTCATTTCCACCAATGGCAAGCGGATTGCCACCTGATTCTGTTTGGATTTGTCGCATCCACGCATCAACATAAGCGGACGAGGTTGGTAAGTTATTCATTTTCAAAGCACGTTTTACATATGGCCGCCAGCGTTCTACGCCACTACCACCAACGCTATCGCCACCGCTAACAAGTCCGCCCTGCGGATCTCTTACACCGTTTAAATGCACATGGTCGTAGTGGTCTCCATCTGGCCATGTCCGCCAATCATCATGCACACCTGTGCCTGATTGTCCTGAACGGTCACGAACCTTACCATTTGTGATAACATAGCCGATTTTGTTTGCAAACTTCTCAAATGCATAATTAGCTGCTTCTGTATATCTAGGAGAACCATTCACGACTCCCGGTAGCGCAATATCAATTGCGTTGTGCTTTCCGTGTGAGTATGGATCGCCTTCACGATAACCTGAGGTTACTTGAAAGCCTGGAAACTTCTTCATTACTGCAACTGCAACGTCCGCCAAGTATTTGTAAACGCCTTGCATGCCCATTGAAGTGTCTAAACTGCCACTGCTGAATAGTTCTGTGATTTTGTTCGTCAATGCTTCGGTAGCCTTGCTTAGAATACCTTTACCAACATCTAAAGGATATTTGACAAGCCCTTCCAGTACGCCAAGACCATTTAACACTTTCCTAGCCAACGCTCCCGGGTCTGTTACAAAATCCCATACATCGCCGACTACATCTTTCAGCTTGTTTCCAACATTTCCAGCAAATCCTTTGACGTTATTCCATAGATTTCCGAAAAAACCTGTACCTTTGGCGTATCTATATCTTGGTGCTTTGTTTCCAGTCATATAAGCTGTTTCTTCAGCTGTTAGAACGTGTGTGCCTTTTGGTGCATTCAACACTACATTTCGCCCTCGTGGGATAAATGCTTGTCCGTTAGGTGTGATTACCGCTTCAGCACCTCTACCGTCATTTACCATCATAGGCCCGCCCGGATGACCTCCGTTTGGAGTTCCTTTTGCGTACTGTGGAACTTTCCATTCTTTGAGTTTGTCAGCACCCAGTTTTTCTAGTACCCATGAAGCTCCATGGATGATTGCGTTAACTGGTTTACCTATCGCTTTAAGTGCTGCGTTGAAAATACTTTTGAACGCATCAACAATGGCATTTTTGCCGCCAATAATGGCATCCTTCATCTTCTTCGGTAGTTCTGAAAACCAATTGGATACCGTATCAATACCTCTACGGAATGCGTCTTTGATACCGTTCCACAGGTTACCGATTACATCAGAAACGTTGTTCTTCAATTCAGTTGCTTTGTTGAAAATGTTTTTTACCCAGCCAACTACCTTATTCCAAGTGTCTCCAACACCATTGGCGAAGAAGTTTTTCACGCTGTTCCACATGTTTTTGATGAAATTGCCAAACGTGGTTTTCAGGTTACCAGCTTTGCCCAACAGATTAGTTACCCAATTGACTAGCTTATCCCAAGTTTTGGAAATGCCTTCAGTAAAGAAAGTTTTAGTGCTTTCCCATAGCCCTTTTATTGAGCCTGAAAAACCAGTCCACAAACCTTTTACTCCTTCTAAAATCCGTTTGAAGAATAGTATTTGAATCCAGTTCCATACTGCTTGGATAGAACCCCAAAACAATTGTTTTACTCCTTCCCACATCTTAGAAAAATCGCCTGTAAATAAACCAGTGAAGATTTTGATAGCACCTTGAATGACGTTCATAATCCCTTCGACTAAACCTATTATATTGTCAATGAACCCCATGACTAAATCCATAACGATTTTTACAACGGGCTGTATAAACGTAAAAAAGTTCTTGATTGCTTCAATAATCTGTTTACCATTTTCATTCCAAAATGTGGTTATCGATTTTCCAATTTTAGAAAAAGCTCCGCCTATCTTTTCTATAATGGGCATTATATATGGCGACAAAGTATCAAAAATTCCTTTTGCAATTTGCCATGCAACTTCTAACATGTGCTGGGTATTTGTAAATACTCCACTAAAATAAATTTTTATGTCTTCTACAACTTTTTTAATCTTAGTGATATCATCAGGTTTTAAACCCAATCGTTTTAGCATGCCATCATCAGCTTTTTCATTACCAAAGATTGAACTAATCAATTTTTTAATGTCCCCGGTGAAATTTCTGATTTTATCAATCGTTTCATCAGTCATGCCGGTCATTTTCAAAATATTCAGCGACTTTTCTTGTTTTTCTCCGGTGGTAAATATTCCGCTAAAAATATTTTCAACTTGCATAACACGTTGTTTTGCTTTGGCTAACACTTCCATTGGAATGATCTTATCGAGATCCAATAAAGCCTTTGAATACTTTTTGGGATCTTTGCTCTCTGAAAAAACAGTAAAAAGATTTTTAAATATGCCGATTGCTTTTTTGACTACTGGTGTAATTGCTCCTAAAACTTGTGGGATAATCGTTCCAATTTTTTTGAACACTGTTTCAGCTCGCGTCCCTGCATTACTAATCATGTCGCTGAGAGTAGGCAAGTTATTCTTTGCTAACCCATCATTCAAATTCGTGATCATATCAGCCACACCACGAGTAATTGCAGTTTTTGCATTTGAAATTGAAGTGCTGATACCTTCCGTTGAGTCTTTAGCGATTTGGTTTAACGACTTGATACCACCGCCACCATTTTTATCTAACTCAATCAATCGATCTTGGAATTCTTTAACACTAATCGAACCATCAGAAAGTCCAGCCTTCAACTCACCAGTAGTTTTGCCCATCTGTTTAGCCATCGCATTCAAAGTAGGCCCTAAACCGCTATTGATCATTGAATTCCACGTTTCAGCATCGACTTTTCCGTTCGAGAATGATTGTGATAGCTGAACGATTGCATTATCAACCATTTCAGCGTTACCACCGAAACCTAGAATCCCATCATTCATCGCTTTGAATATGTCTACTGATTTTCCGACATCATCGGTGGAACCTGCTAAAAGCTGAACACCTTTTACAGCACCATCTAAACCGGTTGGCAACCCCTTAATGGCAAGTTGCAGGTTATCCATCGCTTTTTTGGTTTCACCTGCTTCAAAACCCATATTTGAAAATGCTCTATCTGAGTTATTTAGCGTATCAATACGACTGATTGCGCCGTCTAGTGAGTCAGAAACCGTATTGACTGCTTTAGAACCAATCGTAGCAAACGCACCAAACACAGCACCTTTCGCCATCGTGGCAAAGCCTTTCCCTAAAGCAGAAACAACGCCAGTCGTTTTAGATACACGATCTTTGAACCCATCTAGGTTACGGCCAGATTTGTTCGCCTGATCTCCAAAGTCATCAATTTCACGTCCAGTATTGTTAGTTGTCTTTTTCAGCCCCTCTAATTGCTTATCAGAGAGCTTGCTTTGACGTTCTAACTTACTAAGTTCTTTTCGAGCATCTTCTGTTTCATCAGCAGAGTCACCAAACTCATCAGCCATTAATTTAACGACTTTACGTTGTTCGTCCATCGCACGTTCAGACAGCTCAGCTTGCTTTGTTAAACCCTTTTGTTTTGCTTCAAAGGCGCCCGACTGGTCACCAGCAGCTTTCAACGCTTTGACTTCGGCGTTCATTTGCCGTTCATTTTCTTTGATTTCATCTGTTAAATCGTTAACGGCAGTTTGAGAGTATACAAGTTCCTTTTTTGTGTCACTTAATTGTTTGCCATAAGCATTATATTTTGCGGTAGCATTGTTTATCTGTGTGTTAAGGTTAGCAACTTGTTTCGATTCCTCGCCATACTTGCTAATCGCTTCATCACGGCGTTTTGTTAATTCTCTTACTTTGGCGTTTTGCCCTTCCATAACCGTAGACAAGTCTTTCGTCTTTTGACTAAGTGCTTCGTATGAACGTCCTGCTGAATCATAAGCCTTTAGATTGGCACGCATATTCGACTCAGCTTGTTTGACTTTCGCATTGATTTCGTCCAGCGTGTTACCAAAACTAGTGCTATCTAAACTAATCCCTAGCTTGATATTTCCTGCCGGTTGTCCTTTTCCTGCCATTATTTACCTCCTTCCTCAAGTTTTACCAAGTCTTCAGCCGATAAAAATTGTTTGATGAAATCAGCACCGTCTACATATTCTTCACCACTCTCCACTTCTCCAAAAAGGTGTAACAAATAATGATAGTCGGCTTCGTCCACATCTCTCATCGTCCAACCTGATTCGATTAAATCTTTGTAGATTTGATCCATTGCTTTCCTAGCTTCAGAAAAACTTATCTCTTTTTGCTCGCCGTCTGCTTTTTTTCATTGTTTCCCAGTTCATTGATTTGTTCAAAAACACTTTCTAATGCCGGTACTAACTCGCTCGCAGTCAAACCGTCTAAAATAGCATCAAATGTAACTGCTGGATCTTGGAAAATATCTGCTGTAATTGCAATCATTGAATCAATTGCTTCTAAATCAGTTAGGTCTGCTTTTTCCGCTTTCTCGTAAAATTTGATACACTCACGCATTGCACGTGCGGAAATATCTTGTTGTTTGAATGTTTTTTTCTTTCCGTCAAGTTTCAATTGCAATTCAATCATTTGTTTTCCTCCTTGTTTTTATAAAAAATAAGGCTAGCCAAAAATGGCTAACCTTGTGCATCAATTTTTGGTTCTGGTTCTTTTGGTGTCCCTGTATCTGTCGTTGGTGTAGATGCAGGGTTAACTACTCCCCCACTTTGTTATTTACCAAGTTCTTGAATTTTTGTAAGGTCATTTCTTCTGATTCTACGGCTGTTAAGTATACATAGCCACGTTCATCAGAAATGAATTCCCCTTCGATAGAATCGGTTTGCAATTCTACCCCTTTGTCTTCAGCTGTTTTCATGTCGATATCTGGATGACTGAATTTTCCTTTTGTCAATCCCATGAATAAGCGTTTTCCTTCTTTGTTCGCTGTAACCATGACTACCGACACGTAAGGCGCTTCAGTTTCTGAACCAATTACATTTACACCATCCACGGTTTTAGCGCCAATGATTTCGCTGTAAATGCCGTTATCCATTAAGTCTGCCACGTCAAGCGTAACTTTTGGCGACGAAACCCCTTTACTTGCAATGAAGAATGGTACGTTTGAAGCGTATGTTGTGTTAGAAGTTGCGCCTAATCCAGTAATTTTAGCTTCGATCGCTCCACCTTTCGACTTATCTGCTACTAATTCTTTTAGAGTGCCTGCTGCACCTGTTTTTACGCCAAAAATGACGCTCTCAAATCCTACTGTTGCCATCTATTTTCTCTCCTTTTAATTTAGTGAAATATTTGCTACATATCGTTTGATGATTCGCTTTGCACCTTCCAAGTCCTCGTCATCGGTTTGTTCCGTGTATGCGCATTGCCAACCATTCCCCCTCATAACCTCATCAAGGGCAAAATAAAAGGCATCAACCTCTTTCATAGTTGACACCCATACATCTACTTGTACGTTAAATTGAATGGTCAAAGGATTGTTGCTTGCAAAATCTTCATAGTTACCGGATATCTCTGTAATTCTGCCAACTGGAAGGCTAGGTACTGTTTGAGCCAATTCCGGAACACTATTGGTGTAAAAATCAATGTTCTTTGTTTTTTCATTGCTATTCAGAATTGAATAGACTTGTGATACTGCCGTTTTCAAAGTCCTAGCCTCCTTTTTACTTCGTCAGCAATGATTTGTGTTACTTGTTTTTCGATTTGCTTTTGTGTTTTTTGTACGAAACCTTTTGGACGTTGTTTGATTGTTCCGAACTCGATAAAGTGCATCCGCCAAGAAACATCTTTATCATAGCCGACTTCTATCAATCCGTTTTTTACCGAGCTTGTAACCACATGGTTCTTAGCATGTTCTTGCATATACGAACCACGTTTACCGTTTGACTTCGTTCCATCCCAGTAAGGTGTGTTTTGTCGTAACTTTTCTTGAGCGTACTCCCCAGCTTTTCTAAGTGCTGGGCTTTCCACTCGTTGAACGTTTTCTTTTACTTCCCTAAGCGCTTTGTACACTTCGGTTGCATCGACTTCTACACTCATTTTGAAACCTCTTTTGCAATGATTGTCGTGAAGTCCTTCGCAAACTCGCCTTTCGTAATCGTAATGATTTCAAAAAGTTTGCCTCGCCATTTTACTTTCATGTCGTTTTCTAGTTCCGCTTTTTGCTGATAGCGAATAATGAAAGTTAATGTTCCTTCTAAGGCGGTCCCAACAGAAGTTCTAACATCACTTAACCTCTGTGTTTGAACGCTCGCCCAACATGAAAAAACAGTCTCAGGTGTGGTGACCAGCTGACCGTCCTCGTCCTTGACTCTCGTATCCTTTATAAAATCTATACGCTGACTTAGGTCACTCGTCTGTATTAGCGCCATGATCTAACCCCCTCAGCTGATGAATCAAAGCAGTCACTCCAAAAGGAATCTCTGTGAATGCTTTTTCGCTTGTAGCAATTCGGTTCTCGTACCAGTGAGACACCAGCAGCGTGACCGCATAGTTAAACCGTTCATCAGATGTCTTTTCGACTTCAATTGATCCAAGAATGAATTTTTCAGCCGTAGACACCAACATTTTTAAAAGCTCGTCGTCTAAATCATGATCGATTCGAAGATATGATTTTAGTTCCGTCAGTTCCATTCGATCACCGCCTATTCAGCAGTTACGGTAACTTCACACACCGCAGTTTTTCCGTTTGCAGTTGTTGCTGTGATAGTTGCTGTACCAGCTGCAATACCTGTGATTTTGCCTTGAACCGGCGTTACTGTGGCAATCGCCTCATTGCTAGAACTATATTTAACTGATTTGTCCGTTGCGTCAGCTGGTGTGACAGTCGCTGACAGTGTTTCTGATGCCCCCACCGCTAGCGTAGCCGTTGCTTTGTTTAACGTTACGCCGGATGGGTCTATGCTTTTGGGCCCAGTGTTACGTAAAAGCCTGCAGCAGTGTCGGCTACTTCAACATCGAAACGAATAAACCCGGCAAGTAATTGACCATAAACATCGTTATCAACCCAACGAACTGACGCTTGTTGGCGGTCGAAGTATTTAGCAAAAAGTGAAGGGTCGCCCACGAATGCTACTTTGTCACCTGCTTTTTTTCCAATTACATCATCCGCCATTACAACAACTTCACGCCCTAATAGTTTGTAACCCGAAGCAACTGTAACGTCTTGTTGTAACAAGTAACGTCCGTCATTATCTTTCATTTTGTCTAACTCGTTGAAGAAGCTTTGAGAAGCAATGAATTCCACGTTGTAAGCTGGATCAATCGCAACGTTCACGATATCTTTCAAGTCGTCAATCGTAGTAACAGTTTTAGCTGTTGCTGTTTGCAATTTTGCCGCAATTGCCGCATTAGAAGTATTCAATGATTGACGTTGAATGTGTTCAGCTACTAATCCGCCTAGATCGATATCAGAATCGTCTAAAGCTTCTTGTGAAACAGGAATGTATCCACGGTAAGTGGCAATTTCATAGTTTACTTTTGTAAATTCAGGGTTAGCTAACGCTGGGTTTTTAGCCAATTCTTCAACAGAGATCATTTTATTTTTGTTAGCTCTCAAAATTGGATATGATCCTGTACCTGTTGTTACTGGCACACGTCCTACGTGTTGACGTAAGTCGACAACTGTTTCGGGTTGTTTTTCTGGCTTTGTGATTCGGTCAATCGGGATTACAGCTTCTGCTCCGACTGTTGTCAAGCCGTCACGTGTTTCTCCTTTTGTACGAATGAATTGATTGATTGAGCGTGTGTATGTTTCTTTTTTGTCGTTTAGGATAACTTCCATTGATCTTTTCTCCTCTTTGTCTTTTTTGTCGATCGGATTTGTGTTGCTTGTTGGTTCTGTACTTTCTGGTTGTGCTTGTTGCTCTTTAGGTTTAGCTTCTTGAATTTCAGTTGCTTTTGTTTCTTCGTCCAACTCTTTCAATTCATCAGCTAAATCTTTTTTCAATTGGTCGTCTGTTTCTTTCGATTCTTTTGCTTCTTTGATTTTTGCTAATAAGTCCTTAGCTGTCTCTAAATCGCCTGAATCCAGCGCCTGTTGCGCTTGTTCTTTCAATTTCTCAATATCCAATGTGTTCACTCCTTATTTTTTTGTATAAAAAAAGAACCTCTAGTAATTTAGAAGCTCTAGTTCTATCTCTAATTTTCGCTTTTCTTTTTCATTGATTACTCGTTTCAATGATCGTTGCGCTAAGACTGCATCCGTTCCTTCGTAAGCTGGGATTGAAACAATCGATATTTCGAACAATTCATCGATCTTATTTAGATTGCGGATATACATTCCATCTTGATTTTCCCACGTTTGAGAATCATCTTTTACGGCAAAACCGAACGAACATTCGTTGATATCACCACGTTTTATGGATTCGTACAAATCGTTGGCGTAAGAAGTATTTGGCAGTTGACATCTGAAATGAAGTCCTACGTCATCCACTTCCAACTCTAGCGTTTGCGATGACGTTCTTCCTAAAACCATACTTGAATCATGATCGACAAAACAGCGAACATCTGATAAATCGGTCGTATCCAACGCTTGTGGCGAAATTATTTCTTTGAACCCGCCAAGGTCTCTGCTCAACGAATTGAATTTCATTGCGTAGCCCTCAATCGTTCGATTGTCCGTTGACTGGATTTCCGCTAAACTCCGAATTTCCATTTCCACTATTCCCACCCCCTTTCGCTGTGGTTTTCGTGTACAAAACATCGCCATTAGGAATGCTTGGCAATCCGTAATAATCTCTGACTTCATTAATCAGTAGATAACCGTCTCCGCCGTTTCCATCTTCCATTGCTTTATTCATCCTAGAAGCCTTGTCTTGCCCTTTAAGCGTAGAAAAGTCAAGTTCTACATTAATACCTAACTTGATTGCTAACTCGTCTGTAATCATTCGAGAGAGCGCCCTAAGCGTACTAGAAACGTAGGAATCGTTAGCCGAATCGTCTTTGGTATTGACTAACTCCATACCAAAACGTGACAAAGGAATGCCGAACGCTTTAGCAATTTGTTTTGTCGAGTACACGTTGTTTTGAATCATCTTCAAAATATCCGTATTTAGCTCAAACTGTTTGAATTCCTGTGTATCGTCCAAAACAATTACGCTATTAGCGTTTGAAGCACCGCTGTTTACTTCTTCAAAGTCTTGCTTAATTTGCTTTTTAGACTTGTTATTCAGCGTACCTTTATTGAGCTTCAAAACTCCGCCTGCTTGAATCCCCTTCTTGAAGAAGGAGCTTAGCATTTTGTTCCCATTATCGAGCATGGAAAGTTCTGTTTTGAGTGCATCCAATGGACTGATACCGGTTTTTCCGTTTACAGTTATATATTTGAAGTGCAACATCTCGCTAGAATCAACACGGTACGAATTTCCTGCTTTGTTTGTGTACTCATACCGCAACGCACCTGTCTCTAAATCTTCGTAAACGACGACTTGTGACGGTTTAGCAAACTCTAAGCTATTTTCATGAATGATCGCAAAAGCATTCCCTGACAAAAGCATTTGAGCCGTGATAGCAAACATGAAAGAATATGGTGTCATACTTGCGTTTGGGTACTTGTTCAACATGTCTAACTTTCGAATGTCTGCTTGCTTATTATCGGAAAACTTGAACTTGCTGGCGGCAATATCTCCAGCCAATATCTTTACCGCTGTAAACACATCAGACTGTTCTAGTGCCGTTTCTCCGTCAAAGTTGATGGTCGTGTTCCCATTTACAGTTGAAATGAAGTCGAGCATTGTACTCGAACGACTGGACAAGCTACGTTTTTCCGTTTGGAAAAATAAACCCATTTATCCCACCTCCTTTCAGCTATAATTCTGATTCTCGAACCAAAATAAAAACGGTAAGCATTAAACTAATGCCCACCGTCAGGAATCCGATAATCTGGTTAAACAAAAAAGCTGCGGCTATGAATGAAACTAGCCCTAAAATATACAAAATAATCACGATTAGTCTTAACTTGTTACCATCCAAAGCCATACTCGCCCCTTTCAATCAATTCATTGATATCTTCTTCATCAAAATCATGGTACATTGCCTGCGTGTAAGCATTAATCAACGCATCTAAAGGATCAATCTTATTTCGATTCATGGCTTTATCAATCATGATCGTGTCGTTATTTTCTTTCGTGATTGCATTTCTTATCGCCCGGTTGAGTAGAGGGTTGTTCGAATGCAATGTCTTACCTTGAATGATATCCGTCCGCAGCTGTTTCGTTGGTGCGTTCAAAGTAATCAATCCTTGACGCACTTCGATTAATTCTTTTTCATAAAACTTAGCTAAATCAGTAATCACGTTCCCTGCGTTATACGGATCATAAAAGATACCTTTTAGCTCAAAGTTATTACTTTCGATGAAATCAGTAAGCCAATTGACTAAATCGTGATAGTCAATCAATCCGTCTGGACTACTACTAATCGTGCAATAACCTGCTTGCTCATATTGTCGGTATGGTGTTTTGTCTTCTTTTTCTTTTGCTTCAATTCCGCCACGATTGGCTACAAAGGAATAGCTATCAACAAAAAACTTACTTTCTTCTCTGATTGGAATGACCCACGAAATAGAAGTTAAGTCATTCACTCGTGATAAATCGACACCGATGTAAATCTCACGCCCTGTTAAGTCCGTTTGTTTGATGTAATCAGGCGCAACGGCAGAAGTCCACTCTTCTTCGCTCATATAACTTTCTTGTGAAGATTGAACCCATATGTTGAATTCTTTAGTAAGAACGTTTGATATACTTCCTTTTGCTTTTCCTTCGTCTAAAAGTCGTTTTTTGCTTTCAGTTAGTCGTTCTTTTTGTTCTGATAGTTCCATTAATGGGTTGGACTTTATCCACATATCAGTGTCCGCTACTTCTTTAGCATTTTCCTGTTCCCAACATAGCGCTAAATACTCATCGCCAATTACTTCGCCTTTAAGCAGCTTAGTAATATACTGGTATTCAACTGAATACATCGGATAATTTAATTTGCTTGAAGCCGTTGAAATGATAATCGTTAGCGGTTCGATTTGTTGCCCCATTGACGTTTCGATAACATCCATCATTTCCGTTGTTTTAGACAGGGCATACTCATCAAAAATGCCCAATAATGTATCGAGACCGTCCAATGTATCTGCATCAGCAGACAGTGGTCTCATAAATGAATCATCTGTCGTAGTAAGCTCGTTTTGTAAAACCTTTGTAAATTTCTGGATTGCTTTACTTTTTCCACGTAAGGCTTTTAGTTGTGACTTAACCATAGTGAAAACGATTTTCGCTTGATCTCGTTTGTTAGCAGTAGCGTATATCTGTCTTGCTTGTCGTGGATTTCGTTCGTAAATTAGACAGTACAGCGCAATCCCTGAAACAATCAACGATTTTCCTTGCTTACGTGCTAGTGAAAGATAGGCTTTTCTGAAACGCTTGGTATTGTCTTTCTTTCTTCGCCAGCCCCATAACATCCCTAGAATGAATTTCTGGAATAGTGCCAACTTATTAGGCTTGCCACTCTTAGGATCTGGAAGCATTGAAATGAATTTTACAATATTTTGAGTGTATTTCGGTTCGTAGTAGTAAGGAAAGTCATCTCGCTTTGACCTCTCGATATCCTTTTTGTGTCTATCAATTGCCATCTGTATCTTCTCACAGACTAAGATATCGCCCGATTCCACTGCATCAATGTATTTTTGAACGTGATCAATCATCACTATCAACTTCGTTCATCATTTCAGCAAAAGGGTCGTCAGGCTCTTTCTCTAACTCTTGAGGATTAACGATCTTTAACCGAGAGTTGATTGTCAGTCCTAAATCATTAGTGGCTGTTTTTAGTTCTTTCGAGAATGAATTGACAGTATCGATTAAAGGATTTTTACGACCGTCGATCAAAAAGCCTTGTTCGTCTAACTCTTTGCTTGCTTTGTCGTACAGATACGAGTAGTTGCAGTAGCGAATCATTGTTTGTTGGTCTAGTTCTGAAATAGGCAAGTCCTGAATGTAGTGAGAGATTCTATCCCACTCTTTTTTTGCTTCTTTCAAAAGTCCAACCGGATAATTTGAAAAGTCCAGTCTTGGATAGTTGTATAGCTTTTCTTCTTCGGCTTTTTTAGCTTCAATTTCTTCTTTTGTGTAATTCTTTTTGCTTGCGTTAAGCAATTTCTTCGGCCTGCCTTTGCTCATTTCATCACTCCTATCTATTTTACAAAGTTTTTAAAGGGAATTCTTTTCACGGAAAAGAGGGCATCGATTTTCTTCGTCCTAGCCACATAGGGGGGCTTTTTTTTATCAAAACTATTTTTTGGTATATTTATATGTGCTTTAGTTAAAACGCCTTAGAACGCAAATTAGAGCCTTTTAAGGTTATGCACCTTTTTATGCTCTTTGTTGTGGCACGATTGACAAATACTTTCTAACGTATCGTAGTCTAACCTTTTATCCCAATCTTCTTTTACTTCCGTTTTATGATGGACTATCGTAGCACTGGTTATTTTCCCATTTCTCAAACACTCCTCACATAGTGGTTGGTCTGCCAGCTTACTACGTCTTAGTTTCTTCCATTGGCTTGAAGCATAGAAGCGAGCATACTTCATGTTGTCTTTGTTGTATCTCACTTCTCTGTTGTAAGTCTTATCTGCATTACCTTTGTGTTTCTCGCAATATCTTTCGGGCAAGTCTACATACTCACGACAGATTGAGACAGCACATTTTATTTTAGGCATTGTCGTGTACCCAACCAAAGAACCTTGTCCAGCCTTCCATCTGCTCTGCCTTGCTGTATGTATCTACGTAGGTATTCGTATGACTGCTTTCTGTCTTTAGCACGTGAAGGACAATTTCTTCTTTTGTGTAGCTGTCAGGAAGTTTATTCTTAGAATGCATGTAGCAACGTTTCAAATGTTCGAGGTAACTCATCTATCTATCCACCTCTCTATGTTGTATTGGATATACTCGTCTTTCCAATAGCCATGACCGCAATAAATAAGTTTGCATTTATCAACTTCTTTTGGTGTGGCTTCTCTTGTCATTTCAACAATGGAGTATTTCTTTTTAATTTGAACTGATTGAACCACTCTGATTGGATCATTTGTAGTCGGTTGCGGATATTTATTTGATAATGATACATACCAGTAGTTTCTCATTATGTATCACTCTTTCTGTTGGTTATCGGCAGAAAAGGTTCGCATCATAAATTCCATAGCCTGCCCTTCATTAAACCCTTGTAGAATAAGCTGATCGTAGAAATACTTAGCTTGTTTTGCGATTAACGCTAAGCTTTTTTGAGCTTCATAGAATGTTGCCTCTGCAGTTTGATTTGATTCATTCAATTTAAATAACTCGCTTAATTGTTTTTCATTCATAGATAAAACTCCTTTCAAAATAAAAAGACCACTCAACGAGTGATCTTTTTATACCAATTCTACATTCTCCACTTGGTTATCTATGCCCACAATTATTAGTTCTAAAACATTTATAATTGGATCTTTAGTAGTATTGATTTCTATTCTTTTTTTACAAAAATAAGTCTGCTTTTCTAGATACATCTGTTTCCATGTGCCTTCCGTACCTAATTTATTTTCTCCTTTAAAAGGGTATGTTTTACCACAAACTAGATTTGGATCAGAAGTCTCTATAATTTCGATCTTACCAGTTTTACTTATATAGTCACTACCATAAACCTTTCCAGATACTTTGACTATACTATCTTCCGTATAAGTACTTTTTGAAAATAGTTCTCTGTCTTCAGTTGTTAGATATATTTGTTCATTATTAACTGTATTAGTAAATTCTATTGATTCTAATTGTTCTCCGTCTACTTTTTTCGCTAAGTTATAGAAATCTGGCGCTAAATTATTAGCTAATTTATCAATTCCAGGATAAATATTAACTTCAACAGTACTATCAGTGATATTTTGTATAGAAACATTTGCTCCACCAGTATCAGTTGTTTGACTAACTACCAACTCCTTGCCCTCCTTAGCTGCAGATATTTTTGTTTTTAAAAACTCGTACGACGCCTTAATTGAGCTCCATATTAATTCTTTATTTCCAGCAATCACTGGGATTGTTGGAATTATTACATCGCTATAGACAGCCATTAAATCATAAATTAAAGATCCTTCTTTAAATTCCATTATTTTTAAATCAAGATATTGTTTATCTTCTTTTGTAAATCTCGTTCCACCTTTTATATGTAAATATGACTTCTTTATCATACTTTCAGTAGAGTTAAGCGATGTTAAAACATATTCTAGTTTATAACCTTCACTTTTTGTCATTTGATTCCCTGATACTCTCAAAGAAATATATTCATCATGTTCAATTGGTTTTAATTCAGTTGTTTTATCCATAAGAACTCTCCTTATCAACTTATATCTGCTACATTAATTAAATCAAAAAGAAGTTTAGAAAACAATCGCTTTCTAAAACTTCTTTTCTAGCAGATATAATCATAAGGATTATGGTAATAAAATACCACGAACTTACGTTCCCGTCAATAATAAATTAATAGACAGCAACGGATTATAGATAATAAGAACAATTTAGAAGGAGTTGAAATTCACATCCTTATTCTTAATATTTCCGTTGCTGTCTATCGAAGCTTAATTGTGGAACAATAACAAACGATGTTTCTATTTTTTTATTTTGTCTCAGACCTATCACTAATCTTTCGACACTACCATAATATCACGTTAAAACACTCAAAAACCCTACACTATCCCTACAAAAACCCTACAAAATCAACGATATTGAACTAACACGCCTTTTTTGTACGCTTCTGCAAATTCGATCAACGCGATAGATTTCAATTTTTCTACGTTCTTCTCTCCGTATCCTCGTATCAATTGACCTATTTCATAATTAGAGTGCTTATTGACGTCACAGAAGCTGTAGTAGAGTATCTGACGACTAATCAGACTAAGAGCCATCAAAGCCGCTAAAATCGCGTCTCTCTCCGCTTCTATATCCATCATCTGAATGATCGCGTCTTCCGTTTTATTGCCGTGCTTCGGCGCCTTCGGCATATCCGTTATAATCGGCGACTTAATATCTATCAAAGAGCGACCTGCCATCCGCTCCAAACGCCGAAAGTTCTTCAGCACATCTCTCGCATTACATCTTGTCTGTTTGAAATCTACCTCTCGTAACAACTTCATCAAGTCAAACCGCTCCTTTTATGTGATATAATAAACTTGTCGGATTTATCGAATCAGTCGAAGTGGTTTGGCTCTTTCGATAATTAATTTTTCTAATGAGGAGTGACACAATTGTTATTTGTAATATGTTTATGTCTTTCTGTTTACTTGATGAATCTTGAATATAAAGAATATGGAAAACTTGTTCCTGGCTCAGCTGTTACTAATAAAACAAGTACACTAAAAGTCTTTCTTCTAATTGTTCAAAGAGTTGCAACAGTAGGAGTAATCTCGTATTTATATTCTTTCTTTGACCAATTTAATAATATCTTTTTAGATTTAGTAGATTTTATACTTTTAATTGTTATGTTATATTTTGGTATAAAAGCTCTTTTTCTTTTGACTCTTTTTTTATTGCGGCTCCTATCTAAAATAGGAAAAACCTTTTTAGATGATGATCATAAACCGTATGAATAATTTATTCAGACAGGAAGTAATTACTGACTTTCTGTCTTTTTATTAATTAGTTCAATATCCACCAATCTCGCTACAGCTAAATTCTCTTTGCTTTTCGCTAACCGCTTGTCACATTCCATCGTGTTTTCAATGCGAATGATTGCTGAGTGATTATAGACGTGTTCTACATATCCACGAAATGGATAGATGAACCCTTCTGCTTCACAGCGAACCATGTCACCGACTTTGACTTTTGGTTTCTTACCTGTTTTAGGTTTCTTTGTCGGCGTGTCTAACATCAAACCGCCGATACCGTGGCTACTAGCGTAGAATCCGTCTTTTAGTTTCATTATTTCTCCTCCACATACCTAAACTGTCGTCCCTTTGAATCAATCCATAAGCTCCTAGCTCTATCCCAGATAATGTTTTTGCTTAATCCAGTAATTTCAGATAACTGTTCAGCGGTACCTGTTACTAGAATTCGATCACCATGCCAGATTGCAATTTTTCTCGGCGTTCTCCGTTTGGTTTTTTCAGCCCACATTGATTTACCGAGCTTTTGGACTTCTGCAACTATTTCTTTGTCTTCTTGCCAATTCTCAGAATGTGTCAGTTCGATGATTCGTTTCATTGCCGCTTTCTTATCCACGCTCATTCCTCCAATCGATGGATTTCCCTTCTTAAATTCTCTATGTGCAAATCGATTGCCTTCCTCGCCGTTTCATTGACCATCACTGCCTTTGTTCGTTCCAGATCGTCAATCTCACACTGAAGGCTTCGAATACGCATTTGAATCACTTCTTCTGTTGTCATGATGGACCACCTCGTTAAAAACGCTCTTCCTTGAACGTATTCCGATATTTTTTAGCTAAAATCAACGGCACTTGATATTGATGACAGAACAACTTTGCCTTGATCTTAAAGTCTTTTGTCTGCATTCCTTTGACATCTACGACTTTAACTAGTTTGCTGTTTTTATAAAATGTGAAGTCGGGAATATACTCGATCTTGCGATACTTCTTTCCGTCTAGTTCAAATTTCGGCATCAGCTCAAATCGTTCCTGAAGTTTTACTTTCCAGCCGTTCGCTTCAGCTTGCCACAAGGCTAGATCGTAATACTCTGCTTCCGCGATAGAATCAAACTTGATACCTCGATGAACAGTTTTTTTATTACGGTATTTATTCATGCGATACTACCTTTCACTGGTTTTATGCGCTTGTCTGCTGTTTGCTGGAATTTCAGCGCATAACCTTCTGAATTCTTAAATATCCTAGAAACAATTCTTTCGCCGTAGGCTTCTCTTAGTTCAGGACCAGATAAGTTTGTTGTGATGATCGTTGCCTTGTTCTGTCTAGCTTCTAAGAGCGTGTTTAACGTGTTGTTTGTAAACTGCCTACTATTTGATACCCCGCTACCTAATTCAGCTCCAATATCGTCAAAAACCACCAAATCAGTTGTTTTGATATCGGCTATAAGCGATCCTTCAATTTCTTTTCTCAGTTCAGCATTGTTATAAGAAAACTTTATTTGCTCTAATAACTCTTGATAGCTTATAAAAAGTATTTTCTTGTCATAATTTGAGCGCTCAAGTATTTCCCAAGCTGTCGCCATTGACAAGTGGCTTTTTCCGCTTCCTGATTTCCCTGATAGAATGAAATGTGCAGGATGGTTCAGTAAGACATCATTTACATAGCTTTTAGCTCTTTCTAAAGCAATTTTCGTTTCTTGGTCCACTACGTGATAATTCTCCATTTTGCACTTAAACAAAGTTTTATCTGTTAATACCGAACCATTTTGAAAAAAACTCAACGCTCGTGCTTTTAAGCTGTCGTTATATATCCGTTCGGCCTGTATATCCTCTTTCACACGTAACGCTTTATAACCACAACTCATGCATGTTGGTTTACAGCGTTCTGAACCATCCTTATTTTTAGCTCGCCAACTATACAAAGGTTCGCTACATTCTGGACATTTTCCGCTTTGCACTAATACTCTTCTTATTAGTTTCTCCATAGCATTTGCTAGGCTTTCCATGTGATGCATCTCCTTTTTAAATTGGCAAGTCGTCATATTCACTAGGATTGCTGTACTGTAGTTTTTGACTTTGCTTTTTATGATTCTTCTTATCTGCTTTGATTTCGAATTTGAGCTTCTCAAATTTTTCTCTCAATTTCTTAGCACTTCTAATATTTCCAAACCAAAATTCATTTGTAGGTAGCCAATTGATCACATACTCAATCGCTTCTATAGACGCTTTATCTCTTTCTTCCATCAACCTGATTGTGTCTGCCCATTTTTCGATATCTACTTTGTTCATTTCTTTTGGAAAATCTTCAGTTAAATTACTTTGCAATTTTTTAGCAAGGCGTAAGTGTTCGTCAGAATACTTACCTCTCTTTTCTTCTTTATCTATATCTATATCTTTCTCTATCTCTATCTCTAACTCTGGTGTAGTTTTGTCTGGACATTTGTCCGACACTTGTCCTCCAGTTATTAAATTCCGTTTTGCCTCTTCTATTTTCTTTCTGTATTCTCTTTTTCTATCTGCTTCAGTTGAGGATTTTCCAATGAAACTTTGTATATCAGACATATAAATTGCTCCGTTATCTAATACGTCAATAAGCTGCAAATCACGGAAAATTTGTACCGCTTTTTCTACGACTCCTACAGAATGTCTTGTAATAGTTGCGAGCATTGTAGAGTTAAATGGAATCCTGTCATTAAACATCAACTTACCTTCGTGTTTTAGACTTCTTAAATAAAGTTTGAGAAGAATATTAGAATAAATATAGCCATCTGGCATACTTTCTAAGAGAACCATCTCGTCACTATCGAAAAAATTCTCTTTTAGTTTTAAATAGTAGTAGCGTTTGTTGTCAGACAATATTTTTTACCCTCCTATTCTAAGTTTCTTAATTGTTTCCTGGTTTAACTTGATCCCTTTGATTTGATACTTATTTTTGAAATTAATCACACCTATTTTGTGCTTCTCCGTGTGATGGATTCTGCAGAGTGCTGCAAATGTGTACTCTGAATGATCAACTTCTTTGCGCTTTCGTCTTCCTAAAGCTTTGTCAAAGTGATCGATGTCAGCTCCTGTTTTGCCACAGATGCAGCAGACTCTTTTTGTGATACATTTGTAGAAGTAATATTCTTGATTAGCTGGTAAAATCTCATAGCCTTCTTTGAAAGGAATATGATGTTCAAAGATGAAATCTAAGATGATATTTGCTAAGACGTTGGCATCACTCACAGTTGTATTCGATTCATCTTTCAGGCTTATTTTGCGCCCTGTGACGCCTTCAAAACGGAAGTAGAAGAATTCCTTCCAGAAGTCCGTTGGCATGCCTGTATCGATGAAAATATCGCCTATGAGTGCATAGATGAAGTTTCGTTGCTGTACAGTGAAACGTCTAGGATCAATAAAACGAATTTCAATGACTCGATCGCCATCGTAGCCGTCATACATCGTCTTTAGTCGATCAATGTTCACTTCTTCATTGATCGTTGCACCTATGTCTTTTCCTTTGAACTTTTTCAGAACCGCAGAATATGAATCGATTAATGGTTTAAACACTCATATCACTTCTTATCTAATTCTTTTCTCTTAGCTGCTATTGCTCGCTCCATCAAGGCACATTGCTCATAGCTTAACTGTTCAATAGTTTCAACGTTATCAGCTAAGAGCCCTAATTTATCTGTCTGCTCATTAACATATTCGATTAAGGTTTTGGTCATATCTTTACCCATCTGCTCATTGAAAGCTTCTAGAATCGTCTCTAGCATGTTTAATTTCTTTGTATCGATTCTAGGTGGTGTTGGAATATCTTCCCCTTGAAATACATATAATCCCAGTCCGTGTAGAGCCAATGCTTTCACAAAGCATCGCTTCAATGAGTTATTGATTTGCATAGCATTTGGTTTAACAACTGGTTGGTTTCGATAATCTAAAACAGGAAATAACTCTGTTTCCGTATGTCCTTTAACCGTTACTGAGACAGATACATAAGTACCTGTTTCATCCATAAGAAAAGGTTTATATTCCTCAACAAGAAAGTCTTGATGAGTTCCAGAAACAACCTTGTAGTGTTTATACTCATTAATAGTTACCGTTGCCTGTGGATCATTCTTTTTCATAATCTCCCATGCGTGAGCCCAAGATAAATAATCAAAATTTCCTTTTTTCTTGAGAATTTTATTTAACTTGCGACTAAAAAGTTTTTCAAAATTCGTTGTCCCTTTGTTTTCACTCATCAAATTCTGCCTCCATTTCAGCAATGTATTTCTTACCTGGTCCGTAATAAGAGATATCAATCAAGTTATCTCTGTCATACTCTTCTAATGCATCAGTCAAGCCATCTTCGATGACATAAATGTATTCAGGTTTGTTTGAATGTTTTGATAGATGAATAAGGTAAACATGATCCCAAATGCTCACAAAATTGCCCAAATCATCTTGATCACATGCTAGTTCTTCAT
>Ga0129314_1000843_pt1 | contig 26946 bp, 28 predicted proteins | sample O1111metagenome_FD_94431 | JGI IMG/M metagenome (GOLD analysis project Ga0129314, IMG submission 94431) | Orangutan individual fecal microbial communities from fecal samples from Wisconsin, USA - O1111 metagenome | ecosystem: Host-associated > Mammals > Digestive system > Large intestine > Fecal... | reverse complement strand
AAACAGCCGCTTCGGCTCACAGCCCACGGCTTTGGCAATAACGGCCCGCCATGCCTCCACCTGCCGGTTCATCTCCTGTCCCATGGGGTACTGGGCGCTGGGATTGCCGAACTGCTCCGTCAGCACGGCGTACATGGCGTCCGCCACTTCCTTCGGCACAGGGGTGGTGGCCGCGTGATCCAGATAGATCATTTGTGAAAACCTCCGTGAAACCCCGCGGGAGTCTTGCCCCGTGGGGAAAATGTCTGTATAATAACATAGAGTTTGTCCGCGATCTCCGTCCTAAAAGGCGGGGAAACGGGGAAAACGCCCGTGATATTCTATTATATCGGCCCCCGGAGGAAATAGCAAGAGGAACCGCCGTCCGGCGGAGGAAAAAGGAGAGACAGCCATGGAGGACATCCGGCACAAGCTGCGGGTGCTGACCCGCATCGCCGATGTGCTGGACCGCCGGGGCGTGACCTGGGCGGTGGGGGCGTCGGCCATGCTGTACCTCCGGGGATTGACGGACAGCTTCCACGACATCGACCTGATGACGGCGGAGGAGGACGCGGACGCGGCGGCGGAGACGCTGTCCGCCATGGGGGAGCGGCTGGTTTCGGAGCCGTCCACCCAATACCGGTCCCGGCGGTTCGTCCAGTTCCGGGTGGAGGGCGTAGACATCGACCTCATCGCCGGCTTCACCGTTCTGGACGGCGATACGCCCCGCTGTTTTCCACTGAACCGGGTCGATGCTCTGGACCACGCCGCGCTGGACGGCCAAGCCATCCCCCTCCAGTCCCTGGAGACGTGGCGGGCCTGCTATGCCCTCATGGGCAGGCCGGACCGGGTGCGGCTCATTGACAACTATCTCGCCGGAGGAAACGGCGAAGTATGATATGACAGGAGAAGACCAATGAGAGTTGCCATCTACACCCTCGGGTGCAAAGTGAATCAGTACGAGACCCAGGCCATGGAGCAGGAGCTGCGCCGCCGGGGCCACACGGTGGTGGAGTTTTCGGAGGAGGCGGACGCCTACGTGGTGAACACCTGCTCCGTCACCGCCGTCAGCGACCAGAAATCCCGGCAGATGGTCCACAAGATCCAGCGGGAGCGGCCCGGGGCCGTGGTGGCGGTGTGCGGCTGCTACGCCCAGACCCACGTGGAGGACGTGCGGAAGCTGGGGGTGGATCTCATCGCCGGTACCGGCGACCGGGGGAAGTTCGTGGACCGTCTGGAACAGGTGGCGGCGGAGAAGGCGCCGCTGGAGTTCGTGGACGAATCCCTGAAGCGGCGGCAGTTCGAGGTGCTGCCCGCCGGGGGCCTCACCACCCGCACCCGGGCCATGCTGAAGGTGGAGGACGGCTGCGTCAACTTCTGCACCTACTGCATCATCCCCTACGCCCGTGGGCCGGTGCGGTCGGAGCCGCTGGAGGACGCCGTGGCCCAGACGAAGCAGCTGGCCGCCGAGGGCTACCGGGAGATCGTGCTGACAGGCATTGAGATCTCCTCCTGGGGCCGGGACCTGAAGACCGGACAGACCCTCATCGATCTGGTGGAGGCCCTGTCCGCCGCCGCGCCGGGCGTCCGTCTGCGGCTGGGCAGTCTGGAGCCCCGGACCATCACCGAGGACTTCTGCCGCCGGGCGGCGGCGCTGCCCAACCTGTGCCCCCAGTTCCACCTGTCCATGCAGAGCGGCTGCGACGAGACCCTGAAGCGCATGAACCGGAAGTACGACACCGCCCGGTTCTACGAGTCCGTCACGCTGCTGAACCGGTTCTTCCACCGCCCCGCCGTCACCACGGACCTCATCACCGGATTCCCCGGCGAGACGGAGGAGAAGTTCGGCCGGACGCTGGACTTCATCCGCCGCTGCGGCTTCGCCCAGATGCACATTTTCCCCTACTCCATCCGTCCCGGCACCCCGGCGGCGAAGATGGATCAGGTGCCCAAGGCCGTGAAGGAGGAGCGGGCCCGCCGTGCCGCAGCGGTGGCGGCGGAGCTGCACCGGGCCTATCTCACCGGCTGCGTGGGGGAGACGTACCCGGTCCTCTTTGAGCAGCCCCGGGACGGCAGGTTCTCCGGCCACGCCCCCAACTACATGGAGGTGCTGGCGGAGGGAGAAAATCTCCACAATATTGTCCGAAATGTACAAATTACCGGCCTTTCCGGGGATGCCCTCACCGGCGTCCTTCTGGAGGACGGAGAGGAGGACGCGACATGAGAAGCCATTTCTTTGCTTATATCTCCCGGATGCGGTTCATCCAGCGCTGGGCGCTGATGCGGAACACGGCGCCGGAGAACGTCCAGGAGCACAGCCATCAGGCGGCGGTGCTGGCCCACGCCCTGGCGGTGATCCGCAACGAGAAGTTCGGCGGCCACGTGGACCCGGGCCGGGTGGCGGTGGCGGCGCTGTACCACGACGCGTCGGAGATCCTCACCGGCGACATGCCCACGCCGGTGAAGTACGGCAACCCCGCCATCCGGGACGCCTACAAGCAGGTGGAGGCGGTGGCCAACGAGCGGCTGGTGTCCATGCTGCCGGAGGAACTGCAAGATACCTACCGGGACGCCCTGAACGAGTACGATGACGAGACCCGGGCGCTGGTGAAGGCGGCGGACAAGCTGTCGGCCTACATCAAGTGCGTGGAGGAGGTCAAGGCGGGCAACGGCGAGTTCCGGGAGGCGGCGGCCCAGACGCGGCGGGCGCTGGAGGCGTACGATCTGCCGGAGGTGGCGTACTTCCTGGACACCTTTATGGACAGCTTTGCACTGACGCTGGACGAGCTAAAATAGCTTCTCGCCCGAATGCAAGCATTCGGGCGAGAAGCCTTCGGCAAAGTGCAAGCACTTTGCCGAAGGGGGATTGCCGGGAACCTCCGCGCTCGTCAGGGCAAGCTGCGCTCCATTCAGAAGGCCCTGCGTGAGAGGGCCTTTTGAACGCCGCTCCGCTGCCCTTCCTCTCCCCACCGCAACCACTTCGTTGGGTTGCGGCGGGGGACCCCGAAAGGCGTCGCCCTCTGGGCGGCGGAGGGTGCTTCGACACTCCGGGGACCTAAGAGGTATTTTTCCGACGCCGCAGCGTAAAGAAAACATGCCGGCGGCATGTTTTTAGCGTAGGCCGCAGCGGCTATGCCGCGAGGAGAGGCACTAGGTGCCGCCGGAAAAAATGATTCCTTCCGTTTCGCCGCCTCCGGGCGGCGAAACCAAAGGGGGCTGGAGCCCCCTTTGGATGCCCCTGGACGCCTGCGCTTCGCTGGGCGTGTGGACGGGGGATGCGGGGGGTGACGACGCCCCCGGGCGGCGGGGACGCGGAAAGGCCGGAACAGTCCTCCGGACCGCCGTCCCCACCCAAATTCCTAATTCCTAATTCCTCATTCCTAATTCCTCATTCCTAATTTCGACAGAAAAGAGCATCCCCCACAATCGAACGGGGGATGCTCTTTTTCTGTCGAGAGAGCGGCTTATACTAGAATCCATTAAAAATAAGACATTTGTCTTATTTTTATAGCGCCAACGGCGCGTTGGATTCTTATGAGACGCGCCGACGCGCGAAGCGCGGCGGCTCCCATTAAAATATCTATTTTAATGGGAGAATAGTATTACTTCCGCTTGCCGCACACGGCGCTGATGACGAAGGGGATGAACACGGAGATGAAGGCGGCGTAGCCCAGGTAGGCGTAGCCCTTCTTCACCACGGCCATCAGACCGAACTGGGCGATGGAGAAGGCGATGGCGGTGAACAGCAGGGAGAAGATGACGTTCCGGGTCATGTGGCCGGAGGCACGCTTGGCGGGATCGTCCATGCGGCGCTCGATGGCGTTGACGCAGCGGGTGACGATGCCGGAGATCATGTTCACGCCGGTGGACACGGCGCCCAGAATGATGAGGATGGAGATAATGGGGGTCAGCAGGGCGGCACCCACGCCGTTCTGCACCAGCACCAGCATGGGGACGGAGGCGGTGGCCAGATCGCCGACGAAGGCCACGGCCAGCAGACCCACGATGCTCAGCAGCATGGCGAAGATGTTGACGAGGAAGATGTACACGGCGGCCCGGTTCACCTGCTTCTCGCTGGTGAGAGGCTCCATGTGCTGGTACATGACGGACACGGAGGCCAGCTGGAACAGGAAGTACAGGAAGGCGCTCCACAGGGCGGGGCCGAAGCTGCCGGTCTCGCTGGAGGAGACGCACATCTCACCGGCGGACATCCGGGCGATGGAATCGGTGATGTTGCCCCACTGGGCGATGATGTTGGGCACCAGCACGATCACCAGGCCCACGATGATCAGCACGGACAGGGTGGAGGCCACTTTGCGGACCATGTTGGTGCCGTACAGCACGATCAGGAAGATGAACACGCCCACCAGCAGGGTGCACAGCCAATAGGGGATGCCGAACAGGGTGTTGATGGTGGAGCCGCCGGTGGCGAAGGCCGCGGCGGAGGCGGTGCCGATCATGATGAGGTAGGTGATCTCAAACAGGTTGGAGAACACGGGGCGGTACTTGCCGTAGAAGTGGTCGGAGAAGGCCCGGTAGTCGTACAGCTTGTTGCGGTAGGCGTAGCGCATGCCGTACCAGAAGAACAGGGCGTACAGGAACTGGGTGAAGATGGGCAGCGCCAGGCACCACACGCCGTAGTTGATGAAGTAGGAGTAGATCTGGGCGCCGGAGGCGAAGCCGCCGCCGAACTGGGTGGTGAAGGCCACGAAGGCCACGCCGACGGCCAGAGGCATCCGGCTCTTGTCGACCAGCAGGGATTTCTTTTCACTCATGATATTTCTCTCTCTCCTTTTTTGGTTTGCGCGGCGCCGCCCACACACAGGCGGGGCCGCCGGGATCAGAACCGGCTCCTGCCGGGAGATCAACGGTTGAACTCAATGACCTTGCCGGGATTCAGCACCAGATTGGGGTCGAAGGCCAGCTTGATGGACTTGAACAGATCGATCATGCGGCTGCCCAGGAAGTCTTCCAGGAAGTCGATGCGGCCGTTGCCGATGCCGTGCTCGCCGGACAGCTGGCCTCCCAGTTCCTTGGACAGGGCATACAGCTCCGTGAGACAGGCGTGGGTGGCGGACTTCCACTCCTCGTCGGTCATGCCCGGATCCCGCAGCAGCTCCGTGTGGATGTTGCCGTCACCGGCGTGGCCGCAGGGCTCCACCCGGACGCCGTGGGACAATCCGATGCGCTTGGCCTCCTTCACGTACCGGGCGATCTCGCTGCGGGGCACCACCACGTCGCACTCCTCCTGGGCCACGGAGTCGCCCTTCATGCCCTCCAGAATGCCGCCGCGGACGCCCCAGACGGAACCGCTGCGCTCCGGCGTGTCGGCGATGAAGCAGTCGATGGCACCGGCGGCCAGGGCCGCCTCGCAGGCGGCGGCGCAGGCGCCGTCCAGCTCCTCACGGCTGGAGGCGTCGTACATGACGATGAGCACCGCGCCGCCCTCCTGTACCGGGAAGGGCTTGTTCAGCGCCCGCTTCACGATGTCCAGCAGCTCTCGCTCCAGAAATTCGATGGCGGTGGGGGTGAAGGGCAGGTCCAGCACTTTGGGCACCATGTCGGCGCAGTCCTCCAGGGTGGGGAAGGGGAGAACCAGGGTGCAGGAGCACTTGGGGGCGGGCAGCAGCTTCAGCGTCACCTGGGTCAGGATGCACAGCGTGCCCTCGGAGCCGATGACCAGGTCCTTCACGTCGTAGCCGGTGGTGTTCTTCACCACGTTGGAGGAGAAGTGGACGATGGAGCCGTCGGGCAGCACCGCCTCCATGCACCGGACGAAGTCCCGGGTCAGGCCGTAGCGCACGGCCTTCATGCCGCCGGCGTTGGTGATGACGTTGCCGCCGATGGTGGCGGTCTTCTCGCCGGGGTCCGGGGGATAGAACAGCCCCTCCGCCGCGGCGGCGGCCTGGACGTCCAGCAGCAGGGCACCGGGCTCGCAGGTGATGGTCTGGTTCTTCCGGTCCACGGGGAAGATGCGGTTCATCCGCATGATGGACAGCATGATGCCGCCGTATTTGCAGGTGGAGCCTCCGGCCAAGCCGGTGCCCGCGCCCCGGACCACCACGGGGATGTTGTGGTCGTTGCCGTACTTCATGACGGCGGAGACCTCCTGGGTGTTGACGGCCTCCACGTACAGGTCCGGCGGATAGACGCCGTACTCCGGCATCTCGTCGTGATGGTACTCCGGCAGGATCTCCGCGCCCACCTTCACGCGCTCCGGCGCGGTGACGGAGCGGATGTAGTCGATGCCCGCCTGATCGAGCTTGTTATAGGGATACGGCATTTACTCCCCCTCCTTTTCCGCGGCGGACAGCCGCTCCAGCAGCGCCGGGACGACGGTAAACAGGTCGTCCACGATGCAGTAGCTGGCGATGTTGAAGATCAGGGCCTCCGGGTCCGTGTTGATGGCCACGATGCAGTCGCTGCCGTTCATACCGGCGGCGAACTGGATGGCGCCGGAGACGCCGCAGGTGATGATGAGCTTGGACCGCACCGTCCGGCCGGACAGGCCGATCTGATGGGACGGGTCGCCCAGGCCGCTCTCCGCCATGGGGCGGGTGAAGCACAGCTGGCCGCCCAGCGCCTCCGCCAGACGGCGGCACAGGGCCACGCCCTCCTCGTTCTTGGCGCCGCGTCCGGCCACCACCAGAATGTCCTCCTCCTCGATGGACTTCTCCCGTACCAGCTGGCGCAGCTCCAGCACCTCAATGCCGGAGCGGGCCATGGCGTCGGTGACGGGCATGCGGGTGACTTTGCCGGTGGGATCGGGCACCTTCGCCGCCCGGTCCATGACCCGGTAGCGGACGGTGGCGAACTGGGGCCGTGCGTCGGTGATCAGGATCTGGGCCATGACGTTGCCGCCGAAGGCGGGCCGGATCTGGACCAGATCGGTGCTGGGCCGCATGTCCAGCTTGGTGCAGTCGGCGGTGAGGCCGGTATGGAACCGGACGGACAGCCGGGGGGCCAGGGACCGGCCCAGGGCCGTGGCGCCGATGAGCACCACGGAGGGGCGCAGCTGGGAGATGCAGTCCGCCATGGCGTCGGCGTAGCAGTCGGCCTTGAAGCCGGTGAAGCCGGGATGCTCATAGACGAACACCTCTTTCACGCCGTAGGGCAGCAGCTTTTCAGCGTTTGCCGCGGTGCCCTCGCCGCCCACCAGGACGGCGTACACATCGTAGCCCACCTTCGCCGCCAGACGCCGGGCCTCGCCGATGAGCTCGAAGGTGACGGGGTGCAGCGCCCCGGCCTCCTGCTCGGCGTAGACCAGGATGCCCTTCCACTGGTCCTTCACCGCGCCGTCCCGGCTGGGGGTCTGCTCGAAGGTGATGGCCCGGTGGGGGCAGGTCTTGACGCACACGCCGCACATGCGGCACTTCTCATTGATGCTCATGCCCTCCGCCCCGATGGACAGGGCTCCGAAGGGGCACTTCTCCACGCACTGCTGGCACAGGTCGCAGGCGGCGGAATTGAACCGGATGGATGTCATGCCCGCACCTCCGTTTCCAGCAGCTTCTTCTCACGCAGGATGGCCACCAGGGCGTCGGCCTCCTGCTCCGGTCCGCCCTCCAGATGGACGTTTTTCGCCTTGGCGGCGGGGGGGAACATCTTCTCCACCCGGGTGGGGGAGCCCACCAGACCGCACAGGGACAGGTTCCGCTCCGGCAGCTCGTCGAAGCCCACGATGCGGATGGGACGGTCCGCCGTCTCCCGCTTCAGCCGGTAGGACGGCAGCCGGGGCACCACGCTGTTCAGCTCCACCGTCAGCAGACAGGGCCAGTTCAGCCGGGACCGCTGCTCCACCGACGCCAGATTCTGCACCACCTCGATGCCCTTTTCGTCGGCGGAAGTGATCTCGCTGACCCAGGCGGCGTGGGGGATGCCCAGATGCTCCGCCAGGGCCGGGCCGATCTGGGCGGTGTCGCCGTCGGTGGTCTGGCGGCCGCAGAGGATCAGGTCCGCGCCGCCCAGCAGCCGCACGCCCTGGGACAGGGTGTAGGACGTGGCCAGCACGTCGGACCCGGCGAACTTCCGGTCGGAGAGGATCACGGCGTCGTCGGCGCCCATCATGTAGGCGTCCCGCATCATGGACTCCGCCTGGGCGGGGCCCATGGTCAGCACCGTCACGGTGCCTCCCAGCTGTTCCCGGAGGCGCAGAGCCGTCTCCAGGGCGCTGAGGTCGTATGGATTCGTCCTGGTGTCCGTGCCAAGACGCTTCAGGGAGCCGGTCTCAGGGTCCACTTCCACCTGGGAGGTGGCCGGGACCTGCTTCATACAGACCAGTATTTTCATCTGTATCCATCAGCCTTTCTCTCATTCAGATACGCTCTTTAAAGTGTTAAACTTTAAAACGATAAAATATTAGCACAGATCGGTCAGATTGTCCAGCGTTTTACATGGAAAATTTGTGTAGTTTCCCCTGGAGTCACAACCGTTTCCCGGAGAAATACAAAGCAAACCGCCCATGATTGGAAATCATGGGCGGTTTGGAAAACGATGTAGTCACATCAGCGGCGCGATGGCCTTCAGCACGGGCCCCGCCAGACGGCGGAGCAGCGGCTCCTGCCGCAGGGTCTGGAGGGAGGCCCGGCGGCATTGGGCCAGGGTGGCCTGGAAGTCCGCCTCGATGTCCGGGACGCAGGGGACGCCGCACAGGTAGGCGGCGCACTCGAAGTGGTGGTACAGGCTGCGGTAGTCCAGATTGATGGTGCCCACCACCGCCTCGTGATCGTCGCAGACGAAGACCTTGGCGTGGACGAAGCCGGGGGTGTACTCGTAGATCTTCACGCCGGATTCCAGCAGGGAGGGATAGTGGGTCTTGGCCAGGGCGTAGGGGGCGGCCTTGTCGGGGATGCCCGGCAGGATCAGCGTCACGTCCACGCCCCGCTCCGCCGCGAATTTCAGGGCGGTCTCCATCTCCCCGTCCAGGATCAGATAGGGGGTCATGATGTGGACGTACCGCTGCGCCCGGTTCAGCAGGTCCATGTAGACCCGCTCCCCCACCTTGTCCCGGTCCAGGGGACAGTCGCCGTAGGGGATGACGAAGCCCGCCGGTTCCGCCGGGCCACCGGCGGGGCAGGAGAGGAACCGGTCGAACTCCGGCTGCTTCTCCCCGATGCTCCACATCTGCAAGAACATGAGGGTGAAGCTGGGGACGGCGTCGCCCTTCAGCATGACGGCGGTGTCCTTCCAGTGGCCGAACCGCTCCCGGCGGTTGATGTACTCGTCCGCCAGATTGACGCCGCCGGTGAAGGCGGTATGGCCGTCGATGACAAGAATTTTCCGGTGATCCCGGTAGTTGTAGTGGGTGGAGAGGAAGGGCGTCAGGGGAGAGAAGGTCTTGCACCGGATGCCCAGCGCCCGCAGACGCTCCGGATAGTCGTGGGGCAGGGTGGAGAACTCGCAGGTGCCGTCGTACATCACCCGGACGTCCACGCCCGATTTGGCCTTCCGGGCCAGGATCTCCAGAATCCGGCCCCACATGACGCCCTCGTCCACGATGAAGTACTCCAGGAAGATGAACCGCTCCGCCTGCTCCAGCTGCCGCAGCAGCTCCTCCCACTTGGCCTCGCCGGAGGGGAAGTAGGTGACGCCGGTGTGTCCGCACACCGGATAGCCGCCGGTGCGGCGGAGATACCGGGCCAGAGCCGCCGGACCGGGGTCCGTCCGCTCCAGCCGCTCCAGCACCTCGCCGTCCTGGGGGAGCTTGTCCCGGGTCTGGTCCATCAGCTGGTTCAGCCGCTTTTTCAGGGCCCGGTGGCCCAGATCGCTCTGGGTGTACCAGAACAGCGTCGCCCCGAACACCGGCAGCAGCATGATGACGATGAGCCAGGTGATTTTGGCGGTGGGGTCCATGGGGCTGTTCAGCAGGTACACCACCATGGCGGTCATGAAGATCACCGTGCCCCCCAAGATGTGGGGCAGGAAGCCCTCGAACCACCGGAAGGCGCAGACCAGCAGAAAGATGTGGAACGCCAGCAGCAGCAGAATCAGCCCCATGCGGCTGAAGATGGCGTGGATCACGCCCTTTTGTCCCTTTTCCAGCAGGGTCAGGCCCTTGCTCTGTTCATTGTCCATGGTACGCTCCTTCCTCCGGCGCGGGGAACTGCGCCCGCCTGTCACGGAAACTGCCTCTTTCCATGACAGTATAAACGATTTTCCGACAGAAATCAACCTGGGGCAGAACAGGCCAAAACCGGCTGCCAGACGGCAGCCGGTTTTGCGTATGCGTCCTTACTGAAGCTCCTCGGGGATCCACCACAGGCCGTCGTTGTTCTCGGCCATGTACTGCTTGAACTCGTCGGAGTGATAGGCGTCCACGATGGCCTTCGCCCAGTCGGCGTCCTTGTTCTCCTCCTTCACCACCACCTGCAACACCAGATGGTCCATGATGTCCTCGTTGGCCAGGGCGGTAGAGGCGTCGATACCGGCGTTGTACACCACGCTGCCGGTGATGGCCACGTAGTCGAAGTCCTGGATGGCGGCGGGGATGGTCAGGGACTTCATCTCGGTGAATTCAATGTTGTGGGGGTTCTCGATGATGTCGTCCTGGGTGACGGCGGTGGGCTCCGCGTCCGGGTCCAGGGTGATCCAGCCGATCTTCTGGAGCATCAGATAGCACCGGGCGGTGTTGGAGGCGTCGTTGGGCACGGCCACCTTGGCGCCGTCGGGGATCTCATCCAGCGTGGCGTGGTTCACGGAGTAGACGCCCGCCGGGACGGTGGGGATGGGGCAGATGGGCACCAGATCGCCGTCGTTGTTGGCGTTGAAGCTCTCGCAGTAGGCGGTGTGCTGCTCCACGTTCACGTCCACCTCGCCGCTGTTCAGCACCTGATCGGCGATCAGCAGCTCGGAGGTGTCCACGCAGCGGAGGGTGTAGCCCTGCTTCTCCAGAATGGGCACGATGGCGGCCTCAAACAGCTCCGTGTAGGGGCCCTGGGACTTGCTGTAGACGATCTCCGTCTTCTTCCCGGCGGCGGAGGAGGATGCGGAGGATGCGGGAGCGGAACCGGCGGACGCGGCGGGGGCGGCGGAGGAAGCGCCGGAGGAGCCGCAGGCGGCCAGGGACAGGCTCAGGGCCAGAGACAGTGCAAGCGCGATGATCTTTTTCATGGGAGTTGCCTTCTTTCTGAAATCATATGAATCAAAGAGATACAATCGGATTAATAGGAATTTGACGCAAAAGAGACGGACGGCGTCTCACCGATGCTCCCGCAGCCTGCGGGACAGGGTGTTTCCGGCCAGCTGGAGCAGCTGCACCAGCACCACCAGAATGATTACGGTGAGGACCATCAGGGGGGTGTTCATCTTCTCATAGCCGTAGGTCAGGGCCAGATCGCCCACGCCGCCGCCGCCCACGTAGCCCGCCATGGCGGAGGCGCCCAGCAGGCCCACGGTGCCGGTGGTCAGGCCCAGAACGATGGAGCCCAGGGTTTCCGGGATGAGGAAATAGCGGATGATCTGGGGGGTGGTGGCGCCCATGGCCTGGGCGGCCTCCAGAATGCCGGGGCTGATCTCCAGCAGACTGTTCTCAATGAGCCGGGCCAGGTACGGGCTGATGTACACGATGAGGGGCACCAGGGCGGCGGTGCTGCCGATGGTGGTGCCCACGACGGCCCGGGTCAGGGGCATGATGGCCACCAGCAGGATGACAAAGGGGATGCTGCGGACGATATTGATGTAGATGCTGACCACGGTGTACACCGCCCGGTTCTCCGCCAGACCGCCCTTCCGGCACAGCGCCAGCGCCAGGGCCATGGCGGCCCCCAGAACGGTGCCGAACAGCAGGGACCAGCCCACCATGTACAGCGTCTGTCCGCCGTTCAGCAGCAGACGCTCCAGAGAGACCTTGAAGATTTTGGTTTGCAGCAATGCCTCCATCAGGAGATCACCACCCTTTCCCGCAGGACGCCGGCGCCGTCGATGGTCCGTTCCGCCCGGGCGATATCGTTATCAGAGCCGAAGAGCTGTAAAATGAACACGCACATGACGCTGTCCTGCATCTCCTGGACGGTGGCCCCCAGAATGTTGACCTCCACGCCCTCCGTCTTGCAGATCTCCGAGATGACGGGCTTCTTTACGCTGGAGCCGATGAATTTCAGCCGCTCGATCTGACAGGGCCGCTGTTCCTTCCGCACCAGATCCAGAATGCTCTCCGGGATCCGGTCGTTGATGACGGTGCGGACGAACCGGCGGGTGACCTCCGCCCGGGGCCGTCCAAACACCTCCAGCACGCTGCCCTGCTCCACCACCTGGCCGTTCTCCATGACGGCCACCTTGTTGCAGATCATCTGGATGACCTGCATCTGGTGGGTGATCAGCAGGATGGTGACGCCCATCTCCCGGTTCACCCGCTTCAGCAGGTGGAGGATGGACTCCGTGGTCTGGGGGTCCAGGGCGCTGGTAGCCTCGTCGCACAGGAGAATGGCCGGCTCCGTGGCCAGGGCCCGGGCGATGCCCACCCGCTGCTTCTGTCCGCCGGACAGCTGGCTGACGTAGGTGTCCCGCTTGTCCTCCAGCTCCACGAACCGCAGCACCTCCGTCACCCGGCGGGCGATCCGCTCCTTCGGGACGCCCTCCAGCACCAGGGGGATGGCCACGTTCTGGAACACGGTCTTGCCCTCCAGCAGATTGAACTGCTGGAACACCATGCCGATCTTCCGGCGGAGCTGCCGCAGTCCGGACTTGGACAGCCCCGCCAAGGACTGGCCGTCCACCGTCACGGCGCCGCTGTCCGGCTTCTCCAGCCGGTTCACCATGCGGAGGAGGGTGGACTTTCCCGCGCCGGAAAAGCCGATGATGCCGTAGATGTCCCCCTTCTCCACATGGACGGACACGTCCTTCAGGGCGTCCACCGTGCCGCCGGGGCCGGTGAATCGCTTGCTGATATGCTCTAACCGGATCATTTCCCGTCCCTCTCTCTCAGCCACCACAGGGCGTAGCCTGCGTACAGGCCCGCCGCCAGGGGCAGGGCCGTCTCGTCCAGGTCGAAGCTCACGGTGTGCAGGCCGTTCTGGGTCCCGGGCCGGTCCGGGTTGGCGGTGCCCACGTGGGCGTAGCACCCGGGCACCAGCCGCTGGTACTCGGCGAAGTTGTCGCCCCCCAGGGAGAAGGGCTGGTCCGTGACGATGGTGAGGCGCTCGTCCAGCTCCCGGGCGGCCTGAGCGGCCTCCCGGCAGACCTGGGGGTCGTTGATGAGGGCGGAGGTGACGTCGGTCCAGATCACCCGCGCCTCCGCGCCGCTGAACCGGGCGGTCTGCTCCGCCACCTGGTCGATCCAGGCCCGCACCTGCATCCGGGTCTCCTGGGAGATGGTGCGGGTGGTGCCCTCCAGCTCCGCCGACGCAGCCACGGCGTTGTAGGCGGTGCCCGCCGTCAGCTTGCCGATGCCCAGAACCACCGGCTCCACCGGGGAGATCCGCCGGGCCGCCAGTCCCTGCACCGCCACCACGATCTGGCTGGCGGCGTACAGGGCGTCGGCCCCCAGCTGGGGGGCGGACACGTGGGCGGACTTGCCCTGGACCACGATGCGGAAGTGATCCACCGCCGCGTTGTTCAGTCCCGGCGTGATGCCGACGGTGCCCACGGGGTAGAGGGGCGTGCCGTGGAGGCCGAAGATGCGCTCCACGCCCTCCAGCGCCCCGGCGGCCAGAAAGTCCGGCGCGCCCTGGCCCGTCTCCTCGCCGGGCTGGAAGATCAGACGGACCTCGCCGCCGAAGCGGTGCCGGTTCCGGGCCAGCAGCCCCGCCGCGCCCAGGAGGGCGGCGGTGTGGGCGTCGTGGCCGCAGGCGTGCATGACGCCGTCGGCCTGGGAGCGGTACTCCACGTCGTTGGCCTCCTGAATGGGCAGGGCGTCGATGTCCGCCCGGAGGGCCACGGTGCCGCCGCCGGTTCCGGTGCCCCGCAGGACGCCCAGCACGCCGGTGGGGCCGATGCGGGTGTGGGGGATGTCCAGCCGGTCCAGCTCCCGCTCGATGACGGCGGCGGTGCGGGTCTCCTGCATGGCCAGCTCCGGGCAGCGGTGGAGCTCCCGGCGCAGGTCCGACAGATACGCCTGCTCAGACCGGGCCTGTTCCAGTAATGTACCCATGTTTCCTTCTTTCTCCGGAACCTGTCCGGTCACAAAACAGTTGATATGGTATGGCCGCGGGCCGTCCGGCGACATCGTCCCCGCCGGAAATTCACCCGCAGCAGCGCTTCGAATAAGGCCTGCATGACGGCCCCTCCTGTCAGATGGAAGTGGATCGTCCCCGGCGAAGGCTCTCCGCGTTTTCGGAAAGCGGCGCAAAAAAACCGGGGGCGGCGCGCTCCCGGACAAGAGATATGGACCGTTGGCCGCGCGGTCAGGGCGCGGCGCGGCGGGAGACAGGCATGCGAACCCGCCCGGCCATATCCATTGCCCGGGAGCACAGCATTCGTCCACAGCGGAAATTGCTCCGCAGCAGGTCCTCCAGCAGCTTGCCCATGTCCGTGCCTCCTCTCAATTACATATAAAATTAATATGTTTGATGGGTTTAAGATACCACAAACACCGATGATTGTCAATCGTGAAAATGCGGTTTGGCGTATTTTCACAGAAAACGGGGCGGGGACCCCCGGCGGGAGCCGTCAATTTACCCACCGGGCGCGGGGGCCGGAGCCGTTACGGCTTCTCCGGCACGGCGGCGAGACGGGAGACGGGGGTCTGCTCGGTGGCGGCGCAGTAGGTGGAGAGCAGCTCCAGAAAATACTTGGAGTAGTGGGGGAGGTAGCGCTGCTTGTGGCGCAGCAGGGAGATCTGGAGATACAGGGGTTCCCCGTGGCACAGCAGGGGGAAGATGTTCATGTCCCGGGGGATGCCGTCCCGGCGGCTGGTGAGGTTGAACTGGGTGGCAAAGAAGGCCGCCAGCCCCTGGAAGCCGATGGTGGTGGCAATCTGCGTCTGAATGGTGGTCATGCAGACGGTGGGGGTGAAATTGGCCTCCTCGAAGCAGGTGTGGATGCGCTGGCCCATGTAGTTGGAGAGCAGGCAGAAGGGCAGCCGGGAGAAGTCCCGGACCCGGGCGCCGGCCAGGGAGCGGCGCTTGATGTCCTCCGCCTCCTCCGGATAGTATTTTTTCAGCAGGGCGTCCGACACGCAGAGATAGATCTGGTCCTGCATCAGATCGTCCTGCACCAGATCCGGGTCCCGCTTTTCCCGCGTCACGATGGCGAAGTCCAGGTCGCCGTTGGACACCATGGGCTCCAGCTCCCGGGAGATGACGCTGGACAGCCGCAGCTCCACGTTGGGATAGCGGGCGGAAAAGGGGGCGAAGATGAATCCCAGCACGTTCATCCGCAGATAGCTGGCGCCGAAGCGGATGATGCCCCGCTCGTTCTGCTCAATGTCGGAGAGGATGTCGGTGAGGTTGGTCTGCTCCTTCATCATCGTATTGGCGAAGGCCAGCACGAACTCCCCCGCGTAGGTCAGGGAGAGATGGGGCTTACGGTTCAGCAGCTGGGCGCCGAAGTGTTCCTCCAGACGCTGGATGTGGTTGCTGAGAGTCTGCTGGGAGATGTACAGGCGGTTGGCGGTCCTGGTGATGTGCAGGTCCTTGGCCACCTCTGTAAAGTAGTATAGGCTGGTGATGTCCATGCCGGGCTCCCTTCAACAAAAAATTTTTGTGAAAAAATTAAAAAGTTCCTGTTTGCTTTGTGCTGTGTTCTATATTATATTGGTTACAATGAAATTACAAGAAACGACAAACGGCAAACAAGAAATTTTGTACATAACAACGAAAACACGCTCTGGGATTTGGCGAAAACCGAAAATCAGAGCCACATGAAAGGGAGGAACCGGATATGTCAGTAGGCAAGCGCATTTATCTGAAGCGGGAGATGCCCGATCCCGCGCTGGTGGAGGAGTTCAAGACCGTCCCCGCCTCCAACACGGCGGACGTCATGGGCCGCAGCTGCGCCATGAACCCCCGCATCCGTCTGGTCAGCAGCCCCAAGGCCCAGATGATGGCGGGCCCCGCTTTTACCGTCAAGTGCCGGGCAGGCGACAACCTGACGCTGCACGCGGCCCTGAACCTGTGCCAGGAGGGCGACGTCATCGTGGTCTCCAACGAGGAGGACACCACCCGGGCCCTGATGGGCGAGGTGATGATGGCCTACCTGCGGTACACCAAGAAGATCGCCGGTATCATTCTGGACGGCCCCATCCGGGACATCGACGAGATCGGCAAGTGGGACTTCCCCGTGTACTGCACCGGCACCACCCCCGGCGGTCCCTATAAGGAGGGTCCCGGCGAGATCAACGTGCCCATCTCCTGCGGCGGCATCAGCGTGAACCCCGGCGACATCATCCTGGCGGACCCCGACGGGATCATCGTCATCCCCCGGAAGGACGCCGCCGTTGTCCTGGAGGACGCCAAGAAGTTCCAGGCCGCCGACGAGGCCAAGCTGGAGGCCGCGAAGAACGGCACCGCCAAGCGTGGCTGGGTGGAAAAAACCCTGGCGGAAAAAGGCTATGAAATCGTGGACGATGTGTATCGTCCCTGATATAATCAAAACGCGAATCAACAAAAAGGCTATAGAAAAAAGAAGGAGAGTACAACAGATGAAAAAGCTCATTACCGCGCTTCTCGCAGCCGCCATGTGCCTGAGCCTCGCCGCCTGCGGCAGCAGCAACAGCTCCGCCTCCGCTCCCGCTTCCTCCACTCCCGCCGCCAGCGCCTCCGCCGCCTCCGGCGAGACCGACTGGCCCACCGGCACCGTCTCCGTCATCCTGCCCTACAAGGCCGGCGGCGACACCGACACCTACTGCCGCGCCCTGTTCCAGGGTGTGAGCCAGAAGCTGGGCCAGACCTTCGTGGTCACCAACATGGAGGGCGGCTCCGGCATCGTCGCCGCCATGGACGTGATGAACAAGGCCAACGACGGCTACAACATCCTGTTCAACCACACCGGCGCCTCCCTGGTGCAGGAGGCCACCGACACGGTGGACTTCAGCTACACCGATGACTTCACCAACTGCTGCACCGTGGCCATCGACCAGACCTACGCCCTGGTGGCCCTGTCCGCCGACGGCCAGTACAAGAACTACGCCCACGGCTGGACCAACCTGGAGGACATGCTGGCTGAGGCCAAGGCCAATCCCGGCACCGTCCGCTACTCCACCGTGTTCGGCTCCACCACCCAGTATGTGGGCCAGATGCTGGAGAAGCAGGCCGGCGTCTCCTTCGACAACATCGACGTGGGCACCTCCTCCGGCGACCGCATGGCGGCTCTGATGGGCGGCCAGGTGGACATCGTGGCCATCAACTTCATGAACGTGGCCGACTACATCGAGACCGGCGACCTGATCTGCCTGGGCATCATGGCTGAGGAGCCCGTGGACGGCATCGACTTCCCCACCTTCGTGCAGCAGGGCTATGACAAGGTCGTCACCGCCAAGAAGTACGAGGTCAAGTTCCCCAAGGGCACCGATCAGGCCATCGTCCAGAAGCTGGCCGACGCCTGCCAGGAGGTCGTGGAGAGCGACGAGTTCGCCGCCACTCTGGCCACCTACTACGCCCAGCCCTACTGGCGTGACGCCGCCACCATGAACGCCGAGGACCCCGCCGAGGTGGAGAGCCTGCGCGCTGGTCTGGCCGGCTGATACGGATCTCACAGGTCTGACTGACAGGGCTTACCCGCTCTGCGACAGTGCCGCCCGTGCCCTGACGGGCACGGGCGGTCATCTTAAATAACAGAAATGAGGAAGTGACCTTATGACCAACAAGGTACGCAATCTGCTCTGCTCCATCATCATGCTGGTCTTCGGCGTCGTGATGTTCGTGCTGGCCCTGGACATCCCCCACAAGATCCCCAGCGACGTGGGCTCCGGCTACGTGCCCAAGTTCGTGGCCCTGTGCATCATCGTGGTGGCGGTGGTGCAGCTGATCCTGACGCTGACCCGCAAGTCTCCCGACGACAAGAAGAAGGAGAAGCTCTTCGACGACGCCAAGGGCGGCATCGCCACCATCGTCCTGATGGTGGTGTACATGCTGATCTTCCAGCCGGTGGGCTTCATCTGCTCCAGCGCCATCTATCTGTTCACCCAGATCATGCTGCTCAGCGACAATACCAACCGCAAGCCCCTGCTGTTCGCCGCCATCGCCATTCTGCTGCCCGTGGCGGTGGACGCCCTGTTCGTTTTCGTCATCAAGATGCCGCTGCCCAAGGGCATCATCGGCTTCTGAGGGAGGTGCTGAGATATGAGTGTGATCGCAACGGCTCTGGCCAACGTCTTTAACCCCATGTGCCTGTTCCTGATCTGGTTCGGCACCATCATCGGCATCATCTTCGGCTCCATTCCCGGCCTGTCCGCCACCATGGCCGTGGTTCTGTTCCTGCCCCTGACCTTCTCCATGGAGGCCACCCAGGGCCTGGCCCTGCTGGTGGGCCTGTACATGGGCGGCATCTCCGGCGGCCTGATCTCTGCCATCCTGCTGAAGATTCCCGGCACCCCCTCCTCCATCTCCACCGTGTTCGACGGCGGTCCCATGGCGGAGAAGGGCGAGGCCGGACGGGCCCTGGGCGTGGGCATTCTGTACAGCTTCATCGGCTCCGTCTTCGGCATTGTGGCCCTGATCTTCATCGGCCCGGCGCTGGCCAAGGTCTGCCTGATGTTCGGCGCCGCCGACTACTTCGGCGTGGCCGTGTTCTCCCTGACCATCATCGCCGCCCTGTCCGGCAAGGACCTGATGAAGGGCCTGTACGCCGGTCTCATCGGCATCGCCCTGTCTCTGGTGGGCATGGCCCCCATCGACGCCGTCACCCGCTACACCTTCGGCAACTATCAGCTGCTCAGCGGCTTTGACATCACCGTCCTGCTCATCGGCGTCTTCGCCGTGACGGACATCATCATGGCCGGCTTCAACCGCCGGACCCTGTCCAACCGCCTCCAGCAGAAGAAGTACCACCTGAAGGGCTACGGCCTGTCCGTGAAGGAGTTCATCCAGCAGATCCCCAACGCCTTCATCTCCTCCGTCATCGGCGTGGGCATCGGCATTCTGCCCGGCATCGGCGGCTCCACCGCCGGTCTGATGGCCTACACCGCTGAGAAGAGCCGCTCCAAGTATCCCGAGAAGTTCGGCACCGGCATCATCGACGGCATCATCGCCTCCGAGTCCGCCAACAACGCCGTCATCGGCGGCTCCCTGGTGCCCCTGCTGTGCATGGGCATCCCCGGCAACACCGTGGCGGCCATCTTCATGGGCGGCCTCCAGGTCCACGGCATCAGCCCCGGACCCCTGATCTACGACAAGAGCGGCCAGTACGTCTACGGCATCTACTTCGCGCTGCTGGTGGCCGCCGTGTTCATGCTGATCTTCGAGCGGCTGGGCCTGCCGGTGTTCGCCAAGCTGCTGGACATCCCCAAGCACATCCTGCTGCCCATCATCATGGTCATGTGCTGCGTGGGCGCCTACTCCAGCAACAGCCGCGTGTTTGACGTCCAGTGCGTGCTGTTCTTCGGTCTGCTGGGCCTGTTCTTCAAGGTCTTCAAGATCCCCAGCACGCCCCTGATCATCGGCTTCATTCTGGGCAGCATGTTCGAGGAGAACCTGCGCCAGGCCCTCCAGGCCAGCCACGGCAGCTGGAGCATCTTCGTCACCCGGCCCATCTCCTGCGCCTTCCTGATCATCGCCGTGGTGTTCTGCACCATGACCGTCCGGAAGAACCTGAAGGAGAAGAAGGCCGCCGCTGCCGCCGGACAGGCCTTCGACACCAGCGAGGAAGAGGGCTGAGCCCGTCTCCGGCGCCGGAGACTGTGTCAAATCAACCAGATATCCCCTCCCGGGATCCCGGTTTCGGGAGGGGGTTGGATCAGTGCACCCTTTTTTCAAAACGAATCGAGATTTGGAGGTTCATTATGGGTTGGAAAATTTTACTGCCCCAGGAGATCATGGCCGAGGGCCGCAAGCTCCTGGAGGACGCGGGCCACACCATCATCGAGGGCCGCGGCTTTGAGACCGCCGACGTGCTGGCGGATATGAAGGAACACCAGCCGGACGCCATGATCGTCCGCATCACCCCCATCACCCGCGAGGTGATCGAGTCGAATCCGAACCTGAAGGTCATCGTCCGCCACGGCGCCGGCTTCGACGCCCTGGACGTGAAGGCCTGCCACGACAACGGCGTCCAGGCCCTGTACGCCCCCGTGGCCAACAGCACCTCCGTGGCGGAGACCGCCCTGCTGCTGATGCTGGAGTGCAGCCGCAACGTCACCGTGCTGCACAAGACCTGGGTCACCGACTTCTACAAGGCCAAGCTGAAGGTCCGCAAGAACACCCTCAGCGGCAAGACCGTGGGCATCGTGGGCTGCGGCAACATCGGCAGCCGTACCGCCAAGCGGTGCCTGGCCATGGAGATGAACGTGCTGGCCTACGATCCCTACAAGCCCGCCGCCGACTTCCCCGACGGCGTGGAAGTGGTGCGGGATCTGGACCGGATCTTCCGGGAGTGCGACTACGTCTCCGTCCACACCCCCAACACCCCCATCACCCGCAACATGATCAACAAAGAGACCCTGGCCAAGATGAAGCCCACCGCCTTCCTGATCAACACCAGCCGCGGCACCGCCGTGGACGAGGCCGCCCTGTACGAGGCCTGCAAGAACGGCGTCATCGCCGGCGCCGGTCTGGACGCCATCCGTCAGGAGCCGGTGGATCCCAGCTTCCCGCTGCTGGAGCTGGACAACGTCATCATCTATCCCCACATCGGCGGCAACACCACCGAGGCGGCCCACCGCGCCTCCTACTTCGCCGCCATGGGCGTCCAGGAGGTCTACGAGGGCAAGGAACCCACCTGGCCCATCCACGATATTGACTACGCCACCGCGCAGACGTATGATGATGTGAAGAAGCCGGACACCAAGCCAGCGGGCATGTTCGATTTCTGATCGGACCGTGCCGCTCCAATCGAAAGAACAATACCGCGCTGTCAGGCCCCCGTTTCCGGGGGCCTGACTACTATGGAGGGATCTTATGCTGCTGCTGAAAAACGGACACGTCATCGACCCGCTGAACCACATCGACGGCGTGATGGACGTGGCGGTGGAGAACGGCCGCATCCAACAGGTGGGCACCGTGGAGGAGACGGCCTCCAACACCATTGACGCCTCCGGCTGCTACGTGGTGCCCGGACTGGTGGACCACCACTGCCACATCTATCCCCTGGCCGGCATCGGCCTGCCCGCGGAGGCGGTCTGTTTCGCCTCCGGCGTTACCACGGCGGTGGACGCGGGCAGCTCCGGCTGCGCCACCTACGCCGCTTACCGGCCCTTTATCCAGATGTCCAAGCTGCGGATCCGGGCCTATCTCAACGTCTGCTCCACGGGCCTTGCCAGCCTGCCCGCCGCGCTGGAGGACGTGGACCCGTCCCACTGGAACGAGAGCGCCATCCGGGACTGCTTCCAGCGCTACGGCGATGAGCTGCTGGGCCTGAAGCTGCGGACCAGCGCGCCCATCGTGAAGGAGCTGGGCTACCGCCCCCTGCGGGCCGCCGTGGAGCTGGCGGAGAAGCTGGGCGTCAGCCTCATGGTCCACTGCACCAACCCGCCGGGGGAGATGAGCGAGCTGCTGCGAATCCTGCGTCCCGGCGACATCATGACCCACATGTACATGGGCCAGGGCTCCTCCATCGTGGAGGACGGCAGGGTCAAGGATTGCGCCCGGGAGGCCCGGGCACGGGGCGTCCTGTTCGAGACCGCCGACGCCCGCGCTCATTTCAGCCTGCCGGTGGCGGAGACCGCCATCGGGGAGGGCTTCTACCCGGACATCCTGGCCACGGACCTCACCAAGCTGAGCATGCACCTGCGGCCCACGGCCTTCAACATGGCCATGCAGCTGTCCAAGTACACGGAGCTGGGCATCCCCTTTGCCACCGCCGTCGCCCTGTGTACGGAGGCCCCCGCCCGCTATATGGGGATGCTGGACACCATCGGTTCCCTGACGGTGGGCCATGGGGCGGACGTGGCGGTGCTGCGGCCCGTGGAGCGGCCCAACGTCTTCGGCGACAATCCCTACGGCGCCGCCGTGCAGCATCTGCGCACTGGAAACACCGTGTACCAGCCCGTCCTGACGTTGAAGGACGGCGAGATGGTCTACCGGGACGTGACGTTCTGAACCCCCAGGTCTCCCGGCGAAAGCGGGAGAACGGCTTCCATACGAGAGAACATACAGGCGCCGGGCGAATCGCCCGGCGCCTGCCGCTTCACCGGCCCGCGGACGCCCGGAAAGGGCCGTCACGCCGCCGGAGAGCGCAAAAAACAACCCATGGCAAGAAATTGCCATGGGTTGTTCTGTGTCGGATGAAAGAGCGAATTACTTCAGCTCGACCTTGGCGCCGACGTCCTCCAGCTGCTTCTTCAGAGCCTCGGCGTCGTCCTTGGAGATGCCCTCCTTCAGGGTCTTGGGAGCGCCCTCGACGGTAGCCTTGGCCTCGGCCAGGCCCTGGCCGGTGATCTCACGGACAGCCTTGATGACCTTGATCTTGGCGGCGGCGTCGAAGCCGGTCAGGACAACATCGAACTCGGTCTTCTCAGCCTCGGCGGGAGCGGCAGCGCCAGCGGCGGGAGCGGCCATAGCGGCGGCAGAAACACCGAACTCCTCCTCCAGAGCGTGGACCAGGTCGTTCAGCTCCAGAACGGTCAGAGCCTTGATCTCCTCGATCATAGCAGTAACTTTCTCAGACATGATAAATAGCCTCCTAATAGTAAAATTTCAAAAAGTAGGTTCCGTCGTCGGATTATTCGGCGGCGGGGGCGGCCTCCTCGGCGGGGGCAGCATCTTCGGCGGGAGCGCCGTCCTTCTCGGCGATCTGCTTCAGGACGACGGCCAGGGCGGTGATGGGCGCCAGCATGGTACCCAGGACCTGAGCCTGCAGGACAGGCAGAGCGGGGATAGAGGCCAGAGCGTTGATGGTAGCCAGGTCAACGGCCTTGCCCTCCATGAAGCCGCCCTTGATCTCGAACTTGCCGTTGAGCTTCTTGGCATAGTCGGACATGACGCGGGCGGGAGCGACCACATCGCTGTCGCACAGGGCGAGAGAAGTGGTGCCGTTCAGCAGGTCGTCCAGATCGTTGAGACCGGTGTTGTTAAAGGCAAAGCGGAGCAGAGTGTTCTTGACGACGGCGTAGTCGATGCCGCTCTCACGGCAATCCTTACGCAGCGCGGTATCCTCCTCCACCGTGATGCCCTTGTAGTCCACGATCACGCCGGCCTGGGCCTTCTGGATCTTCTCGGTCAGCTGAGCCACGATGGCCTGCTTCTCGCTCAAGACTTTTGCGTTAGGCATTCTTGGTTTCACCTCCAGGAAATTTGTCGGTGCGTTCAAAAAAAGGACCGCCCGAGTGTCCGGAAAGACACAGGGACGGATAGCAAATCAAAAAATGATTGCCGCCCTCGGCAGGACTTACGGGCGCAAGCCCACCTGCTGTCTTTGGAACGCATCCATTATTATATTCAAGTATCGGCCAAAAGTCAATACTTAAATAAAAAGTTTATCACGCATTTTTTCAAAAAATGTGCCCTCTACCTCCCGGGAAGGGGGTCCGGGGGAAACCTCCGGTTTCCCCCAAAGCTTCGCCCTGCGGGCGAAGCCAAGGAAAAGGGCCAGGAAAAACCTGCGGTTTTTCCGGTTGCTCTGCCCGCAGGGCAGAGCAAATTGCCGTAATCATTTTCGCCGCGGCGTGTACGTGGCGAAAATACCGATACCCCAGCCGCCGGGGGCGGCGACACCAGTGACCGACGTCACTGGTGAGGGGGAATCTAAAGGGGGGACGCAAGTCCCCCCTTTAAAGCAGCGGCCCGATTAGACGAGCTTCGCCGTATTCATCTTCACGCCGGGGCCCATGGTGGCGGCAGCCACGCAGGAGCGGATATACTGGCCCTTGGCGGAGGCGGGCTTCGCCTTGACGATGGCGCCCATCAGAGCGTTGTAGTTCTCGGTCAGCTTCTCGGGGCCGAAGGAGACCTTGCCGATGGGGCAGTGGATGATGTTGGTCTTGTCCAGACGGTACTCGATCTTACCGGCCTTGACCTCCTTGACGGCCTTGGCCACGTCGGGAGTGACGGTGCCGGCCTTGGGAGAGGGCATCAGGCCCTTGGGGCCCAGCAGCTTACCGAGACGGCCCACCACGCCCATCATGTCGGGGCTGGCGACCACCACGTCGAAGTCGAACCAGTTTTCCTTCTGGATCTTCTCCACCATATCCATATCGCCCACGTAATCAGCGCCGGCCTCACGGGCGGCGTCGGCCTTGTCGCCCTTGGCGAACACCAGGACGCGGACGGTCTTGCCGGTGCCGTGGGGCAGCACGATGGCGCCGCGGACCTGCTGATCGGCGTGACGGGAGTCAACGCCCAGCTTCACATGCAGCTCGACGGTCTCGTCGAACTTGGCGGTAGCGGTCTTGCAAACCAGCGCCAGACCCTCGGCAGCCTCATACTGCATGTTCCGGTCGATCTGCTTGGCGCTATCCTTATATTTCTTGCCTCTAAACAATGTTACTTCCTCCTCATAGTGGTTCTTCGGAATCGGATCCTCCCACTGTATGGAGCGGCGACTTCGCCGCTCGGCTGTTGGTTGTCAGGGCTCAGTCGCCGACGACGACGCCCATGCTGCGGCAGGTGCCGGCGATCATGCTCATGGCGGACTCCAGGTTGGCGGCGTTCAGGTCCTTCATCTTGATCTCAGCGATCTTCTGGATGGAGGCCTTGGAGATGGTGGCCACCTTGGTCTTGTTGGGCACGCCGGAGCCGGACTCGATGTTGCACTCCTTCTTGATGAGGACGGCGGCGGGGGGAGTCTTGGTGATGAAAGAGAAGGAGCGGTCGGAATAGACGGTGATGACCACGGGGATGATCATGCCCATGTCATTCTTGGTACGCTCGTTGAACTCCTTGGTGAACGCCGCGATGTTGACGCCGTGCTGGCCCAGAGCGGGGCCGACGGGGGGGGCGGGAGTCGCCTTGCCTGCGGGGATCTGCAGCTTTACATAGCCGGTAATTTTCTGTGCCACGGAGTAGCACCTCCTAAATCGTAAGAATGTGGTAGCGGTCCGGCGCTGCCGGGCCGTTTCTGGCGGGACCGGTCACGGTCCCTCCCACTGCTGCCGGACAAGTCCGGCGGATCAATTACTGGAGCACCTCGACCTGGTCGAGCTCCAGCTCCACGGGGGTCTCCCGTCCGAACATGGAGACCATGACGGAGACGCGGTTCTTCTCCGGCTCGATCTCCTCCACCACGCCGGTGAAGGTGGACAGGGGTCCATCCGTGATCTTCACATGGTCGCCCACATGGTAGTTGACCACGATCTCGTGTTTTTCCATGCCCATGGCCAGGACCTCGTCCTCAGTCAGGGGGATGGGCTTGTTGGCGGAGCCCACGAAGCCGGTGACGCCGCGGACGTTCCGCACCAGATGCCAGGTGTCGTCGGTCATCACCATTTTGATGAGCACATAGCCGGGGAACACTTTCCGCTCCACCTCTTTGGTGGCGCCGGACTCCGTCACCTCGGTGACAGTCTCCATGGGGACTTCGATCCGCAGGATGACGTCGTGCATGCCCCGGCCGTTGACAAACTTCTCGATGCTGGTCTTGACGGCATTCTCATAGCCGGAATAGGTATGGATCACATACCACTTCGCATTGTCTGCCATATCCGGTCCTCTCAGCCGCCCAGGACACTGATGAGCATCTGGAAGAAGTTGACGACCACGGCGTCAAAGATCCAGATGCAGGCGCCGAGGATCAGGGAGCACAGCAGCACGGTGCCGGTGTTCTTGACGACGGTCTGCTTGTTGGGCCATACGACCTTCTTCAGTTCGCTTTTCATCTCGCGGAACCACTGTCCGCGGCTCTTTTTCTTCTTTGCTTCTTCAGCCATTCTTACACGCCCTTTCTTATCGTCCGCCGATCACTTGGTTTCCGTGTGGAGCGTGTGCTTGCGGCAGAAGGGACAATACTTGTTGAGCTCCAGCTTGTCCGGGGTGTTCTTCTTGTTCTTCATGGTATTGTAGTTTCGCTGCTTGCACTCGTTGCATCTCAGTGTGACTTTCACGCGCATCTAACGGCACCTCCTTATTATTGGCATCCCTCAGGGGGACACCGACTGCCTCCCTGCCTCGTAACGGTACTCTCTCCCACGGCCTGAAAAGCGAAATGAGCGCATGAAAAGAAAGCCCTTTTTCACAGGTAAGTTAGATATTAGCACAAGTCAAACCATCCGTCAACTGTTTTTTGCAAAATATCCGGTATTTTTCCCGGCGCCTCCGGACGGCCCATTTGCCACTTCCGGCGGGGCGGAAAGTGTGGTATAATACGCTCATTATTATAAAGAAGGCCCTCCGCGGGACGGGGGACCATCGGAAAAGCGAGGGACGCATCATGCGCATCATGGCCATTGACTACGGCGACGCTCACACCGGCATCGCCATCTCCGACCCCACGGGACTGCTGACGGGCTTTTCGGCCACCATCGACGCCTACCGCCCGGAGGTGGTGGCGGAGCGGGTCGCCGCGCTGGCGAAGGAGCACGGCGTGGAGGAGCTGGTGCTGGGCCATCCCGTGAACATGGACGGGACGCGGGGCCCCCGGGCGGAGAAGGCGGAGGCCATGGGGGAGCTGCTGAGGACCGCCACCGGCCTGCCGGTGACGCTGTGGGACGAGCGCCGCACCACCATCGACGCCCACCAGATCCTGTTCAACAACGGAAAGAACGCGAAAAAGCGGAAAAAGGTGGTGGACGCCGTGGCGGCGTCCCTGATCCTGGAGGGGTATCTCACCTATAAAAAGAGCAGAGGATGACAAAAACGCTCCCCGGCCAGCGGCCGGGGAGCGCAGGCTGTCGAAAAAGTCCGATGGACTTTTTCGACAGCCTTCACAATGCCTCGCTTTTCTGCCCGCGCAGCGGGCCGAAAAGCTGCCGCTGCGCGGCGCAAACGCCTGCTGACACAGGCTTTT
>Ga0129314_1000841_pt1 | contig 26959 bp, 26 predicted proteins | sample O1111metagenome_FD_94431 | JGI IMG/M metagenome (GOLD analysis project Ga0129314, IMG submission 94431) | Orangutan individual fecal microbial communities from fecal samples from Wisconsin, USA - O1111 metagenome | ecosystem: Host-associated > Mammals > Digestive system > Large intestine > Fecal... | reverse complement strand
GCCCTCTCGTTTGAGTGCTTGTCTATTATATCACGCTTTTCGAGCTTTGTCAACAGCTTTTTCATTTTAATTTTGCACAAATGGTTTTAAACCGTTATATTCTCCGATTGTGCAAAATGTAAACAACCACAATATACAGTTTTTCGCTATCAATATTTAGTTATCAACAGCCGCATCCCTGTATGTTGAAAACTTGTGCATTCTTTCCGTAAAGCTAAAAACAATGCCGCCCTTTAAGGACGGCACCGATAAAAAACTTATTTTTCCTCGTTCAGTTCGGAAATTATTCTGACAAAGCTGTCAATATCATTAAAGTCACGATATACCGAAGCAAATCTGATATACGCCACCTTATCTATATCCTTCAGCCTGCGCAGTACCAGTTCACCGATCTCGTCCGACGATACCTCCCGCCTGAACTGGTTCTTCAGTTCCTGCACAATATCCTCAACCATTTTTTCAAGATCCTCGATCTGTACCGGGCGTTTTACCGTAGCTCTCGCAAGCCTGTTTATCAGCTTGTCACGGTCAAAAGGTTCAATGGTATTATCCTTTTTCACAACCATAAGCGGTATTGTTTCTACCATTTCATAAGTCGTAAAACGGCACTTGCACGACAGACATTCACGTCTTCTGCGAATTTTATTTTCCGCAGGGCGACTGTCTATTACCTTGCTGTCCTCATATCCGCATTCCGGGCATTTCATCTGTTTTCCTCGCTTTCGCTCTGATCCTCACGGGTTCCTTTTCCATATTGCTGTATTTATGTATTTTAACACACTTTCGCAGCTTTTTCAAGCGTTTTCTGTAATCAAAGCCCCATCTTATACTTATCGTATATCTTTTTCATATTATTCGCGCACACAGCAAGCTCGTCATAGCTGCTGTAATTCTCACGGTAAAGCTCGACTATCATTGCTTTATCGTAATTTATTTTTTCAAGTTCGCTGAAAAGACGGTTGAAGTTAAAGCTGCCCTTGCCTATCGGCAGGCAATCACAGCCTGCGTTGCCGTCGCTTACATGAAGATGTACGACCTTGTCGCCTATTATATCCAGAAGCCTGAACGGATCTACATTGCTCCTTCTTGCCTGTTTGAGATCTACAACAAATCTGACCTCGTCGCCAAGCTGTCCGATCATATCCTCGATAAATCTTACACTGCTGCTCTTGCAGTAGCAGATATTTTCCTGAGCCACCGTAACACCGAATTCTTTTGCAAGGCGGAACAGGCGCAGATAACGCTCCATATACCTTTCATCAGGTACCTTTGAGCTTAGGATAGCTCCATGCAGGACAAACACACCCGCACCGATTTCCCCCATAACCTCAAAATACCTCTTGTAAATATCTATCAGATATTCGGTTCTGCGTGGATAATCGCCGAAAAGGAACAGCGTTTCCATAGGCGAAGAAAACGGATGCATGGATATTACGTTCATCCCGTATTCACCGATGATTCTTCTTAGTTCAACAAGCACCTGCCCTTCAAGTTCGTCTATCGAATTTACGAATATCTCAACATTTTTTACACCCCGCTTTGCAAGTTCATAAAGAGCCTTTTCTGTTTCGAGAGGGTACAGACAAGCCGTTGATACGCCAATATCCATTTTCGTTACTTCCTTTCTGAAAATCAGCCCGCCAGAGAACAAATGTTCCCTATTATTGATATGATGAGCGGTAATACATACACCGCCGCCAGCACCGCAACAAGCAATGCATAAATGCCGATCCTGCACAGACCTTCCGCCTTATCGGCAATTACCGTTATCTTTTTACGGAATATAATGTACAGCGCCAGTGCCGCAAAGCCTGCGACGCTCAGCACAATACCGGGTTTAAGCCCCTTCGGGCAGAAGCTGAAGGCTATATCGTTTTTGCCTTCCTCCAGCTTTACCGCCATAAATCCCGACATAGAACGGTATATCTCAGCAGACTTTCCGTTTATCGTTGCGGAAAATCCGTCGTCATACGGCACCGACAAAAACAGCCACTGACCGCTCTTTGCATTGTCTACTGTTCCGCTTATATTTCCTCCGTCAACCTTAAGGTCGGCGGTTTTTGTTTTATTGATAGCTTTTTCCAGCTTGCCGAGCGACAGCCCGTAAATACCGTAGCTTGAGCAGTAAGTGCTTTCGTTTACGTCAACATCTATACTTACCTTCTCATTTTCGAAAGTACCGAGATATAAAAGTCCGTTGCTGTCTTTATTCGGGAACGACAGATCCTGCTTGATGCCGTTTACATATATTGCAAACGAACCGTTGATATGCTCGTTGATATTTCTTGTCACAAGATCAAAGCAATCGAAATACAGTGCCTGCTTTTCTCCTATATCCAGCTTGTAGCTGAGCGTTGCGATGCGTGTATCGCTCTTGGGCGTGAAATAATATATCCCGTCATGATGCGCATACCGTATATTCTTTTCTCCGGTATGCTCATACTCGGTAAACAGCAGTTCGTTGCCCGTATCAAGCAGATTCTTTGCAAGATATTCCTGTATAACTATGCGTTCCGCCTTAGGCAGCTCCGTACATTGTGAGAGATCGCTGTCGGTAACTATTCCGAGCGGCAGATAAAATTCGCTCTCATAGATCGAATAGTTCTTGTCACGATAAATCACAGGCTCTCTTGCACTGAATTTCTCTATATAATATTTTATATTCATAACGGCGTCGGTAAGAGCAGTGCCTCCGTTGCCGGTTACCTCCATCCAGTAGGACGAGTAGCCGAGCCGCTTCATCGCAAACATATAATCCTCCGACGTAAGCGAGGTATAATGTGCGATGGTGGGATAGCCCAATCCGCCTATAAGATTTGCGTCAAAATATTTCTTCGGCCACTGAGTCAGCTTCACCCTGTAAAAATCATCGTCCTCAGGGATTTTTCCTTCAAGTTCTATCGCGTTGTTGTACTTGACGGGAGTATATGCCGATGCGCCTATATACACGTTTGCGTTGAAAACGCTCTCGGCTACGACAATTACAGCCAGTACAGAACAAACCGCTTTGAAAGTGAGTTTTCTGAAAACGCCGAAAGCCATAGTCAGAACATACAGTGCCGTAAATCCGCAGAAGATAATTATAAGCAGGAAAAATGATTCCGAGCTTCCCCACAGTGTCGAAACATATGAATCCAGTTCGTATCTGCAGTTACAGTAGTACCATATCGTGAAACCGAAATAGATAACGCCGGCGGCGGTTATTCCGATAAGATAGGGCTTTTTATTCTTTTGCGCATAATCATCAGGCTTTGTATGCGACAGCTTCACAGCCGCAAAGGTCAGCATCATAAGCGTAGTCATATAGCCGTACCGCATAGGGAATGCCATATAGTCGCCAGTGTGCCACATCTTGTTTATCGGCTCAAACACTACCGGCAGAAGCGTAAGAAACGAAAGCAGCGCATAGAATCTGCTGTTCTTGCTCTTTCTACGCAGAAAATACACGATGAAAGCCGCAACGGAAAATCCCGTACAGAAAATAAGCGGCAGATTTGTATATATCCCTGCAAACACCGCAGAATCAAACAGACCCTTGAGTATGTTCGCTCCCCTTGCGGATGAAAGATACTGTGCAAAGCTCGGAAGCCATACAACAGCGGAAATCAGTGCCGCTATACCGCAGCCGATAATAAACCTCGGCGCAATGCCCTTTGTACTGCCCTTTTTTCTGTTAAGAAAAATGTAAACGCCGAAATACAGTATCGTGAACAATACCACCATATAGCTCAGATAATAATTCAGCGCCAGCATTCCGACAAGGCAGAATATAAGTCCGCCTGTGCGTTTACGCTTTATGAGCGAATTGAACGCTATCAGCAGTAGCGGGAAGAAGTACATTACATCGAGCCACACCGTGTTCTGATAGAACAGCATAGAGTAACCGCTGAACGAATACATAACGCTGAAAAGCGCCGAATATGTCACATCCAGCTTTTTATGGCAGGTGCGGAAGTACGCATTTGCGGTTATCGCACAGACAACCATTTTCATAAGCGTCATAATGTTCATGAACAGCATCATGTCCGCCTTGTCTACAAATGCAACAAGAAGCGAAAACGGGCTTGATATAAAGAACAGGAACACGCCGAGGAAATTCATTCCGCCGGCATTCTGCCAGTTGAAGAAGAAATCCCCTTTGCCCTCAAGTATGTCCTTGAAGTCGAGCAATAAAGGAAGCACCTGCTGGTGCATATCGCACCATGCGAGCGTTTTATCTCCGAACGGATAAAGCCCGCTGCCAGCAAATACCGCAAGCCCTATGACAATTACCGCTATCGGCGGAATTATCAGCGTCAGCAACAGCTTTGGACTGCGTATAAGTTTACCGAAATGTGTTGTGATTATTTTAGTAATATCTCTTTTCAAAATATCCTCCGGGATTTTAAAAATCTCTCCCATTTGGTTTTATGAATATCTGTCTAAATTCAAAAGCCGCAAAGACTTTATGTGCTATGCGGCTTTTATTTTTGATTGAATTATCAGCCGCAGGTGATTATACCATGAGCTTCTTTGTGTCTACTGTACCCTTTGAAGCAAGATTCTTTGTGTCCTTCTTGCTTTCGCCGTTTCCTGCGTTTGTATAATTCTTGCCGTGATTCTCCTGCCAGAGTACCCACAGGGGACCCGAGATGCACAGTGAAGAATAGGTACCGCAGATAAGACCTGCCATCATAGGAATAGCAAATGTCATTATTGAGGTTACGCCGCAGATTGCACATACAACGCAGATTGCGAGTACGGCAAAGGCTGTGGTAACAGTTGTGTTTACAGAACGTGTTATCGACTGAGTGATACTCATATTAACAAGTTCCTTGAGTGAAAGCGAGTTGCCGTAAAGGTTACGGTTCTCTCTGATACGGTCATATACAACGATCGTATTGTTGATAGAGTTACCGAGTACGGTAAGAACAACTGCCATAAAGTTTGCGTCGATAGGGAAACGGCAGAACACGAACACCGCATAAACCATGAAGCAGTCGTGAACAAGGGCTACCAGTGCAAACACACCTGCCGAAAGGCCGCCGATTTTCTTGAATCTGAACGCAATATAGATAACGAGCAGTACAAACGAGAATAATACTGCAACAAGGCACTTAAGGAAGAACTCCGTACCTGATGTGGGGTTGACATCCTGGCTGTTTACAAGCGTAAGGCTGTTATCCTTGAAGGTCTGCTGAAGCTTATCCGATAAAGCTGTCTGCTTATCCGCAGTAAGTCCCTCCGAAGACGAGAATGAGATTTCAACGACTTCAAGCGAGCTGTTGATCGAAGAACCTGTAGTTACCGTAACAGCACCGTAGTTTTCGCCCTCGACCGTCTTCTTTACCGCATTTGTGTCAATTTCGCCGGTATAGCTGTAGGTCAGCATCGTACCGCCCTTGAATTCAATAGCCATTTCAATGCCGAATATACAGTTGAAGATAACCGTAATTACGGCAATGACGATCGGTATCAGAAAGAGCACCTTTCTGTATCCTATAAAATCAAATACTTTTTTGTTATTCATTTTGAAGCACCGCCTTCCGTTGCGGCAGCCTTTTCAGCGGCACGCTTCTTTGCAGATTTTCCGCCGTAGAGAGCGGGGTTTCTGAATATCTTGAATCTGGAAAGCGACATTGTCATAAGTCTTGTCGCAAATATGCCGAACAGGAAGTTCAGTATAACGCCGACCATCAGAGTATAGCCGAATGAGTAGATAGTACCCTCTGTCGAAGCGCCGAACATAAAGAATACGGGCTTCAGTATAGTAGACGCAAGGCTGTCGGGAGTGCCGAAAGCACCCATAAGTATGATAGCAACGATAATCATTGTGATATTGCCGTCAAATACCGCACTGAACGCTCTCTTATAGCCTGTAGCTATCGCTGTGTCTATCGTCTTGCCGCTGTTTATTTCTTCCTTTATACGCTCACCCGTGATAACGTTAGCGTCAACGCCCATACCAACTGCAAGAATGATACCTGCGATACCGGGTATTGTCAGCGTAAAGCTGTTCGAGAACGGGAAGAAGCCTGTTATAGCACAGAACGTACCTGCAACCTGTCCGATAAGACCGATAACGGCAACTACACCGGGCAGTCTGTACAGTGCAATCATGAATATCATAATAAGACCGAATGCGATAACGCCGGCGATCGCCATAGCGTCACGGGCACCCGTACCGAGTGTGGGCGAGATAGTGCTGAAGCTTGATGTTTCCAGCTTGAACGGTAACGCACCGCCGTTTATCTGGTCTGCAAGTGCCTTAGCCTCATCAGCCGTAAAGTTACCGCTTATCGTAGCCTCACCGCCGCCGATTTCCTCATTTACGGTAGCTGTTGAAATACACTTGTCGTCCATGTAGGTTGAAATGTATCCCTTGGGAGAAGTTGAAGAAAGCTTCTTTGTTGCCTCTGCAAACTTATCCTTGCCGCTGTCCTTCAGCTTTAAGGATACCATATACTCATATTCCTTGCTGTTTCCGCTCTTAAGCTGATATACGGCAGAAGCCTTTTCAACGTCCGAGCCGGAAATGATAAGGGGCAGATCCTCATATGTCTGACCGTTGGAAAGTGATTTTTCCGAACCTTCTCTGAAGGTGAGCAGTGCGGTAGCACCAAGCTCCTTTACAGCCGCTTCCGGATCAAAGCTGTCATCCTCAGCCTGCCACGGGAAACGCACGATTATCTTATCGCTGTTATAATCAACATAAACCTCATAGTCTGTTATGTTGTTTGCAACAAGTCTTGTTTCAACGATCGACTTTGCCGCATCGACCTCTTCATTGGTCGCATCGTAGTCTGCCGGTGACGTAAATGTAACGTCAACACCGCCTCTGATATCAATACCCCAACGAATATCACTTACACCTCTTATAATAGTGTTCGTGAAATCGCCGTACTGGGTATGAACACCGAAAAATACTATGCCTGTAAATGCCAGTATAACCGCCAGCACTATAAAGAACACAGGCTTTGCCACTCTTTTCAAATGTTTCACTCCGTTTCTGTGCCTCAGCACATCCTGTTAATTTATACATTATAGTATTATACTATAATGATTTCGATTAGTCAAGAAATAGTAAAGAATTTTTACAATTTTCACAATCCGTTCATTATACGGAAAGCTCAGCCTTTTCTCCGAGAACGTCCTTATTCTTTTCAAGGACAGGCTTTATGCACCTTTCAAGGAATGCGGTCACCTGGCTTGCACTTCTGCCCGTGTAATTTTCGGGGATGAGTTTTGCCTCGATTTCTTCCTTTGTAGTCATGAAGTCGGGGTCTGCGGCGATTCTGTCAACGAGGTCGTTTTCTCCGCCCTCTTCTTTGATGACCTTACCTGCGGCAATGCTGTGCTGTCTTATCTTCTCGTGAAGCTCCTGTCTGTTTCCGCCCTTCATAACTGCGTCCATCATAATGTTTTCCGTTGCCATGAAAGGAAGCTCCTTCATTACTCTTGCACGGATTACCTTAGGATATACTACCAGTCCGTTTGTGATATTCAGCATAATGTTCAGTATAGCGTCTGTTGCAAGGAATGCCTCTGCTACTGCGATACGCTTGTTCGCACTGTCGTCGAGTGTTCTCTCAAACCACTGTGTGCCTGCCGTAAACGCAGGATTAAGAGTATCTATCATAACATATCTCGAAAGCGAGGTTATTCTCTCCGCTCTCATCGGGTTTCTCTTGTAAGGCATAGCCGAAGAACCGATCTGATTCTTCTCAAAAGGCTCCTCGATCTCCTTGAAGTTTGCAAGGATACGCAAGTCGTTTGAGAACTTTGAACAGCTTTGTGCAATACCGCCCAGTACGTTTACTATTCTGCTGTCAACCTTTCTTGAATAGGTCTGACCGCTTACGGGTACGCACTGCTTGAATCCCATTTCCTCAGCTATCATCTGCTCCAGCTTTTCTATCTTTTCTTCATCGCCGTGGAACAGCTCCATAAAGCTCGCCTGAGTGCCTGTAGTACCCTTCTGACCGAGCAGCTTCAGATTACCCATCTGATACTCAAGATCCTCAAGATCCATCAGAAGTTCGTTCATCCACAGTGTAGCACGCTTGCCTACGGTAGTCAGCTGTGCAGGCTGTAAATGTGTATATGCAAGACAGGGCATATCCTTATATTTATCCGCAAAAGAAGCGAAGTTCGAAAGAACGTTCACGAGTTTTCTGTGTACTATCTTCATAGCGTCACGCATTACGATAACATCGGTGTTATCGCCTACATAACAGCTTGTAGCGCCTAAATGGATTATGCCCTCGGCCTTCGGACAGCACTTTCCGTATGTATGGACGTGCGCCATAACATCGTGGCGGAGCTTCTTCTCCTCCTCAGCCGCATAAGCAAAGTCAATGTCATCAATATGCGCCTCAAGTTCGTCGACCTTTTCCTGCGTTACCTGCTCAAGTCCGAGTTTCATTTCCGCTCTCGCAAGCGCTACCCACAATCTGCGGAATGTCGAAAACTTCTTCTGTGCTGAGAATGTAAACTGCATTTCCTCGCTTGCATATCTCGTACAGAAAGGGCTTTCGTAAGTTTCATAATTTGTCATTATAAATAACCGTCCTTTTCATCGGATTTTTTACTTTCCTGTGTCATCTGTATCTGCCGCCTGTATCTTTGGCGCATACAGTGCTTCATCTGCACATACCGACACATTTTATATTGTATCACAAATTGTCCGTGTTCGCAATAGCAAACGTCATTTTTTCTCAAAACTCACCTTTCCGTATATCATACAGCCACTCCGCTTTCGCCCTACGGCCACATCGACCATAACCGCTCTGCTTCACCCTACGGCCACATCGACCACAACCGCCTTGCCTTCGCCCTACGGCCACATCGACCACAGCCGCTCTGCCTCACCCTACGGCAACATCGACCACAACCGCTCCGCTTCACCCTACGGCAACATCGACCACAGCCACTCCGCTTCGCCCTACGGCAACATCGGCCACAACCGATTCGCCTTCACCCTATGGCAACATCGACCACAACTGCTCCGCTTCACCCTACGGCAACTTCGACCACAGCGCTCCGCTTCGCCCTACGGCAACTTCGACCACAGCCGCCCTGCTTTCACCCTACGGCAACATCGACCACAACCGCCCTGCTTCACCCTACGGTCACATCGGCCACAACCGCTCCGCTTCACCCTACGGCCACATCGACCACAGCCGCCCTGCTTTCACCCTACGGCAACATCGACCACAACCGCTCCGCTTCACCCTACGGCAACATCGACCACAGCCACTCCGCTTCGCCCTACGGCAACATCGACCACAACCGCCGTGCTTTCACCCTACGGCAACATCGACCACAACCGCTCCGCTTCGCCCTACGGCAACATCGACCACAGCCGCTCCGCTTCGCCCTACGGCAACATTGACCACAGCCGCCTTGCTTTCACCCTACGGCCACATCGACCACAACCGCTCTGCTTCACCCTACGGCAACATCGACCACAATCCGTCATTTCGCACAACAAAGCCGTTTAAACAACTCCGCCGAAAATTTTTCGTATTTTTTCAAAAAAGCCCTTGACAAATACCCGAAAACCGTGTATAATGTTTACTGTTATCTGGGTGTGGCGCAGATTGGTAGCGCGCTACCTTGGGGTGGTAGAGGCCGCAGGTTCAAATCCTGTCACTCAGACCAGTTAAAAACCGCTTGATTGTCAAAATCAAGCGGTTTTTTGTTTACCGTTTTATCCACGGCATACGCAGGCTCTGCGGATATATTATATTAAATTATAACACGCCCACCCGACATCTCCTGCCTACGCACTTCAAACCGTTTCGCTTTCTTTTTCCTTTTCTCCGTCTGTATACCGCCGGTCGCCGTTCTCCTTGTCATACGCCTTTACCGAGTATTCGCTGACATTCTTTACCGTTTCGCCGTCTATCTGCAATGCTGCAGGCGAATCAAACCGCACTGTGATTTCCTTTCCGGTCAGCACCTCTACCATCTCGGTATGGCTGATATGCTCCCCCTTGAAGATTGAAGGGAACACCATAAGCGTTTTCAGCTTTCCGCTGCCGTGCATCACAACGACCGACAGCTTCCCCTCGGGATTGTTTCTGTCCTGTTGCGGAGCGGTCATCATACCGCCGCCGTAAAACCTACCGTTCATTGTCGGCGCAAGCCATACCTTCTTATAGCTGTACTCCCTGCCGTCAACGTTTATAACCGCATTCGCCGGTCTGAAATGAAACAGCAGACCTTTAACCGCAATAGATGTATAATTTATCGGCTTGTCGGATTTTTCTCTCAGCTCATCGCCCGTTTCACAGCAATATCCGTCAATACCATAGCCTATAGCATTGATAAACCGTGAGCTTTTGCCGTTTACCGTTACGATCGGCAGATTTCTGACATATTCGTTTATCCTTACAGGCTCACAGCCCTGCTCCTTGCCGAGATCACGCAAAAAATCATTGCCGCTTCCCGTGCCGTAATAATACAGCGGATTTTCATAAGGATACCCGTCACTGTCGTTTATAAAACGGTTAAGCGTACCGTCACCGCCGCACAGTACAATGTCGCTTTCGGACGAAATACTGTCGAAAAACGTGCCGTATCCGCTTATCTGCGTCATATTGCAATATTTCAGTTCATCGTCCTTATATATTTCCGTCAGCTTTTGCGCAAGTTCTGTTCCTTTTCCATTGCAAGATAATGGATTATATAGTATGTATTTCACGCTCATATATGCCTCCCCTTAAAACCGACAGCCGATTGCTTACGATGTTACCGGTCCTTCGGCTTTTTTCTTTTGGTCCTTTTGGTATAGTATAACAAATTTAAACGGATTTTGCAATATATTGTTGTAATTTGTCAACACGTTGGATAAAAAATTGTATAAGTTGTTGCTTGTAAGCGTCCTTGCTTAAAACTTTGGGCGTTCAACTTCGGGCATCCACGCCCGCCCTCGAAAAAGGGTGAGGTTCTGTTGCTCGGTCAAGCCGAGCCAACTATGGTGGGGATTGCTCCCCCATCTGCACCATCAATGAGATTTTCCGCACTATCCCACTCGCTTTTCGTAGGGCGAGGGGCTTGCCCCTCCCGTTGCACCGAACCTCTCCACCCTCACAACCATTGCAATAGTACAACCATCCCTTGAAAATCGCCAACCCCATTGCCTTTTAATGAACGCTCTGCCTGTTTCGCATCCGCACTATCCCACGAAAAACGCCAACACCCTTGCCATATGAACGCTCTGTTGGCTTTGCGTCCTTGCAAAGCCTTTGGGCGTTCAACTTCGGGCATCCATGCCAGTCCCCTGCCAAAGGTGAGGTGCCGTCGCCCGCAAAAATTCAGGCAACTACCGGAGGGGATGCCACTCCATCAGCCCTCGCTCCTCACCAGCCCTTCCAAAGCCGCACTATCCCTTGAAAATCGCCAACACCCTTGCCTTTTAATGAACGCTCTGTTGGCTTTGCGTCCTTGCAAAGCCCTTGGGCGTTCAACTTCGGGCATCCATGCCCGCCCTCGAAAAAGGGGAGGTGGCACGGCTGTAGATGTTTTTCGGTTTGCTGTACAGTATTCAGATAATACTGCTTTTACAATCCTGAAACTATTCCGAGCCGTGACGGTGAGGATTGTGAATGCGTAGAAGGTTTTACGGTAGCCCTGGAAGTGCTATACTAAAACTGGACACAAGGGGGTAGAAAAACAGGAAGGCAAGGTGTATAATAAAAGAAGCCACCAAATCTAAGAGCAACCCAAAGTCCGGGAGGAGCAAATGAAATACACAGTTGAAGAGCGTCTTGAAATAGGACGACGAATTTACGAAAGCGAAATCACGAAGTATGAGGCATCTGCCGAATATGACATCAGTGTTGATACGGCAAGGGACTATATGCGCCTTTATCGTGATACATATCATTTAGAGCCGAAGAATCAGAAGCAAGGTTTCTGCAAAAACTTCACAGCCGAGGCTGTGAAAAAATACGGTCTTAAAGATTATCAGTCGATGACAAAAGAAGAGCTGATCCGTGAATTGGCAATGTCGAAGATAAACGAAGCAAGAGCAAAAAAAGGATATCAGGTGGAAGGAGATGGTGCGAACAAGCGTTTTATTCGGATAGACAGCAAGAATACGAAATAATAAGTGAACTGGCTGCGGAATTTAGTGTAGAATATCTGTGCCGGCTAATGGAAATAGCAAGAAGCAGTTATTACTACTGGAAAAACACATTGGTCAACCCTTCAAAGCGTTCAATTGAACTGGTAAAAAACATTGCCATATTTCTTGCATATCACAAGAAATATCCATCACACGGTTATCGTTGGTTGAATCACAAAATCCGGTTGGATACAGGACATACAATGTGTGACGGTTATGCGCATAAATGCTGTAAGCTCTTAGGTATCAGAAGTGAATCCAAGCATTACAGATACAAAAAGCCGGGTGAGCCCTACAACGTTTATTCTAATCTGATTTTAGGCGGAATTACCATAACCGGACCTATGCAGTGCGTTGTCAGCGATATGACGGCGTTCAGAGTTAAAGGCGTTTACTATGAGCTGACACTGTACATGGATCTGTGGAATAATGAAATTCTGAGTTATTCCCTTTCAGCAAGACGTGGTGACAGAATGACGTACATTAACGGTTTGAACGATCTGCTTGAACTGAAGTCAAAGTATCCTGACTTCAAAACCATACTGCATTCGGATCAGGGCTCTGTTTATGCTTCAAAAAAGTTCAATGAGCTTCTACCTGCCCATAACATAGTTCGTTCTATGTCAAGAGCGGGAACTCCTACAGACAACGCTGCTATGGAATCTATTAACGGCTGGATCAAAACCGAGCTGTTTACTGATTTCCACATTACCGGCGAAAAAAGTGTAGCCGATGAGATTGCCGACTATATTAAATTCTTTAACGAAGAAAGACCGGCTTATTCTCTCAACTATCTTACGCCTAAACAGTTCAGAGATTTGTATTATTCTCACTCTGGTTCTGTCTAAGTTTTTGTTTTTATTGTACAAATCTTCATTTTTTCTGTCCAGTTTTTATTGACTAGTGCACCCTCCTATCAATTTCAACCCCTTACACCCCGCACCAGCCCTTCCAAAACCGCACTATCCCTTGAAAATCGCCAACACCCTTGCATTACCCGCACAGTGCGAGTTCGCCCCCTCAGCACCAAAAAAGCAGGGATATGCCTGTTTGTGATAGTGATAGTGGAAGTGTGGCGGGGTGTCGAAATGCGGTCGTTTGGGTCGGCGCGTCCGTGCGCCGACTTTGTGCGACCGCTATCGTGCATCCTTGCACGACCCGCACAGTGCGAGTTCGCCCCTCAGCACCAAAAAAGCAGGGCTATGCCTGTTTAGGCATAGCCCTGCTTTTTTGGTGCCGATGGCGGGGGTCGAACCCGCACGGTATTGCTACCAACGGATTTTGAGTCCGTCACGTCTGCCAATTCCATCACATCGGCTTATTATAATGTGTCGTAAAACCGCACTGCATAACGGTAATAACGATTTCACAGTTTGATTATTATATCATAGCGGTAAAATGTTGTCAATAGATTTTCACTATTTTCCAAAATAATTTAGTGTTTTTTTATAAAAAGCCCTTGACAATTTGTTGAAAATGCCGTAAAATTAATATCGAGTAAATATCTATTATAACTCAGGAAAGTCAGCTGTCTTGTAAATTTTCACCAACAAAAGACAGGACGATCCGCTTATTTTACATATATACAATTAAATGTTGAAATGTAAAATCAGCCGTGCAGGCGCTTATGCAGTTTTGCGGCGGCGTGACACGGCAATTCAGAAAAGGAGGAACGCTAACCCATGGAAGTGTGGCTTGCAGTTACACTCTGTGCGGCGGCATTCGTAGTCGGAGCGGCGATATTCGGTTTTGTTATGTACAAAATGGGTATCGAGCATAGAAAAAAGACGGCAGAAGCGCAGATAGAATCTGCCGAGAAGGAAGCAAGCAGGATAGTATCCGAGGCTAACGAAAAAGCTCAGGCAACAAAGAAGACCGCACTGGTTGAGGCTAAAGACGAGATCTTTAAACTCAAAGAAAACAACGAAAAAGAAATTCAGAAACTCAAAAGCGAAACCGAAAGAGAACTCAAGGAGCGCAGAGCAGAGGTAACACGCTCTGAAAGAAGACTTCAGCAGAAAGAGGAGAACCTCGACAAGAAGAACGATAAGATCGAGCGTCTTGAAGAACAGCTCCAGAACAAGAACAAGAAGGCTGAAGAAAAGCTGGCTGAAGCCGAATCCATCAAGAAAAGCCAGATGGATATTCTCGAAAAAATATCCGGCTTTACTTTAGATCAGGCGAAGGAACACCTGCTTAGTATGCTTGACAGCGAGCTTTCGCACGAAAAGGCTGTCAAGATTACAGCTTACGAACAGCGTCTTAAGGACGAATGTGACGAAAAGGCAAGACAGTATATCTCACTTGCTATTTCAAGACTTGCCGCCGATACCGTATCGGAGGTAGCAGTATCCGTAGTGCCTCTGCCCAATGACGAAATGAAGGGCAGAATAATCGGCCGTGAGGGAAGAAACATCCGTGCGCTTGAACAGCTCACAGGTGTTGACCTTATCATTGACGATACCCCCGAGGCTATAACGCTTTCCTGCCATGACCATGTAAGACGTGAGATAGCAAGAATAGCGCTTGAAAAGCTCATTCAGGACGGACGTATCCATCCTACGAGAATCGAAGAAACAGTAGAAAAGGCAAGACGTGAGGTCGAGCTTAAAATCAAGCAGGAGGGCGAGCGTGCCGTTATGGAAACCAACGTCAACGGCCTGCACCACGAGCTTGTAAGGCTTATCGGTCGCCTTTACTACCGTACCTCTTACCGTCAGAACGTACTTAACCACTCAATAGAGGTCGCTCACCTTGCAGGCATAATGGCAAGCGAGCTTGGCGTTGACGCAACTCTCGCAAGAAGAGCAGGTCTTCTGCACGATATAGGCAAGGCTCTTAACCACGAGATTGAAGGCTCACACGTTCAGATAGGTGTCGATGTCTGCCGTAAGTATAAGGAAAGCCCCGAGGTTATCCACGCTATCGAGGCTCACCACGGCGATGTTGAGATACACTCTGTTATTGCCGCTCTCGTACAGGCAGCCGACGCAATAAGCGCCGCACGTCCCGCCGCAAGAAGCGAAAACTACGAAAACTACATCAAGCGTCTGCAGAAGCTCGAAGAGATATGCAGCTCTTACAACGGTGTTGAAAAGTCATTCGCTATTCAGGCAGGCCGTGAAGTAAGAATCATGATAAAGCCCGAACAGGTTGACGATGACAAGATGATAGTTCTTGCAAGAGAAATTTCTCAGCGTATCGAGAACGAGATGGAATATCCCGGTCAGATAAAGGTACATCTGATAAGAGAAAGCAGAGCTATTGATTACGCAAAATAAGCCATAAACACTTGGGAGCCGTTGCATAGATTTATGTAACGGCTCTTATTGCTAAAGAGGTATTCTTATGAAAAAGAGATTAACGGCAATACTTACGGTAATGGCACTTATGCTGACAGGCTGTGCCGGAAATGTCACATCGGGAACGGAAAGTCAGCCGGTGTCGGACGCTCAGAGCGGTATTTCGGATAACGAAAGCAGTGATACTTCATCTGCACCCGAAAACAATGCTTCACGCTATGAGATAATCACAGCAACTGAAATGGCTGAAAAAATGGGGCTTGGAATAAGTCTTGGCAACACTATGGAAGCATACGAAGCGACCGATTGCGAAAAGATAACGTATGAATGGATTCCCGTTGTCGGCGGAAACGAACCGCAGGACTATGAAACCTGCTGGGGAGCGGATGTTACCACGCAGGAAATAATAAACGGTATGAAGGCGGAAGGCTTCAACACAGTCCGTATTCCTGTGTTCTGGGGCAATATGATGGAAAATGACAATACATATACGATAAACAAGGATTACCTTAAAAGAGTTAAGGAGATTGTTGATTACTGCGAAAAGGCAGGCGTATATTCCGTTATAAATATCCACCACTTCGATGAATTTATCATAAGAAGAAACGACCTTGACAAGTGCAAGGAGATATTCACTCATCTGTGGACGCAGATAGCTGAGTATTTTGCGGATTATCCCTACACGCTCGTTTTCGAGGGCTATAACGAATATCTCGGCGGCGATCAGTTTGATTCAAACGGCAATCTCAAGGCACAGTCCGAAACCAACGCTTACAAGATGACCAATACGCTCAATCAGGCGTTTGTCGATGCGGTAAGAAGCACAGGCGGATATAACGCACAGCGTGTGCTTATTGTTTCGGGCTACTGGACAAACATAGATAAAACGACCTCTTCAAGATTTCAAATGCCTGAGGATCTGGTAAACGACAGGCTTATGGTGTCTGTCCACTATGTCGACAACTCTATGTACTGGTCGAATAAAATAGGCGGCGAGGAATGGCTTAAATATATCGACAGCCAGTGTGCCGAGCTTAAAAAGGCTTTTCTGGATAACGACATCCCCGTATTTATGGGAGAAACAACATCGACCTATCCCGCAAGCAATATGGCAAAGGACGCAACTCACACCGATTCCTCCGAGTGCCTGTCAATCGTACTCGGAAAGCTGACCGAGCTTGGCATCGTTCCTGTTATATGGGATACCAACAGCCATTTCTATTCAAGGACGACTTATAAGATTGTAAACGAGTCGGACCGCAAGGTCATCCGTGAATATTCCGACAAGCTGAAAGCAAATCTTGAAGCACAGCAGTAATTAAAACAGCAGCAACGCTACCGTATCACCGTACCGTTGCTGCTGTTTTTATTATTCTTTTTTACCCTTGTTTTCCGCAAGATACACCACCGCACTGTGAAGTGCAACATTCCCCTCTCCTATAGCCTTGGCTATCTGATACGGTCTGCCTGTGCAATCTCCGCAGGCAAAGCACCCATTTACGCTTGTTGACATATCACGATTTACCGCAACACTGCCGTTATTCATCTCAAGCCCGTCAAGCAGTACATCCGCCGAAACCGTCTGCTTCAGAAAGAACACTCCGTCAACAGCAGTTATACTGCCGTCAGAAAGCGTTATCCCGTCTGCGTGACGCTCGCCGTTTACGCTTTTGACAAAGCCGGATAATCTGATAACATTTTCTCTCGAATAATCCGTCTTATATGACGGACAGAAATAAACCTTCTCTGCCAGTTCCGCCAGAAAATCCACTTCTTCTTCGCTCTCCTTGTTATCGCTGATAACGGCTATCGTTTTCCCTTTGTAGAAATTTCCGTCACAGGTGGCGCAATAGCTTACTCCCTTACCGAGAAGTTCACGCTCGCCCTTTATTTCGTTTACGGTCTGTGCGCCCGTCGCCAGAATGACAGCGTCCGCCTTATATTCCTTCTGCCCTGCAAGAAGCATAAAATACCTGCCGATATTATACACTCCGGTAATACGCTCGCAGGTGATCTCTATATCCATCTGCTTTAAGTGAGCGGCGAATCTCCTATTCAGTTCACTGCCGCTTATTTCGGACAGAGCAGGATAATTCGATATTATATGTGAGCGTTCGACCTTTGCGCTAAGGTCGGCATTTCCGAAAAGTATAAAACTCTTGTTGCGTATTCTTGCATTGATAGCCGCCGATATGCCCGCAGGCCCCGTTCCGATTATCGCTATATCATATTCTGCCTGATTTCCGCTCATTTTTAGCAACACTCCTTCGCCTTATTATCTGCATTTACATTGATAATATATCATAATTTCCCCGCAAGGTCAAGAAAAACGGCACAGAAAAACCCTCTTTACCGCTTGACCGGCAAAGAGGGTGATTTTATGCAACTTTTACTTCATTGCTGTACATAGTAATCGTTTCGGACTTGCCATCCTTGGTAGTAACGGTGAATACAGATTTCACACGATATGTACCGCTCGATACGACCTTGTAATTATCGAATTGCGCTACGCCCGAGCTTACCGTTCTTGTCCAAGGTCCGCCCTCTGTATTCCAGAACCACAGAAAAGCAAACTTCTCAAGCGATTGTTCTACTTTCACACTTTTGATAGTGCCGCTTGAATCGGTAAGCGAGCTGTGACAATGCGCAGTAGTGCCTTTGACCGTAAGCGTACAGTTTTTGGTGCCGGACAGGTCGCACTGTACCCCCTCCGCCGATACGCTCATAACAAGCGTAAGAACAAACACCGTTGCCAGTAAAAATGCGAGTACTCTTTTCTTCATAGTATAAATACCTCCGTTGTTTTATCAGGGCTTGATTTCAGTCCCTATTAATAAAACGTATGAAAGAGGTACTGCGTACTGCTTTTTTTATCACTTCGGCTTATTTTGTACAAATGCACAAATTTCAAACGCTGTTTTGTGCATTCTGACGTATCATTGCTTTGGTTTTACACTCTCCGATAACGCTATTAGTTCATCTTTGCCGAGTTTATTAGCCTGAAAAGAAAAAACATACTCGTCATTATTCCATACCAGCGTATGTTCCTTGCCGTTTTCGAAATACAATGCCGTTATCCCGTTGACATCAACAGCCGTAATAGCGCCTTCGACTGTTTCCGTGTTGATTCGTGTGCCGTTGAAATGGCTGAATGTCATCTGAGAAAATATGATTTGGCTGTCGCCGTCTTTATATTCTTCTACTATACATCCGTCATTGTTATAAAACGTATTTCTCATATATCCGTCAAGGCCGGCCGTGATTACATATTCCTGTTCTATATTTTCCGGTGCTTTTTCAGTGTCCTCAATATGTAACAGAGAAAATGTATCATGCTTTTCAAGAGTGATATTATTATAGCAGACCACCGCCGCCGCTGTGATTGTAAGAACAAGGGTCACGGCAATGATTATGATATATCGCCAACGCTTTTTCGACTTATGAACACTTTTATCAAGAGTATTGTCGGCTAAATAACTGCGTATCATCTTCTTCATTCTCCGGTCAAACGAATACCGAATCTTATAATTTGTTTTGGGAATATCGGAGAAAATCATTTCATACATGGTTTCCTCCAGTGCGATTTCAATGTTGTTCATTTTTAGCCTCCGTTTCTTTCAGCAATATACTTCTCGCTTTTCTCAGCTTATACCTTACCGCCTGATAGCTTATACCCAGAATGCCCGACATTTCGGAAAGGGAGCATCCGAATTTCACATTCAGCATAAGTACATCATAGTATTCCTTCGGCAACCGTATTAAAGCCTGCTTCAGCCGCTCTACACCTATATTTGAAAGAGCAGTTTCCTCGTTTTTTATGTCTGATTCATAAAAATCAAGTTCCTCTTCCGTAACAAAAACGCTCTTCTTGCTTTTTCTGAGTATATCCACCGCCACATTTCTTGCTATCACTATGCAGAACGCTTTAGTCTGAGGAGAATCGACATCTTTGATTTTACACAGATTGTCTATAATGCGTATAAAAGTATCGTGAACCGCATCTTCGGCATCCGTCCGGTTGCGTACTATCGCAAAGCAAATATTGAACAGAGTGTTTTTATAGGTGTTGTACAGCTTTTCGACAAGGTCTTTTTCCTCGTCGGAATCAACCATTGCCAGATATATCAAAAGCAAGCAAACACCTCCGTGCTGATAATGCAATCGAGAGATTTATTTCACCGTTTATTCTATCACTGTGTTATAACATAGTCAAGAAAAAATGAAGTATCTCCATACTCTTCCGAAAGATACTTCATACGCATATTATCTGATTTCGTCCGCCGCTTTATACCCTATTATATCCTTTATAACTTCTCCTGCGATAATAAGCCCTGCCACAGACGGTACAAAGGCGGTACTTCCCGGCACCTGTCTTTTTCCTGCCACCTTATCCGCCTTGGAAAGACAACCGTTTTCACCGTTCGGATCTTCATCAGCAATTGGCGGTATCGGCTTTTCCTTTGAGTATACCACCTTGAGTTTCTTTATTCCCCTGCGTTTAAGTTCATAGCGCATTACCCTTGCAAGAGGACACACAGAGGTCTTATATATATCCGCAACCTCAAATGCCGTAGGATCGACCTTGTTTCCCGCTCCCATAGAGCTTATAATTGGCGTTCCTGCCTTCTTTGCATTTTCAATAAGTGCTATTTTTCCCGTAACCGTATCTATTGCGTCAACTACATAGTCATACTTGGTAAAGTCAAACCGGTCCGCCGTTTCAGGCATATAGAAGGTTCTGAAGGCTGTCACCTTGCAGTCGGGATTTATTTCCTCGATTCGCTCCTTTGCGACATCGACCTTGTACTTACCTACCGTCTTTCCCGTAGCTATTATCTGACGGTTTATATTGGTAAGACACACCTTATCATTGTCTATAATATCGATCGCTCCCACTCCAGAGCGTGCAAGCGCCTCAACAGTATAACCGCCTACTCCGCCTACGCCGAATACCGCAACACGAGAGCCTTTCAGCCTGTCCATTGCCTCTTTGCCGAAAACGAGTTGTGTTCTTGAAAACCGGTCAAGCATTGTTACCTCCTACAGAGAACTGTGTTCCCCTTGCTATAAATGTAACGGTCATTCCCTTTTTATCGAAGTAACTCTCAATAAACCGCTTTATCTCATCGTTTCTCTCGTCCAGCGTGAAATACTGTCCTCCGCAGCCATCGTGAAAATGCAGCGTTACGCCGAAATTGTCAAGTATCGCCCTTTTAAGCTCCGCCGCTTCGGTTATGCTTATTGCCATAAGTCGCTCCTTTAAGTCTACCGTTTCTATCTGTTTAATGTACAATATAGCTATTATACATCGTAATACAGCGGCTGTCAATGTTCTGCAGCGGATTTTTTCACTGCGTTTTTCTTTTTCAGCAGAGCCGCCGCAGACTGCAAAAAGCGTATATCCTCCTCGCAAAGTCCGCTTATATCAAGTGTACGGCTTCTCTTATCCTCAAGCCCTAACAGATAGTCTGTCGTAACTCCGAATACTCCGGCTATTTTGATTATCGTTTCGGGAGAAGGGTTACGCTCCGACAATTCATAATTACTTATTGCCGCTTTTGTCACCCATATCCTTTCAGCCAGCTGTTCCTGCGTCATGCCTGCACTTAGTCTTAACTGCTTTACTCTTTCTCCGAATTTAACCATCCGAGCCTCCGTAATGAATATAAACGATCTGAAAACATAAAATAAACAGTTCATTTATCTAAAGTGTAGCATATATCGGATTTCATACCGTTGATTTTTGTAACACATACCGTTGACTATTTGAAGCCCTTGTGTTAAAATACAAGTACAATATATCAGCTTGTAGAAAAAGTCTGTTTTTTCAAAAAAGTGCTTGTCCTCAATCCCTATCCCCAAACCCCTTTCCCCGGGAAAGGGGCTATATTACTGGGGCTACCGCCCCTAGACCCTGTCGGGGGCGGTGCCCCTGCGACCCCATTTTTATCAACAATAGAGGTTTTTCGACAGACTGATATCATAATACGCAGATAAAACAAGAGGGTAAAATGAAAAGATCAACAAATGAAAAAGCGGCGATAATTCTTGCCGTGTCGGTCATTCTTTCCGTCACAGCCTGCTCAGCCGAGGGCGTAGCTTATGTTGACGACAACCAAAGCGGAACCGGACTTTCCTCCTCAACCGCCGCAACAAGCAGTACGATATATGAGGAAAGCACGCTTCCTGCCACCGTCAGCGTTACAACCGCCGCCACAACAACAAAAGCAAAGGAAACAACTACTGTTTTGACAACCGTTGCTTCAACTCCTGCCACAACGGCAGAGCCGCAATGGAAGGAAACAAAGAAATCCGCAGAAATGTACCTCAATACGTCTGTATACAGCAGGACAAAGGCATACCTCGGTGCGCCGACCGCCGATTTATATACGATAAACGACAAGGTAAAGGTAGTAGCGGTAACCGACACCGATTATTATAAGCTGGAAAACGGCAGATTTATTCACTGCGATTATCTCAGCAGCGAAAAAACCGTTATTCAGACAACCACCACAACACCCCCGCCCGAAACGACCGTCCCTGCGGCAGTTACAACGGCAAATAAGCAGACTCCGATAAAGAAAGGCAAATATATCTCATCGGGATATGAACCGCTTGACGAAAAAATACAGCCGATACTCGACAAGATAATCACAAAGAATATGAGTGATAAACAAAAGCTGAAAGCCGTATACGATTATCTTATGCAATCGAGTTATATAGAAAGAACTCTGCTTATACCTCAAAGCAAAAAGCAGTATACCGAACAGCTTTACGCCTGCTTTATAATTGATAACAAGTATGGTGTGTGTTATGATTTTACCTCTGCATTCAAATATATGACACGTTCGCTTGGCTTTGACACCCGTATGATATATGGGTATCACACAAATCCCGCCGGAGGGGCAAGCGATCATAGCTGGGCAGAGATTGATATAAAAGGCACAACCTATATATTCGACCCCGCAATTGAAAAGATACTTATAAACGAAGGTTACTCGGGAAGCTCACGTTTTATGCGTACTTATAACGAAATCGGCAAATACTACATATTCAACTGACACGGAGGAAAATATGAAAAAGAAGATAGCACTCATCGCCTTAGCCGTTACAGCCCTGTTTACCGCCTGTGCGGCTGAGAATACACCGTCTGCCGTATCACAGCAGGAGAGCGGCTCTGCGGTATCGTCTGAGAACAAAACAACCGCACTGACCGAAGAATCAGCCAAAGAAACCGTAAAGCTGAATATGCCCATAGCGGACAAGTTTTACGCTATCTATAACCGTTGCAGCCTGCCTGTAGACAATTCCGCATCGGTAACAGATGATAACGGCTTTAGCTACTCTCCCGTAGAAAGCGTTTATGATACTCTCGCCTCGCTTAAAGCCGATACCGAGAAGTATTTCACAAAAGAATATCTTGACAGCACGTTCTATAAGAACCTTGCAGACGAAACCGCATTCTACAAGGATATAAACGGCAAGCTGTACAAAAATACCGATGCCGTTTCAAACGGGAAGAATATATGGGATACTACAGCCTGCGTCATTTCCGATATTACCGATACAGGCTTTACCGCAACAGTGCCTTATCTCGACTTGTACGATGCTCACCGCAGTGCAAAGATAGAATATCTGCTCGATAACGGAACATATAAGATAAACAGCTGGACATTGAATCTTGACGCTATATGATTAAAAATCCGTTTTAATATCAAATTATCCGCCGTCACGGAATTAACCGTTGACGGCGGATTGCTTTTTGTTTGTATAAATCTATTTTACAGCATATGCAGCTTCTTTGTAGCATACGCATTCAGCGACATATCAGCCGTATTTCCTGCCAGATACTCATAATATCCCTGACAGCCTATCATAGCCGCATTGTCGCCGCATAGCGAAATATCAGGCATATAGAACTGCTTGCCGCAGGCACTCGCCATTTCCGACAGCTTGTCACGGAGCATAGAGTTTGCCGCTACACCGCCTGCAAGTGCGAGCTTTGTGTAACCAAGCTCATCTGCCGCCGCCATGAATTTTTCCGCAAGTATAGACGTGATAGTGTCCTGAAAGCAGGCGGCAAGCGAATTTACATCAGTTTCAATGCCCTTTTGTTCGTTGTTGTGTATAAGGTTGATAACAGCGGTTTTAAGTCCGGAAAAGCTGAAATCATACGGATTTTTGGTCGCAGGTCTTGGCAGCTTATACTTCTTTGCGTCGCCCTGCTTTGCCGCTCTGTCGATATGCACTCCGCCGGGATACTGAAAGCCCATTGCTCTTGCGGCTTTGTCGAATGCCTCGCCTGCCGCATCATCAGTCGTCTTACCTACCGTTTCAAGTTCCGTATAGCTGTTTACCTTTACTATATGGCTGTGTCCGCCCGAAACCACAAGACACAGATACGGCGGCTCAAGCTCAGGGTGCGTTATGTAGTTTGCCGCTATATGCCCCTTGATGTGATGCACAGCGATAAGCGGCTTGTTTTTTGCAAGCGCAAGCCCCTTTGCAAAGTTCACCCCGACAAGCAGTGCGCCTATAAGCCCCGGTGCGTTCGTCACCGCTATTGCGTCGATCTCGTCAAGCGTCATATCCGCCTTTTCAAGAGCCTCTGCACATACTCCGGTTATATTCTCGCAATGTCTGCGTGAAGCTATTTCGGGTACTACTCCGCCGTACAGCTTGTGTTCGTCTATCTGAGTGGCTATTACCGACGAAATAACTTTTCTTCCGTCCTCGGTTATTGCCGCCGCAGTTTCGTCACACGAGCTTTCTATGGATAATATCTTCATCTTCGTCATCCTTGTTTTATTCTTCTACCGTATAATAGTCGTGATTTTCATCATAAATATCAAAGCCCAGATCCATCAGCTTCTTTGTGTCGGCATAGCGGTTTTCCACCTCTCCGCCATACACCAGTGTAAGTATCTTCTTGCCGTTCATACCTGCATATCCTATAAAGCAGAAGCCTGCCTCATCGGTAAACCCCTTTTCATTCCGTATACCTCATAAGGAATTGTGGTATCGGTAAGGAGTTTGTTTCCGTTATCCCAGCTGTGAACATTCCCCTGCTCGTCATATACTATAGCAAGCGGCTGGCAGGTTATATCGCATATCGTCTTGCTCTGCGTTGCCGCAATTGCGAATTGTAGCATATCCTCCGCCGTGGTATAATGTTCATCATCGTGGTACCCGTCCGGCACTGTAAAGTGCGTGTTTTTTGCGCCCAGTTTCTTTGCGTAATCGTTCATCAGAACCGCAAAATACGCTACAGCGTCATTATCGCTTATATCATCGCCGTACAGCTTCCTCGCCACATTTACCGCTATGGTATATGCCGCATCGTTCCCAGAAGGAGCGAGCATAGCCGTCAGTATCTCGTTTCTGCAAAGGCTTGAGCCTTCTGCGATCCACGACATACTTGAATCCTGTGCAACAAGCCCCAGCTCACTGCCCACATAATACTCATATTCGGGCGCAGTGTACTCAATGGCAGTGAGTGCGGTAAGTATCTTTGTGGTGCTTGCCGGGAACACCTTTTTACCTGCATTCTTGCTGTATATCACCTTACCGTCCGTAAGATCGTAACATATAGCCGCACTGCATCTGACAAAATCGTCACCGTATGATTTTACAGGCAGCGGCACTTCTGTTGTAACCGCTGTGGTGGTCACAGTCGTGGTTGTCTGCGCAGGCATTATCACCTCAACAACAGAGTTGTCACTGCTGTTCTTGTTGTTCTTGCCCATAGTCAGATCTACAGTACCGCACCCTGCACTTGCCGCAATGATTGCCGCCGCAGCAACGCCCGACAGTATCACTTTGAAAATGTTATTCTTTTTGCGTGTCGTTGACATTGACCCTCCCGACAGACAGTGTTCGCTTATTCCTTTTCGCTATCGGCTTTTATTGCGTTGATACGCTGTGTTGCTTCCTGCTTTACCTTATAGGGTAATGTTGTGAGTATCATCTCGACCATTCTTGCGTCGGGCGAGAATATCAGCATTGTTCTGCCGTGCGTCTTATGCTTTGCAATGAGATAGTAAGCGTTAATGTTCGTTCCGTCTGAAGCTATTACGGTAGCATCCGCATTAGTTCCGTTACTGCCGTCATAAATGCCGAATTCCTCAACCGTATTCATTTTCAGCGTAATAAGACGTTTCCTCTTTCTCTTGCCCGTGATCTTGTCTATATCAAGATCGTCATTCGTAAGTATATATTCATACTCATAGCTCATGCCCGTAAGCAGCCACACAAGACCGAAGAGTGCGCCTACAGCAAGCATTGTCAGAATCATAAATCCGGTAAAGAACGAAAGCCACATAAGCACGGTAGCTAACGCCAGTCCCAGTACCGCAATACCTATTCTCTTTGCCCAGTCTGCACCCGTTGTTGCCTTTTTAACAAGCTGTTCACCAAATGTATCCAAATTGTACCTCTTTCCCGCTGTCCTTGCGACAGCCTATAACATACTTATTTTATTGTAACATAAAATCCACTCTATTTCAAGCGGATTTTGTCTGTCAGCACAATTTCACCGCTTTTTCACCGATAAAACAACAACGCCCACCATAAAGACGTGCGTACTGTCTGTCGATAAACCGATTCTTATTAAAGCCCAACTGTGAAATATATCGCAACACCGCTTAAAACATTTTTCGTACCGACAAGGCATTAGTAATTTCGTGAGTGTATCTGTACAACTGCACTCACATTGACCTTTAATAAACCGCACTATCCTTTGCCTTGCACTATAACCCTTGCCTCCCTTGTCAAAGGGAGGTGGCTTGACGGCAAGGCACAAACTGTTGCTTTATTGCGTTTCACTTGCGACACACCGCCTTTTTTATTAGCCAAACTTTTCTGCCGTCAAGACGGAGGGATTGCTCCTCATCCGCACCATCAATGAGATTTCCCGTACTATCCCTCGAAGAAGGGTGAGGTTCTGTTGCTCGGTCAAGCCGAGCCAACTGTAGTGGGGATTGAAGTTGATAGAACCACTGTCCGACAAAAAGAACTATCGGTAGCTTGCTATCATAGATAAATACTAAAAGATTTAACAGAAGTATGTCAAATACAAGACTTTCCCCAAAAAACAACAACGCCCACCATAAAGGTGGGCGTAAGCTATTTAATTATATCAAATTAAACTAATTCGATAACAGCCATCTCTGCTGCGTCGCCTCTTCTGGGGCCGATCTTGATGATGCGTGTGTAACCGCCGTTCTTGTCAGCGTACTTGGGTGCTATATCATCAAACAGTTTCTTAGCTACGTCTTCCTTAGTGATGTAGCCGTAAACCTGACGCTTTGTATGCAGTGTGCCGGCCTTGCCGAGAGTGATCATCTTTTCAGCTGCACTGCGAACTTCCTTAGCTCTTGCAACTGTAGTAACGATCTTGCCCTTTTCAAGAAGCAGTGTTACCATACCTCTGAGCATAGCCTTTCTGTGATCACTGGTTCTTCCCAGTTTTCTTGAACCTGCCATGGATATTTCTCCTTTCAGACAAATTGAAAGTCACTTGTCAATTGTTGTCATCGTCGCTTGC
>Ga0129314_1000840_pt1 | contig 27029 bp, 26 predicted proteins | sample O1111metagenome_FD_94431 | JGI IMG/M metagenome (GOLD analysis project Ga0129314, IMG submission 94431) | Orangutan individual fecal microbial communities from fecal samples from Wisconsin, USA - O1111 metagenome | ecosystem: Host-associated > Mammals > Digestive system > Large intestine > Fecal... | reverse complement strand
TGACCATTGTGGTGTTCCGCTCGGCCAGGCTCCGGATGACCTTGAGCACCTCGCCGGTGAGCTCTGGGTCCAGGGCCGAGGTGGGCTCGTCAAAGCAGAGAATGTCCGGGTGCAGAGCCAGGGCCCGGGCGATGGCCACCCGCTGCTGCTGGCCACCGGAGAGCTGGTGGGGATAGTGGTCGGCCCGGTCGCTGAGGCCCATCTGCTCCAGCAGCTCCCGGCCCTCGGCCTCGATCCCGGCGTGGATGCGCTTGCGGCCGGCCTTGTAACCCGGGGCCTCCTGAGCCAGTAGCTCCTTGGCCAGGGTAACGTTCTGTAGGGCGGTATACTGAGGGAAGAGATTGAAGGACTGGAACACCAGCCCAAAGTGGAGCCTCTTTTTGCGGATTTCGCTCTCCCGCTGGGTGGCGGGGTCGGCGGCGTCAAAGAGGCGATGACCGTCCACGGTGATGCTGCCCCGGTCGGGGGTCTCCAGGAAGTTGAGGCAGCGCAGCAGCGTGGTCTTACCGGAGCCGGAGGAGCCGATGATGGCCAGAGCCTGGCCCCGCTCCAGACCAAAGGAGATATCCTGAAGCACCTGGGTGGCGCCAAAGCTCTTTTCAATGTGTTGGACCTCAAGGATCGCCATATCTGCCGCCCCCTTACCGGAAATAGTCCAGCCGCCGCTCGAGGTAACCGAACAGCAGCGTCAGCACGCCCACGAACACCAGGAAGAACAGCCCCGTGGTAAACAGAGGCCAGATCAGACCCTTGGAGGAGTATTCGCCGGCCATCATGATGATCTCCTTGTTGGAGATGATCCGGGCCAGGGAGGTGTCCTTCACCAGGGTGATGATTTCGTTGCCCATGGGCGGAAGGATGCGCTTGACCACCTGGAGCAGGGTGACCTTGAAGAAGATCTGCCGTTTGGTCATACCCAGCACCTGGCCCGCCTCCGTCTGACCCTTGGGGACGGCCTCGATACCGCCCCGGTAGATCTCAGAGAAATAGCAGGCGTAGTTGATGACGAAAGCCACCACGGCGGCGGTGAGCCGCCCCGAGTTGCCGGCGGGCCACGGGTTGCCCCAGCCCAGAAGCCCGGGGCCCATAAAGATGATGATGAGCTGGAGCATCAGGGGAGTGCCCCGAATGATCCAGACGAAGGTCTTGATGAGCCAGGCCAGTGGCTGGAACCGGCTCATGGAACCAAAGGAGATCAGCAGCCCCAGGGGCAGGGCAAACAGCAGGGTCAGGCCGAAAAGCTGGCAGTTGATCCAGAAGCCCTCGAACAGACGGCCCAAGATGACGCTCATACAGTACACCTCAAAAGACACCATCTGGGACAGGGGCTTGGCCCCTGTCCCAGACGATCAGATTCCATGGACGGGAAAATCCGCTTAATCGGCCAGCTCCAGGCCGTATTTGTCGGCCAGGGCGCCCAAGGAGCCGTCGGCCACCATCTCGGCAAAGATCTCATTGACGGCGTCCCGTACGTCGGACCCCTGCCGGAAGGCCACCCCGTAGTTCTCCACGGCCAGCTCATCCACGATCTTCAGGCCGGCATAGTCGGTGCCCTCGCCGATCATGGCGTTTGCCAGGGTCATATCCAGAACGGCGGCGTCGCAGGTGCCGGCGGCCACCTCCATGAGGCAGTCGGTCTGGACGCTCTTGCCCACGTAGTCGGCCTGAGCCAGGTTGGCGTCGGGCTTGGTCTCCTCATTGCCCAGGATCTGCGTCTCGCCGGCGGATCCCACCTCGGCGCAGACGGACTTGCCGATGAGGGAGGAGGTGTCGGCATAGTCGGCGTCGGCCTTCATCACCACCACCTGGGCGTTCTTCACATAGGGGACGGTGCAGGCCATGTTGGCCTCGCGCTCAGGGTCCAGGGTCATGCCGTTCCAGATGCAGTCGATGGTCTTGCCGGCCAGCTCGATCTCCTTGGTTTCCCAGACGATCTCCTGGAACTGGGGCTCCACGCCCAGCTTTTCGCAGACGGCCTTGGCCAGTTCGGTGTCGAAGCCGGTGAACTCACCGTTGTCGTCGGTGTAGTTCATGGGGGCGTAGACGGTGTAGCCGATGACGAGAGCTCCCCTGCCCTTGACGTAGTCCAGATCGCTCTCGGCAGAGGCGGACTCGGCCGGAGCGCTCTCCGCGGGGGCGGAGGCGGAGGGAGAGGGTGCAGCGCCGCTGCCGCAGGCGGCCAAGGCCAGAGACAGGACCAGCGCCAGGGCAAGCGCGATCAGGCGTTTCATGTTCATAACGTATGTATCCTCCAATATCCAAAATCCTGCCGGGTATGACCCGGGTGCTTTAGCATTTTACCATGATAAACTAATGGTGTAAAGAGGTATTTTTTAAAATCCTGCATTTTGGACGGCTCCGCCGCGGGAGGGTCGGAGGAATATCGGCCGGAAGATATGCGGTTTGCCGGAAGCCGTTCCAAATCCGGGGCCTTTTTTGTGGGGGGAGTGACAATTCCGATTGACAAGGGGGGCGCTTCCGGTATATGATGTAAGACGGGAAAAGTGGTTTGGCCAGGCTATGCCCACTGGGGGTATGGCCGGGGAAGGGCCACGGGACTGAGGTTCGCCGCAGTCCTGAAAAAACGTAATAGGAGGAAACACAGAAATGAACATGCTTGTATGCGTCAAGCAGGTGCCGGATACGACGGAAATCAAGATCGATCCGGTGAAGAACACGCTGATCCGCGACGGCGTGCCCAGCATTCTGAACCCGTTCGACGGGTACGCGCTGGAAGCGGCCGCCCGGATCAAGGATAAGGACCCCTCCGCGAAGATCGTGGTGCTGTCCATGGGCCCCGAGCAGGCGAAGGCGGTGCTGAAGGAGTCACTGGCCATTGCGGCGGATAAGGCATACCTGGTGAGCGACCGCGCGTTCGGCGGGTCCGACACGCTGGCGACCAGCTACATCATCTCCGAGACCATTAAGAAGATCGAGGAGACCGAGGGCAAGTTTGACGCGATTTTCTGCGGCAAGCAGGCCATCGACGGCGACACGGCCCAGGTGGGCCCGGAGATCGCCGAGCATCTGGGCTATCCGCAGGTCACCTACGGTCTGGAGGCCGAGGTGGACGGCGATCTGGTGAAGGTGAAGAAGGAGATGGACGACGGAGCGGCCGTGATCGGCGTGAAGATGCCCTGCGTGGTGACCTTCACGAAGCCGGCGTGGGACCCCCGTTACCCCACCATCAAGCGCAAGATGGCCGCGAACAAGGCTGAGATCCCCACCCTGACCGCTGCGGATCTGCCCAGCATTGACCTGGAGCACGCCGGTCTGAAGGGTTCCCCCACCAAGGTGAAGAAGACCTTCGTACCGCAGAAGAAGAGCGGCGGCGTGAAGATCAAGGAAGAGACCAACGAGGACTCCGCGAAGAAGCTGTGCCAGCTTCTGAGCGAGGCCGGAATCATCTGAGGGAGGGGGAGTTAACAATGGAAGCCAAGACAAAGGACCTTTGGGTATTTGTAGAGACCAATGAAGACGGTACCGCGAAGAACGTGGGCATTGAGCTGCTGACTCCCGGCCACGACATGGCTGTGAAGCAGGGCGGCGCGCTGGTGGCGGTGGTCATCGGCAGCGGCGTGGACGCCGCTGTGCAGGCCGCCTCGGAGCACGGTGCGGACAAGGTGATCGTGGTGGATGGCCCTGAGTACGCCACCTACACCACCGACGCTTACGCCATCGCACTGTGCACCCTGGTGGAGAAGTACGGCCCCACCAGCATGCTGATCGGCGCGACCAACAACGGCCGCGACCTGGGCCCCCGTGTGTCCTGCCGCCTGAAGACCGGCCTGACGGCCGACTGCACCGGCCTGGACGTCGACGCGGAGAGCGGCAACGTGGCGTGGACCCGTCCCGCTTTCGGCGGCAACCTGATGGCCACCATCCTGTGCCCGGATCACCGTCCCCAGATCGGCACAGTGCGTCCCGGTGTGTTCAAGAAGGGCGAGGCCGGCGAGGCCAAGGCCGAGATCATCAAGGAAGACATCCATGTGGATGCCGCCGATATCCGCACCCAGATCCTTGAGCTGATCAAGGAAGAGGGCGGTGAGACCGTGGACCTGGAGGGCGCGGAGATCATCGTGTCCGGCGGGCGCGGCGTGGGCGGGCCCGAGGGCTACGCTCCCATCAAGGAGCTGGCGGACCTGCTGGGCGGCGTGGTCGGCGCTTCCCGCGCGGCGGTGGACGCGGGCTGGATTGCCCATGCCCATCAGGTGGGCCAGACCGGCAAGACCGTGGGCCCCAAGCTGTACATCGCCTGCGGCATTTCCGGTGCCATCCAGCACGTGGCTGGCATGAGCGGCGCTGACTGCATCGTGGCCATCAACAAGGACCCCGACGCGCCCATCTTCGACATCGCCGACTACGGCGTGGTGGGCAACCTGTTCGAGGTTCTGCCGGTCATGATCGACGAGATCAAGAAGCTCAAGGCCTGAGATCGGATTGGGTATCTTACCCGGCCGTGGCGGCCGGGATGGGATACATAAGTTGGGAAGCTGACGCACAAAAAGAAAGGTAGGGAAATTGTTATGAATTTTCATTTTTCTCCTGAGGAGCAGGACATCCTCTCCATGCTCCATGACTTCTGCGAGAAGGAAGTCGGCCCTCTGGCCGCCGAGATCGACGAGCAGGAGCGTTTCCCGAAGGAGACCCTGACCAAGCTGCAGGAAATGGGCATGATGGGTCTGTATATGCCTGAGGAGTACGGCGGAGCCGGTCTGAGCTACGTGACCTACATCGGCGCCTGTGAAGAGCTGGCCAAGTACTGCGCTACCACTTCCGTCATGTTCTCCGCCCACGGTTCTCTGTGCTGCTGGCCCATCGAGGCGTACGGCACGGAGGAGCAGAAGCAGAAGTACCTGGTGCCCCTGGCCTCCGGCGAGAAGCTGGGCGCCTTCGGTCTGACCGAGCCCGGCGCCGGCACCGACGCCGCCATGCAGAAGACGGTGGCCGAGGACAAGGGCGACCACTGGCTGGTCAACGGCTCCAAGATCTTCATCACCAACGCCAGCGAGGCGGATATCTTCGTGATCTTCGCCATGACCGATAAGAGCCAGGGCACCAAGGGCATCTCCGCCTTTATCCTGGAGAAAGGCACCCCCGGCTTCACCATCGGCGCTCATGAGAAGAAGATGGGCATCCGCGGCTCCGCCACCTCCGAGCTGGTGTTCGAGGATGTGAAGCTGCCCAAGGAGAACCTGCTGGGCGAGCTGGGCAAGGGCTTCAAGGTGGCCATGACCACCCTGGACGGCGGCCGGATCGGCATTGCTGCGCAGGCTCTGGGTATTGGCGAGGCCGCCATTGCCGCCACTGTGAAGTATACCCAGGAGCGGGTGCAGTTCGGCAAGCGCATCAGCCAGTTCCAGAACACCCAGTTCCAACTGGCCGACATGCAGGCCAAGTGCGACGCCGCCAAGCTGCTGATCTACCGCGCCGCGCAGGCTAAGCAGGACCACGAGCCCTTCAGCCATCTGGCTGCCGAGGCTAAGCTGTTCGCTTCCGAGATGGCTTCCGACGTGACCCGCCGCTGCCTGCAGCTCATCGGCGGCTACGGCTACACCCGTGAGTACCCCTTCGAGCGCTACATGCGCGACGCCAAGATCACCGAGATCTACGAGGGCACCTCCGAGGTCCAGCGTATGGTCATCTCCGGCTGGATGGGCGTGAAGTAAGCATCCCCCTGCCAAATGACGAAAGAAAGGCCCGCGGCATTTGCCGCGGGCCTTCTTTTTTTCTAAAGCGAATACCCACCGCCAGGTGCGCTTCCAGCAATTTCTGAGTGTATAAAGGGGGGCCCGGAGGGAAACTTCCCTCCGGGCCCCCTTATGCTTCCATTCCCAGAGGAAAGGTTACTTCATGCCGTTCTCGTAGGCCTCGATCATTTTCTTGAACGTGTGACCCGAACGAACCGGCTGCGGCTGGCTCCAGCCCACATCCCGCGCGGCACTGGAGCGCAGATTCCGCAGATAACGGTCGGTGGTCTCGCCGGTAAAGAGTTGGATCTGGAGGCGCATGGAACCGTCGGCCTCCGGTGTGGCCACGATGCGCTGGATATACTGGTCCACGAATTCCTTGCCGATCAGACCGCTGGATGCCTCCTTTCGGGCGGCCTGGAGCGTCCGGCGTACAGATTCGATGTGGGATTTGAAGTCGGAGGCGGAGCCGCGCTGGGCGGACAGCTCCTCCAGCTCCGCCCGGGCGGCTTCGATCTCCTGGGCGCACTGGCGGTTCATGGAGAGAAAGTCCTGGTCGGACAGCTCGCCCAGAGCGTTGAAGGTCAGCAGCTTCTGCCGCTTTTTTTCCGCCGTCCCAATGGCCTGCTCCAGCGCCTCCATGCGCCGGGTCAGCCCGCCCTCCTGCTCCAGAGAACGGTACAGTTCGATATACTCCTCCACCAGCGCCCCGGCGTCGGCGTCGGCCTGACGGAATACCTGGAAGAGAAGGGGCTTGAGTTCCTCCTCGTAGATGGGAAAGGAGGGGCAGGAGGCTGCGCCGTTTTTGATCTTACCGCTGCACACCCACTTGCTGTTTTTGCGGCCGGTCCGGTCGACAGAGTCCCGGCGGTAGTAGGCGGAGCCGCAGTGGGCGCAGTAGAGCTTGCCGGTGAGCAGGTTGGCGTGGTTGCAGATGCCCTGGCGGTGCCGGACATCCGCGCTACGCCGTTTCAGCACCTGGTTGGCCTGCTCCCAGAGTGCCTCCTCCACCAGGGCGGGCACAATAGTGCCCGATTCATCCTTGAACAGCACCCACTCCTCCGGAGGAAGAAATTTCTGCTTTTTGGTAAACAGGTCAATGACCTTGACCTTGTTGCCCGCATAGTAGCCCTTGTACTTCGGATTGGAGAGGATACCGGACATGGTGGTGTGAGACAGCTTTTTGCCGTTGTGGTTCCGGTAGCCCTGCGTCCAGAAGCGGTTCTCCAACTGTTTCAGGCTGTACTGTCCGGTGGCATAGAGCTGGAACAGCTCCCGCACCATGGGGGCCTCCTCCGGGTCGACGACCAACCGGCCCTTGTCCTTGCGGTAGCCGAAGATGCGGCTGTTGCCCAGCACCACCCGGTTTTTGATGGCCTGCTGATGACCAAACTTCACCCGGCTGGACAGCTTGCGCAGCTCGTCCTGGGCGATACCCGACATGATGGTCAGCCGGAGCTCGGAATCCTCGTCCAGGGTGTTGATGTTGTCGTTTTGGAAAAAGACCCCCACGCCGGCGTTCAACAGTCGGCGGGTGTACTGGATGGAGTCCAGGGTGTTCCGGGCGAAGCGGGTGATCTCCTTGGTGATGATGAGGTCAAAGGCCCCGGCCTGGCCGTCCTCCATCATGCGGTGAAAGTTTTCCCGGTTCTTGGTGGTGGCGGCGGAGAGCCCCTCGTCAATATAGCCCTCCACATAGGTCCAGTTGGGGTTTTTGCGGATCAGCTCCTCATAATAGGAGATCTGGTTGCCCAAGGAGTTGCGCTGTTCGTCGGATTCGCTGGACACCCGGGCATAGAAGGTTACCCGGAGAGGGAGGTCGTAGACGGTGCGGGTTCTGAGCTGGGAACGGGCGCTGTGGATATCCATAATGCATGTCTCCAGATTGGTTTGATGGTATGATGATACCACGGGAAGAAGCGAGGCGGCTACCGGGTATTATTCCCACAAAGGGGCTCTGGAAACAAAAAAGCGGCGCGTCCCAGTGGGGGACGCGCCGCTTTGGATGGCGCTTCGATCAGTCGGTGACGAAGGGCAGCAGGGCGATCTGACGAGCCTGCTTGATGGCCTTGGTCAGCTGACGCTGATGCATGGCGCAGGTGCCGGTGGTCCGGCGGGGCAGGATCTTGGAACGCTCAGACAGGAAACGGCGCAGCTTGGTCGCGTCCTTATAGTCGATGTGCTCCACCTTGTCCACGCAGAAGCTGCAGACCTTGCGGCGCTTCCGACCGCGGGGACGCTCTCTATCCATAGCCATGGTACTTACCTCCCTATAAAATGGTTTTTATTGGGAGACTGCCGGCGGGCCGATCCCGCCGCTGCGGTCTCAGGAAATCAATGCTCAGAAGGGCAGCTCGCCGTCATCGTCATCCAGCCCGGCGAACTGGTCGCCGCCGTCCATGGGGGCGGAGTAGGCAGGGGGAGCGGCCGGGGCGCTGCCGGGCGCGGGAGCGGAATAACCGCCGTAACTGCCGCCGCCCTCGGCGTCTCGTTTGGAGTCGCCGAAATAGACGTTGTCGGCTACCACCTCGGCGCTGCGGCGCTTGTTGCCGTCCCGGTCGGTCCAGTCACGCAACTGGAGCCGGCCCTCCACCACGGCCAGCCGGCCCTTGGTAAAGAAGCGGGAGACAAACTCGGCGGTGGAGCGCCAGGCCACAATGTCAATGAAATCGGTGGCCTTTTCACCGGTGGATTTATCTTTGAAGTCCCGATCCACAGCCAGAGAGAAGGAGGCCACGGGGGTCCCGGTCTGGGTGTGACGGAGCTCCGGGTCGCGGGTGAGGCGGCCCATCAAAATAATGCGGTTGAGCATGGGCCCTCCTTACTCGTCCAGGCAGACGACCTGAGAGCGCATCACGCCGTCGGTGATCCGCAGCACACGGGCCAGTTCGTTGGGGAACGCGGCGTCAGAGTCGAAGCTCATAAGCACGTAGTAGCCCTCGTTCAGGTCGTTGATGGGATAGGCCAGACGACGCTTGCCCCACTCATCCACTTCCTTGACGGTGCCGTGAGCCTCAGCCATGGTCTTGAACTTGGCGACCAGAGCGGCGGTGGCCTCCTCGCTCATCGCGGGGTCGAGGATGTAGACCACCTCATAATTTCCGTTGACTTTTGCCATTTTCTTGCACCTCCTTATGGACATATGGCCCTCACGCAGCGGTGAGGGCAAGGATGTGCCTGTCAATATCCAGACAAGCTATACTATTATATAGGAAATTTCGGATTTGTCAAGCCGGAACGGGAGATTTCCTGTGGAAAATCTCCCGTTTCAGCATTATTTTATGGGAATTTGGATGGGCTGGGCAAATTCCGTGGAGCGGTTGGAGGTTAGGACGATGGTTACGGTGTCCCAAGGGTAGTCCAGCAGGGTGCGGTACTCCGTAGAGCGCTCGCACCAGCCGTCCCCATCCTCGTCGGTGGCCGACATGGAGTAGCCGCCCCACGCGTGCTCCCCCCCTCGGGGTCGTAGTAGCTCCAGTGCAGGGACACGCCGTCCCCGGGTTGAAGGGCCCAGTATACGTTGTTCCCGCTCCGCTCCACGCTCTCTATGACCATGCCCTCGGGGAGCCAGTCGGCCTTGCCGGTGCTCAGGTCCAGGGTGAAGGAGGTTTTATCTTTGTCCAGCCAACTGGCTCCGGTGATGCAGAGGGTCAGGTCCCGGCTATCCGAGAAATAGCAGCTCTCCAGTTGGATTGTCTCTCCGCCGCCGTAAGTGACGCTCGGCCGTTCATAGCGGTTCCCCAGACCGTCCACGGCGTAGCAGCTCAGCCCTTTGAGCAGGGCGGTGTTGTCCGGGTACTCCGACAGGGTGAACTCCATGCGGGTGGGGTCGATGGTGAGCGATTCCAGGCGGATACGCTGGCCGTCCAGCTCCACCCACTGGTCCAGAGCGATGCTCCGGCCAGGGCCCAGCAGGTTGGGGTCAATGGTCAGGCCGAAGGTAAAGGTAGTCAGGGCGGGGGGCAGATGGTTGGGCTCGGAGTCGTGCCAGGGACCGCCGGACGGTGCGGTGGGGGCCGGTGTGGGGATGGCGGTGGATGAGTCCAGGCCCTCTTTGGCCCGTCCGGTATCCTGGATATCCAGGCGCAGGCGCAAGGCTTTCGGTACATGGCCGTCCACAAAGTAGAAGCTGGCCAGCTTGTAGTCCTCCTCATCCTGCTGGCTGGGAGCTCCCCAGGTCGCCACATAGCCGTCGACCTGATTCCCATCCGAATCCAGAAGCTCGGGGTGGGCCTCCAACTGCGTGTCGCCGTCGGAGCGCAGGGTATAGAACACGTTGAGATTGTTCTGGTCCACGATGAGATACCGGACCGACGCGGTCACGCCGTCTTTTGTCTGGGTCTGGAAGACGGGCTGGAGATAGTCGTGCTCCAAGGCCGTTTTGAGGCTGGGCTCGAGGGCCACCGCCTCGGCCAGCTCCCGGATGACGGGGACGCTTTTGCAGGCCATGGCGAAGGGGGTGGAGACGTTGACCAATACGACAAAAGCCGCCGCGACCCCGGCCAGGGAGGCCAGCGGGATGCCGAAGCGGCGCCCGGCGCGGGACCGCCTGGCCCGGGCGCGGGCCCGGTCCACCGCGCCATCCAGGGCGGCCGGAGTCTCGTTCAGCGTTTGGATCAGAGTCCAGTATTCTTCTTTACGGCTCATGCGCCCACCTCCTCGCTGTCTGTCAGCTCCAGCCGCAGCAGGGACAGGGCCTTCCGCTGGCGGGTGGCTACCGTCCCCTGGGGAATCTGTAATGTCTCGGCGGTCTGGGCCAGGGTCAGCCCGTCAAAGTACTGCAGGATGATGACGGCCCGCAGGTCACGGGGCAGCCGGGCCACCGCATCCCGCAGAGGCAGGGCGTCAAAGACCTCCTGCGCCGTCTCAGGCAGCTCGGCCATGGCCACCTCCCGCCTCCGCCGGCGCAGCTCGGCGTTGCACACGTTGATGAGGATGCGGGTGAGCCAGGTGTCGCAGTATTGCTCCTCCCGCAGCGTTCCGCAGGCACGGAAGCCCTTGTAGACGGCCTCATCCACCGCGTCCAGCGCCAGGGCCTCGCTGCCCAGGTAGAGCAGCGCCGTGCGGTAAAGGCAGGCTTTCCGCCCCTCCGCCCGGGCGGCAAAAGCGGCCTCGGTCATGCCCCATCCCTCCTTTCCGCCCATTAGATGATTTCAGTGGGGGTTTTGATTGCGCGCGTTGAAATTTTTTTCGTTCCACGCTATAATAATGTCTGCTGAATCAACGCCCAGCACACATTATAACAGCGCGCAATTCATGGATCGGATGGAGGATTTAGCTTGAACGAACTGGACCGTTTGCCCATTCCGCTGCTGGAGTGGTACCGGGATAACGCCCGGGCGCTGCCCTGGCGGCCCGTCCCGGGGAGCCGCACGCTGGGGGACCCCTATCGGGTGTGGGTGTCGGAAATTATGCTCCAGCAGACCCGGGTGGCGGCGGTGCTGGATTATTATCAGCGCTTTATGGCGGCGCTGCCCACCGTGGAGGCCCTGGCGGCGGTGGAGGAGGACCGGCTGATGAAGCTGTGGCAGGGGCTGGGTTACTACAACCGGGCCCGCAACCTGCGCAAGGCCGCACAACAGATCACGGGCGAATGCGGCGGGCGGTTTCCGGACACTTACGAGGGCCTACTGGCCCTGGCTGGCGTGGGGGAGTACACCGCCGGCGCCATCGCCTCCATCGCCTTCGGAGCGCCGGTGCCCGCAGTGGACGGCAACGTGCTGCGGGTGGTCTCCCGCATCACCGGAGATGAGGGGGATATCGCAAGGCCGGAGACCAAAAAGCGGATGCGCTCGGCCCTCCAGGCCGTTATGCCCCGGCAGGACCCGGGAGATTTCAACCAGGCCATGATGGAGCTGGGAGCCATGGTGTGCCTGCCCAACGGAGCGCCCCGGTGTGGGGCGTGCCCGGCCGGCGGGTTCTGCCGGGCCAGGCGGGAGGAGCGCACGGGGCAGCTCCCCGTCAAGACCGCCCAAAAGGCACGGCGGACGGAGCGTCGGACGGTCTATCTAATTTTTCACGGGGACACCGTGGCCCTGCGCCGCAGGCCGGGCAGGGGCCTGCTGGCCGGGCTGTGGGAGTACCCCAATCAGGCCGGGGGCGGGCTGGAACCGTTGACGCAGTGGGGGATCATCCCCCGGTCTGTGGAGCCGGTGGGAGTGGGGAAGCACGTTTTCTCCCACATCGAGTGGCACATGGGGGCCCTGGCGGTAGAGGCGGCGGAGACATCCCTGCCGGAGGGCTGGGTGTGGGCCGACCAGGCGGGGCTGCGCAGCACCTATGCGGTGCCCAGCGCCTTCCAGAGCTTTGCGAAAACGGTGGAACAGAGATTACAGGGGGAATAATTATGGCAAAATTATACTTTCGGTATGGCGTTATGGGGTCCAGCAAGACGGCCAACGCCCTGATGGTGCGCTATAATTATGAGGAACGGGGGCAGGTGGCCCTGCTGGTCAAGCCGGAGATCGACCAGCGGGACGGGGCCAAGTTCGTGGCCTCCCGGATGGGACTGTCCCATGCGTGCATCTATTTTTCCGAGCTGGTGGTCATGCCGGAGGAGCAGGTGCGGTCCTATGCCTGCGTCATTGTGGACGAGGCGCAGTTTCTCAGCCGAGACGAGGTGCAGTATCTGGTCCGCGTGGTGGACGATTGGAACGTGCCGGTGATCTGCTACGGCCTGCGGGCGGACTTTTCCGGCCAGCTCTTCCCGGGCTCTCAGGAGCTGCTGGCCACGGCGGACATCATCGAGGAGGTCAAGACCATCTGCTGGTGCGGCAAGAAGGCCACCTGCAACGCCCGCTTCGACGAAAACGGGACGGTGCTCCGGGAGGGGGAGCAGGTGGTGCTGGGGGCCAACGACCAGTATATCGGCCTGTGCCGCAAGCACTGGCGGGAGGGCAATTTAGGGCCCGATTTCCGAAAGAAAGGCGTCTGAGGCCAGCAGGAGGCCCAGGCGGAGCCCCTCACGGAAGCAATAGAGGCCGTGGGCTTTCATGGGGTGGTCCCGGAGGCAGTCGGGCCAAAGGTGGGGCTTGGGGTCGCAGACCCAGGCGTTGTAGAGGGCTTCGATGTCAGGGATCATGAGATAACCTCCTATATAAAACGTAGTTTCTGTCGTGTATTATAACATGCTAATAACTGCATGTCAAGGGGCGATACGATGGTGTTTAATGACAGGATAAAGGCCCTGCGGAAGGTCCGGGGCATGAAGCAGACTGAAGTGGCGGCACAGTGCGGAATGGTTGTCCGGGCCTATCAGCGTTTGGAGAACGAGGGAGCCAAGCCCCACTATGACAACCTTTTGAATCTGGCGATTCTTTTCGATGTGTCGGTGGACTACCTCATGGGCCGGACGGATGATCCCCGGCTGCATCAGTTGGATGAATAGGAGGCGGCGCCCCTCTGTGGGAGCAAAGCATACGGCCTCATTTTTTCAGGCAAAGGAAGTGAACCCCATGCGCTGCAACCTCTGTCCCCGCCAGTGCGGAGCCCTGCGCACCGAGACCGCCGGGGAGGGCCGCTGCCGGATGCCCGGCGTGCCGGTGGTGGCCCGGGCGGCCCTGCACATGTGGGAGGAGCCCCCGATCTCCGGGACAAACGGCTCCGGTACGGTGTTTTTCTCCGGGTGCTCCCTGGGCTGCGTGTTTTGCCAGAACCACCGGATCAGTCAGGAGGATTTTGGCCGGCCGGTGACGGTGGAGCGCCTGCGGGAGATCTGCTGCGAGCTGATCGGCCAGGGGGCCCACAACGTCAACCTGGTCAACCCCACCCACTACGCCCACGTTGTGGCCCGGATGCTGGACGAGCCCCTGCCGGCGCCGGTGGTGTGGAACTCCGGCGGCTATGACCGGGTGGAGACCCTGCGCTCCCTGGAGGGGAAGATCCAGATCTACCTGCCCGACCTGAAATACCGGACCCCCGCTCTGGCGGAGCGGTACTCCGGCGCGGCGGATTACCCCGAGACTGCCGCCGCCGCCATCCGGGAGATGGTGCGGCAGACCGGACCCTATGAGCTGGGGCCGGACGGATTGCTTCGCAGAGGGGTGATCGTCCGCCACCTGATCCTGCCCGGCCGGGTGAACGAGGCCAAGGCCGTTATGGACTGGGTGGCGGAGACCTTCCCGGCGGGGACGGTGCTCTTCTCCCTGATGCGGCAGTATGTGCCTCAGGGGCGGGCGGCGGAGTTCCCGGAGATCGACCGGAAACTGCGGGCCTCGGAGGCCCGGACGGCGGCGGAGTATATGGAAAATCTGGGCCTGGAGGGCTTTGTTCAGGAGGGGGCCGCCGCCGACAGCGGCTACATTCCTCCCTTTGACCTGACCGGCGTAGAATGACGAAGGGCCCCCGGCGGATTTCCGCCGGGGGCCCTTTACGTTCAGCGGGCCACGATGACCCGGATGCAGCCGCCCTGGTCGGCGGGCTTGTCATAGTAGCCGGTGAGGGTGTAGTCCCCGCCGGACACCAGCGAGAGGGAGGAGTAATAGTAGGTGTTGCCCCGCAGCTCATAGACGGCCACCGTATCGGAGAGGGGATACGTCCGGCTGCCGGCATAGGCCGTCTTGCCGTCTACGCTGGTCAGAGTCACCTCGTTCAGGTTGGCCAGCTTGACGCCGTCCGCGTCCTGCTTGAGCTGGAAGGGGCCGGTCTTGACGTTGTACAGGGTGGCGCCGGTGATGGGGGCCTGCTGGACGCCGCCGATGTCGTACTCATAGACGCCGGAGACCGCCATGCCCATATCCGTCTCGCTGATGTGGGTGAGCACACCGTAGCGGTGCATGTCGCCGGTGACCTCGTTCAGGATGAGACGGCGGACGGCGCCGTGTTCGTCCAACTGGTAGAAGCGGACATCGCTCTCCCGGAGGCTGACGCCTTTCAGGCGGGAGGGATAGACCCGCACGGCCTGGGTGTCGCCGTAGGTGTCCAGGATCTCCACGTCGTCGGCCAGGTCGTAGGAGCCCAGCCGGGTGCCGTCGGTGCTCACCTTGCCGCTGATGCCGCTGCCGCTCAGGCGGGTGACCTGGACCGAGCCGCCGTTGGTGGTCACCTGGACCAGAGCGCCCGCCTTCAGATTCTTCTGGTCCCAGCGGTAGGAGTAGGTGTTGCCGTCGGTGGCCTGGACGGTGAGGGTGGAGGCGGTATAGGGATTGCCGGAGGCGTCCTCATAAGAGGCGGTCTCCACGGCGGTCACCATGCCGTAGACGGTGGAGCTGGTCCGGACGGGATCCAGCACGGCGGCCACCTGGTTGTCCCGGCCCAGCAGGAGGGTGACCGAGTCGCCCACCCGGAAGGGGCCCAGATCGCTGAGGTCGTAGGCGGCGGCCGGGGTCTCGATGGAATAGCTCTTGCCCGCCACGGTGACCGAGGTGGGGGAGGAGGCGGGGGTGATGGCCTCGATGCTGCCGGTGACCTTGTTGGAGTACACCCATAGGGTGCGCATGGACTTGGAATAGTAGACCACATCGTTGGCGGCCACGGCGGAGAGGGTGGAGGCGGAGCCGCCCCGGTAGACCTTAGCGGTGGACAGGTCGAAGGGTAGCTTGGATTGCCAGCCGCCGCTGGCCACCACCGGGCCCTCCATAGCCGCGTTGACAAGGGCCACGGTGTTGATGGTGCCGGAGGGAGTGACCAGGTGCTCGCCGGGCTTGAGCACGTCCAGCAGGTAGGCCGAGCTGTCGGCGGTCTTGGCGGTCAGCAAATTGTAAAAGAGGTACAGCGCATCCCGCCGGGTCAGCTCCCCGTTGAAGGCGGTGGTGGGTACGCCGGTGTCCAGGCCCAGGGCCCGGTATTTGGCCATCTGACCGGCGGGATAGGCGCCGGTAAAGTCGGAGTCCCGGTAGCCCAGCAGCCGCAGGACCATGGTGACGCCCTCGGCCAGGGTGATGTTGCGGTCGGGCTCAAAGTAGCCGTAGAGGTTGCCCCGGACCAGTCCGGCGCTGACGGCGGCGGCCACATAGCCCGCAGCCCAGTGGGTGCGGGGCACGTCGGGGTAGGGATCGGTGGCGGTCTCGGGGCCCACGTTTTCCCGCAGCGGGGAGGCGGCCACCACCAGCTTGGTGAATTCGGCCCGGGTGACGGCGCGGCCCAGCATCAGGTCGCCGTTTTCGTTGCCGGTCATGATGTCCAGGGCGGAGAGCACCTGGGCGGCCTCTGCCTCGGTGGGCGCCTGGGCCGCCCGGGCGGCGGGCAGCAGGGATAGAACCAGGACCGCGTAGAGCAGGGCGCTTGCAACTCGTTTCTTCATCTTTTTCGCTCCTTCTGTCAAGTAAGGGGATGACGCGCCGGCTCAATCATACCGCAGGGCGTCGATGGGGTTGAGGCGGGCGGCCTTGTTGGCGGGCAGATAGCCGAAGAGGACGCCGATGCCTACGCTGACGCCGAAGGCGATGGCCACCGAGCCCAAGGTAGGTACGGCAGAGAAGGTGGCGTTGCCGCCCATCTGGGCCGCCATCATGCCGCCGATGAGGCCGCCGGCAAGCTGGGCCAGGCCGATGCCCACGCCGATGCCCAGCACGCCGCCGATGGCGGAGGTGGTGCCGGCCTCGATGATGAACTGGCCCCGGATATCCTTGCGCTTGGCACCCAGGGATTTGCGGATGCCGATCTCCCGGGTGCGCTCGGTGACGGAGACCAGCATGATGTTCATAATGCCGATGCCGCCCACCAGCAGGGAGATGGCGGCGATGGCCACCAGCACCAGCATCATGGTGCTCATCATGGTGTTCATGGCGTCCATCATCTCGGCGCTGGACATAACAAAGTAGGCGTCGTCGTCCTGGTAGGTCTGGAAGAGCCGGTTTTCAATGATGCCCTTGGCGGCGGTGGAGCCGGCCTTGCTGGTGCTGTTGAAGAGATAGAGGTCCACCCAGCCGGTGCCGTTGAGCCGCATGGCGTTTCCATAGGGGAGGAAGAGGATGTCGTCGCCGCTGCCCTCGGTGCCGTCGGCCTTCTGGGTCAGCACGCCGATGACGGTGAAAGGTGTGCCACGGATGGTGAGGGTCCTGCCCAGGGCGTCTCCGCCAAAGGCGTTCTGTGCCAGGTAGCTGCCGATGACACACACGTTCTGGTAGCGATCCACGTCAACGTAGGAGAGGAACCGGCCCTGGGCCAGGGTCTCGCCGCTCATGGTCTGGTTCCGGTCGGCGTCATAGAAAAACTCGCTGACGCCGTAAATGGTGGTGCGCCCAAACTCCTCCGAGCCCTGCCGCACCATGGCCTGGGTGCGCACATAGGGGCTGACGCCGGAGAGATACTGGGGATACTTGTCTACCAGAGCGTACATGTCGGCGGGGTCCACCATGCGGGAGGAGGCCCCGCCGTAGTTGTAGATCTGCACCTGGAGCAGGTTGGCGCCCAACTGCTCAAACTGCTGGTTCATCATCTGCTGCATGCCGTTGCCCAGGCTGGTGATGACGATGACGGCGCCTACGCCGATGATGATGCCCAGCATGGTCAGCAGGGCCCGCATCTTGCTGGTCAGCAGGGATTTGATGGCCAGGCGGAAGGACTGCGTAAAATTCATGCCCTGGCCTCCTCTCCGTCCGGCGCGTCAAAGCCCTGGATGTCGTCGATGTCCTCCTCGGGCTGGACCACGGCCTTGGGGTCCCGGGCGTCGCCGTCGTAGATGATCCGGCCGTCCTGGAGCCGTACGATGCGGTTGGCCTTGACGGCGATGGAGTTGTCATGGGTAATGAGGACCACGGTGTCCCCTTCCCGGTTCAGCTTCTGGAGGAAGGAGAGCACCTCCCGGCCGGTGCGGGAATCCAGCGCGCCGGTGGGCTCGTCGGCCAGGATGACCGAGGGGTTGCCCGCCAGGGCCCGGGCGATGGAGACCCGCTGCTGCTGTCCGCCGGAGAGCTGGCTGGGCAGGTTTTTGCCCTTGTCCGTCAGGCCCACCCGGGACAGAGCGCTCATGGCCCGTTCCCGACGCTCCGCGGCGTCCACGCCGGCATAGAGAAGGGGGAGTTCCACGTTCTCCAGCACGTTCAGCTTGGGGATCAGGTTGTACTGCTGAAAGATAAAGCCCAGCATCTTGTTTCGGATCTCGGCCTGGTCGTCGTCGTCCATGGTGGACACGTCCACGCCGCCCAGGTGGTAGGTGCCGGAGGTGGGCACGTCCAGACAGCCGATGATGTTCATGGCAGTGGACTTGCCCGAGCCGGAGGAGCCCACGATGGCCACAAATTCGCCTGGGTCGATGGCCAGGCTCACGCCGTCCAGGGCGTGGACGGTCTCGTCGCCCATCTGGTAGATCTTGTAGACGTCCTTGAGTTCAATGAGGTGTTCCATATTATCTGATCACCCCGTTATCAGCCCCAGGGGTTGGCGGAAGCGGCGTTCTGGATAAAGACGGTCTCGCCCTCCTCCAGCCCCGAGAGGACCTCGATGAAGGATTCGTCGTTCCGGCCCAGGGTGACCTCCCGGTCCTCCAGCTTGGAGGGGTCGGCCAGGCTGCCCGCCTCGTCCAGCGCGCCGGGGCCCGCCACCTTGACGAGGCTGACGCCATTCTGGCCCCGGCTTACTGCCTCCACGGGGATGCACAGCACCTGGCCGGCGTCCTCCACAATGATGCGGGCGGAGATGTTCATGCCCGGCTTCAGCTCCTGGGGGGAGCCGTCAATACGCACGGTGACGGGGTAGGTGGTGACGCCGTTGGAGGTAGTGCCGTTGATGTTCACTTTGTCCACAGTGCCGGTAAAGCTCTGGCCGTCCAGCGCGTCGGAGGTAATCTCCACCTGCTGGCCCACCTGAATCTTGTTGATGTCCAGCTCGTGGATGTTGATGTCAAAGGTGAGGGCGGACAGGTCGTAGATGACGGCGGGGTAGGTGACGCCGCTGGTGGAGCCGGTGGTGGCGTCGATGTTGTCCCCTACGTCGTAGTTTTTCTCGATGACCTCGCCGTCGATGGTGGAGGTGATGGAGTAGTCCTCCAGCTTGTCTCTGGCGTTCTGGAGGGTCAGCTCGGCGGTCTTGACCTGGATGGCGGCATTTTGGATCTGCGTGTCCATATCGGTCTCGTCAAAGCCGCCGATGACTTGGTCCAGGAAGACCCGGTCCCCCTCCTGGACGGTGAGGCTCTTGAGTTCGCCGGAGGTCTTGGCCACCACCTGCTTGCTCTCTGCGTAGGCAAAGGTGCTGCTGGCGGCGCTGGCGGAGCCGTTGATGGTGGCCGAGCCGCTGGAGGTGTTGTCCAGCGCGCCGGGGTTCACCAGCCGGATGGTGACCGGCCGGACCAGGGTGCCGCCGGGACCCACCTCGTCGGTGGCGGCGATGGAGTCCACCGTGCCGTACAGGGTGTCCAGGGCACCGTCCACGCTGACCAGGGCCTGCTGGCCCACGGAGATGGAGGCCGCCTGGACGGAGTGGAAGGGAACGGTGAGCTTCAGGTTGTCCCGGTCCAGGATGTCGGCGATGGGTGCGCCCGCCGACACCATGTCCCCCTGGTCCACATACAGCTTGGTGACCACGCCGGCGGCGGTGGCCTTGACGGTGGCGTTTTTCTGGCTGTCGGACTGGTTCTTGAGGAGCTGGCTGTAGTTGAGGCGGGCGGACTCCAGACTCAGCTCAGCCTGCCGGATGGAGGCCTCCACGTCCTTGGAGTCGATACGGAAGAGCAGATCGCCCTTGTGGACGGTCTGACCCTCCTCGAAGGGGGCCTCCAGCACCTCGCCCTGGATCAGGGTGGTCACCTTATAAGAGTGAATGGGCTCGATGGTGCCGGTGCCGGAGACGGAGACCAGCAGCTCCTGCCGGGCGGCGACGGCGGGTATGTAGGAGCCCGCGGCCATGATGCTGCCAGTGCCGGAGCAGCTTTTGAACAGAAAGACCACCAGGGCGGCCAGCACCGCCAGGATGATCAGACGCTTGATCCACTTGCGCCGCTTTTTAGACGCAGGAGATTTGATTTTGGGCTTCTGCGCCGTCTCCCGGGTGGGAGTGACGGCCGCTTCGACCGCGGGTTTTTGCTTGACGACAGTTTGTTCCATGTTGCCGACTCCTTTACGAATGGGATATGTACCTTTCCCGATGCCCCTTTACGATACCAGAGAAAGATGAAGGGAAGGGAAGAGGAAACCTTAAATTTTCATAAAATTTTTCAAGGACCTCAACTGTTTATACTGGGTATAATATATATGCACAGGAAAATCAAAAAGTCAAGAGAAATTTCTGGGTAAGAATGTATAAGCTGGAAGCAGCCTGTCCACAATAGGACCGGAGGTGTTTCCAACCAATGAAAAAACGACCTTTTGTGGAACGGATTGGCGACTTTATGGCGGGAAAGGGCTTTTACATAGTCCTGTTCCTCTGCGTCGCCGCAATTGGAATCTCGGGCTATTATCTCTTTTCCTCTCTGAATCTGGGAGACGGCGGCAATACCGCCGTGGCGGGGCCCATCCAGGTGGTGGTGACCCCCTCCCCCTCCCAGTCGGCCACGCCCCAGCCGGTGAAGCCATCGGTCTCCCCCCAGGCTTCGCCCAGCCCGGGCACGGCTGCCCCCGCAACCATGCAGCCGTCCGGCAGCCCGGCAGTTTCGACCAGCCCCGCCCCGGCCCAGACGCCTGCGGCCCCAACGGTCTTTACCTGGCCGGTGAAGGGGGAAGTCATTGCGGATTATTCCCTGGAGGTGCTGGCCTATGACGAAACCATGGGCGACTGGCGCACTCACTCGGGTCTGGACATTGCGGCCAGCCTGGGCACGGATGTGCTGGCTGTCGCGGCGGGCACGGTGGCGTCCATTGAGGACGACGTGCTGATGGGGACCACCATCGTGGTGGACCATGGCGACGGGCTGAAAAGCGTCTATGCCAACCTGGCCGCCACCCCTGCCGTTCAGGTGGGAGACGCGGTTCAGACGGGAGCCGTCCTGGGCGCGGTGGGGGACACCGCCGCGGCGGAGGCCGCCAAGGCTCCTCATCTCCACTTTGAGATGATCCGGGGGGATGAGCCGGTGGACCCGGCCTCCTTCCTGCCCCAGCACACGCCTTGAACAAGAAAGCGCGCGCACGGATACCGTGCGCGCGCTTTCTTGTCAACCGGACAAAAGGGCGCGGTGGTGGAGAGGAGTGTAGGTCAGGCGGCCCTGGATGCGCTCCGACTGCATCAGAGTGATGCGATGCGCCTTTGTCCCCATGGGCGGCAGGGAGCGGGCGAAGGCCGCCCGGTCAAAGCCCGGGGCGGGGACCACCTGACGGCCCAGGGTGAGATGAGGGCGGAAGGGGCGGCGTTCCAGAACAAAGCCCGCCGCGCTCAGCTCCTCGGTGAGCTGCCGGTGCACCTCCAGCAGGGCGGGACAGGGCTCCACGCCCAGCCACCAGAGATCACCGTCCCGCTGGCGGAACAGGCCCGGGGCCCCGATCTGAAGATCAAAGCCCGGAGCCGACACCCGATCCATGGCGGCCTCAGCGGCGGCCCGGCGTTCGGTCTCGCCCAGAAAGGCCAGGGTGAGATGAAAATTGTCCGTCAGGGTGAATCTGCCGCGGAGACACTGGCCCTGCAGCCGCCCGGCGGCCTGACGGAGCTGTTCCCGCAGCGGCGCGGGAAAGGAGACGGCGATGAACAGACGCATAAAATCCCCCCTTGCTATTGGTCCTGCTGCGGCCATTATAGCAAAGGGGGATGCGGTGCGCAATGGAGGGACAAGGGATCAGGACTCCATGTGACGGCCCAGGAAGCCGGCAATGGTCTGCGCCAGCTTATAATCGGTCTCGCTGCTTTGGATCTCGCTGTCGGTGCCGGCAAAGAGCACGCAGCCCAGCACATCGCCCTCGGAAAGAATGGGCGCGGCACAGGAGATCACATATTTGTCGCTGTCCTCGCACAGCGGAAGGGGGGAGGCGCCAGGCTTAAACTGATAGATCTGGCGGCCTTCCATGATCTGTTCCAGTTCAGGGGAGACCCGCTTGTCGGCCAGCTCCCGGCGGGCCGCTCCGGCCACGGCGATGCAGGCGTCCCGGTCGGTGATGACGGCGATCTCGCCGGTAGTTTTGTTCAGGGTCTCGCACATCTGCCCTGCAAAGTCGCCGAGCCCTCCCATGAGGGAGTATTTTTTGAAGATGACCCCTCCATCCTTGTCGGTGTAGATTTCCAAGGGGTCGCCGTTGCCGATAACACTGACACGGAACACCTTGTCCGGCCGGTTCCGGCTGGACTGGGCGATTTGTGAGATATGCCCCGTGCCTTGCTTAAAATTTGCGGCTGTTTCCTCCGGAATTGTTCCGCATTGGAGAAGTTGGTCGATGTCGGCTTTCAACTGAATTTCGATGTGGTCCTCGTAAACCGTAATTTTTTCGATGATCAACTCCAAGTCCACCTTGTCCAGCTTGTCCTTGGCTAAAATCTCATCGAAGATGTCCAGCGCGGTACGAGCAATGCGGTTAACCTGGATGATGGTGTTGCGCTTGTTGGCGGTCAGCTCAATTTGATTTTTCAGCCCTGTGATCCTTTCCTCCAGTTCGGCCTCCATCTCGTCGTAGGTCTGCTCCAACAATCCCTCTTTCTCCGGGTGCTTCATGATATCCCGAATGCGTTGACGTTTGGTAGCCTTCAGCTCCTCGTAGGCATCGTCCAACTGCTTTTTCAGAATTGCGGAAGTCTCTTCGTTATTCTTTACTTCCGTGCTTTCCGCTTTGAGGGATTCGTTCAGCTTGTCCAGCATTTCGGCGGAGTGTTCTTTTACCTGCCGGACGTAGCGTTTCAGCAGGTCGTCCAACAGGTCCGCCCGGGTGTGGTGGCTGGTGCACCCCTTGAGACCCCGCTTGTGGTAGCTGGAGCAGGTGTAGGCGGGCTTCAAATCCCGGCGGCTCATGGAGAACATGGGCTGTCCGCAGTCGCCGCAGACGAGAAAACCGGAGTACACGTTGTCGTTAATCTTGATGCCCCGGTAGCAGGAGGTGCTACGCTTTTTCCGGCCCTCCTGGGCCAGGGCGAAGGTGCGGTAGTCCAGGATGGGCTCGTGATGGTTCTCGAAGACGATGTGGTCGCTCTCGTCCTTCTTGATATCGGCCCCGTTAATCTTCTTTCGGGTATATTTCCCCTGACGCAGTGTGCCGATGTAAAAGTCGTTTTCCAGAATACCCTGCACGGTCACGATGCTCCAAACAGACCGAGCCTTGCGCTTTGATTCCTCTCCCTGGGCCTCCTTCCGGGCCACCTCCGCCATGCGGGGGGTGGGGATGTGCAGGTCGGTGAGGTGATTGGCGATCTTCTTGTAGCCCCAGCCCTCGTTATAGAGCCGGTAAATGTCTCGCACCACGGCGGCGGCGGGCTCGTCAATTTCAAACTGCATGGTTTTGCTGTTGGTGATGACATAGCCGTAGGGCACCGCGCAGATCCATTTCCCGTCGTTCTGGCGGCGCTAGATGACCGACTTTACCTTTTTGCTGGCGTCGGTGACCGGCATCTCGTTGATGAGGAAGCGGAACTGGATGGCCGTCCAATCGTCATAGGTGGGATAGTCGATGGAGTCCCCGATAGAAATGATACGCACCCCTACGTCCCGCAGGTCCTCCAGCTCCACCAGCCCCCGGCTGTTGCGGCGGGCAAACCTAGAGAAGTCCTTAACAACAAGAATATCATATTTGTGCCCCATGAGCTTGGGCCGCATCTTCTGATAGCCCTCACGCTGCTCAAAGGTATACCCGGAACGGTCTCGATCCTCAAAAAACGTCAGACTGCTGCCGGGGAATTTTTTCGCCACAAAGTCCTGAATGATGGCCTTTTGGTTCTCAATAGAGGTATTCTCCCGGTCCAGTTCCTCGTCCACCGAGATACGGCAATAGCCTGCAATATCAAAAGTTTCCGTCACTTTGGATCACCGCCCTTTAAATACTTTGCGGTTTCCCGGTCAAACTCCGAGATGTACTCGATGTCCTGTTTCTTACGGAACTCCGCGTAAATCTCCCCCACTTTTTTCGCTGCATCGTCATGGGAGATACGACCTTTGTCCTCTAGCACATTCCGGCGGTTGTTGGTGAGAAAGCGGTCTGTCTCCGCCAGCCAGTCTGCCATGCTCATGAGCTGCTGGTCTTCCGCCATCAACTCGGCGTAGTCGATAAACATGGTGACCAGCCGGTTGAGGCGGGACAGTTCCTTTTCGGTCAAGTAGTTTTTTGCCACCAGTGTGTCACTCTTGAGGATTTTCCCGTCAGGGGCGCCTTTCCAGGTGGTGAGGCCCATGGTGGGGCTGTCCAGCGAGGCCCGGTCAGAGATCAACTCCGCCGCCGTCATGCCTGTGACGGCAAAGTGCAGCTTATTTTGGACGAAGGCGTAAAACGCTTTCGTGGTCTCGCTATTCTTGTCGTAGTCGTAGCTACACTGCTCAAAGATATCGGCAATCTTCTGATAAGCCCGGCGTTCGCTGGCACGAATCTCGCGGATGCGCTCCAGCAGCTCGTCGAAGTAGTCCTTGCCAAAGGGCCAGCCGTTTTTCATTAACTCATCGTTGAGAACGAAGCCCTTTTGAATGTACTCCTTCAGCGTTTTCGTCGCCCACTGGCGGAACCGGGTTGCCTTTTTGGAATTGACCCGGTACCCCACGGCGATGATGGCGTCCAAGTTGTAATGGTCAATCACCCGGCGGACATCTCGACTGCCCTCTTTCCGAACTACCGAGATTTTCTCGGTAGTTGTCGCAGGGAGTAGTTCTTCCTCTGCAAAAATGTTTTTGAGGTGCAGGGAGACGTTATCCGCCGTGCAACCGAACAACTCCGCTATGCCGCTCTGGGTCAGCCAAAAAGTCTCGTCTTTGAAGATAACGCTGACAAATTCCTTTTCGCCGCCGTTATCATATAGCAAAATGTCTCCGCTGCTTATCTTTTGGTTTGCCATTTTCATTCCTCCCTGGGGGAAGTGTTATCCATCTTACCTTATTTATCGCATTATTTACAGATAATATTGTAGCACACCCCCCTGCGGAAGGCAAGAAAAAAAGACGGCTCTAGCCGTCTTGTATCGCTTCTATTTAAGGGGTACGCCGCAGCGTATCCGAGGGATTTACATACTCATAGTTATTCCCGGCATCGCTTCCGGTTCTGACGCTTCACGCTCCAAATCATGGCGGGCGGCCATGGTGCGGTTGTGCAGCAGCAACCCTTCTGTGATATCCAGCAAGTCCCGGTTACCGGAGCGGAACACTACCGGGCGATAATTCTTTTTATGCCATGCCTCATAAAGCGGCTTCAAAGAGCCCATCAGCGCGGAGTCGTTTTGTTCGGCTACGGTGAGCCAAAATTCTACGATTTTTTTCTCATCGTCCACAAATATCTTCAACAGGCATCGCCTCCCCGTCCGTCTTAAAAAGAGTGTTCCCACATTTTGGTTTTCATATGCTAGATTACATTCACTGACCAAACTCATGCGTTTAGAGGAAGGTAAAAAAGTATTCTACCGGATGATTGCTTGGATATGCTTGCACTGTTTATACCCGTATCGTTAAAAGATGTGTGGTCAGATGCCGCCGGATCTCTCACTTCCAGTCAAATGACTTGGATGATTCCGGCGGCAGTTCTGACCGCACAATGCCAAAGAGTTCCAAACAACCATCATGCCGTATTCTCAGGCGGCAGGACCGCTCTGTTGCTCTCCCCCGGCACAGGAGTATGCAAGCCCACCCGCGACAGACGAGCGGCGCGATACCGACGGATGGCGGCGGCAGTTGACGAGGCTGCCCAAACCATTCCCACAGTATCCCCCTTTGACCCTGCGGTACGGGAAGATGCGATCGTTTTGCCGCGAACTCAAACGCCAGATTGTCATATGTATCATGCCGTCTGCGGCACAGTACCTCTAACAACGCTTGCCGTCGTTCACTAGGGCTCATGCACTCACCCCCTCTGATTGCTTCTGAGTAAATGCTAAAGGCCATATGGGACAGCTTTTGTCCCATTCGTCAAAATTCTTTTGAACAAGATTTCTATGCATCCGCTACCTCCGAAAATTTGAAAATGTGTCGAATTCTAAATTTTCAGAGGTATGGAGGCGAGCGACAGCGGGGAACCCCCATGGTCTCCGCAGAACAACACACCGCTTCTCAGAGGCGTATAAAAGCCAAGACCACCCCTGAAAAGAGGTGGCTTGAACAAGTCCCCTAGGAGTATAGTGAGGCCAGCGCCTAGCTGGCTTTCGCTACGTTAAAGTCATTGTGGATTGATTGCCTTGCACTACCCTTAAAAGGGGTTTCGTGCTCCTTGGTACCTTATCCTCTACCTGGTCGTGTTTCTACTGCTCTTGGATATACTTCCTCAGAGCGTTCTCCTGTAAACCTACTGTGCTGACGTATTATCCGGTAGCCCCTTTAGATTTGCGTGAGGCTCGAATAACATCATCACGCTTTTCCCTTTCAGATATTCCATGAAACTCGACACTGAATACTTGGATGGGATCGATAGCAATACATGGATATGGTCCGGCATTACCTTTCCCTACGGGATTGCTGCTCCACTTGCACAAATCCCGGATGATGTCCCGGATATCTTACCGCATTCCCCAGTTAAAGTGACTGCATGGCGGGAAACCATGCGGTCATTAGAAACTATATAGTTATCACACAGGAACCGAGACCTTTCGACACTGTATGGGCTCTCATTCCCAACAGGGGCCGGACTTTTTTGATAATCTACGCAAAGCCACAGACGAATCCTGACATGACTGTACCTCCTGTAGATTGTCATGTCAGTTTCAAAAAGCGGCTGTTTACTATCTATAAACCGCCATCTGGATTCGCTATGGCCTTAAGAGTCCATTATTAAACTGTCGAAACGCCGTCTGCACGGCCATTTTACAACCTGCGAATCCGATTTTTCTAGCAAACCACCCAGGATTTCGGCAAAAGGCCGGATTGCACGGCGGCAAAAGCCGCCGTGCAATCCGGCCTTTCGCTAGTTTTAAAACAAGCTTTAGGCTTTTACGTAAAAGATGAATTGACCCACAAAAAAGCATCGCGCCATGGATCGCAATCATGGCGCGATGCTTTTTTCAGCGGAAATATCGGTCCATTCCGCTTTGTTTTAATTATTCCTCAACTGTGTGATATGGCCGTCGAGGATGTCCGCTCTCTGCCGCTGGGAATACACGGGCGCGCGAAAGATACGCCACAAAGTCCAAGAGTACGTTCACGATAGTGTCCACATAGAACACCACTGGCCTTGTGCTCTTTCCGATGAGGAGGCCGAAGTTGGAACGCCCACAATATAGGCCGGGACCCGCAGCACCCGCCGTGATCGTAGTAATCCAGCACTTCGCAGTTGACTTCTTCGCCGAAGGAAAAGGGCAGGCATCCATCACAGCACGCACACTGCCTAACCCCCTTGAACATGCAAGTTTCCTCTGGCAGCGGGTCCTGGTGGT
>Ga0129314_1000839_pt1 | contig 27050 bp, 26 predicted proteins | sample O1111metagenome_FD_94431 | JGI IMG/M metagenome (GOLD analysis project Ga0129314, IMG submission 94431) | Orangutan individual fecal microbial communities from fecal samples from Wisconsin, USA - O1111 metagenome | ecosystem: Host-associated > Mammals > Digestive system > Large intestine > Fecal... | reverse complement strand
GAAGAACAGCTTGACAGCATCATGCCGTGGAGTGCTACTCTGCCTGAAACCTGCCACAGAACATATCATCAGATCGTTGAAAACATGGCTGAGGTTAAGTGACAGCTTCTCATCCACAGTATTCCATAGTAACTGACAGTATTTCACCGCACAGTAATTCACAGCAGCTCACAGTAATTCATTGTGATGAACCGAATACAGGATTTGAGCCGAGGTTGATCTCGGCTCATTTTTTTGCCCGCTGGTCTGGTTGGCGGTTACGGAATAAAAATGAAGTACACACCAAATCCTATGCAAACAAATGATATCACGCTTTCAGATGACCTTGTAGCCCTTACTGAGTTGATAGCAGCCAATGTCCACGATGTGTGGGCAGCTGGGCGCATTAAAGAAGGATGGACTTATGGAGAAGTTAAGGATACTGAAAAGAAAACCACTCCTTGCCTTGTACCGTATGATGAACTACCAGAATCTGAAAAAGAGTACGATCGTAATACTGCTATAGAAACGCTCAAGCTGATTACCAAGTTGGGCTATAAGATTACTAGAAAAGATATAGAAGCTTGATTTGTAATATAAAGTAAAGAAAAGTCAACCACTTAAATTGCGGTTGACTTTTATGTTATTCAATTCCTTGCTTACTCCTGCTCTTAGCCTTGTCCTTCGGCGTTTTCGGCTTTTTAGCGAGCCTTGCGGCATCACGTTTCATCTTAGCTCGTTCAAAGTAGCAAGTCTTTTCACGCTTCGGAGCGTTCTTCTTCGCTTCGATAGCCGCCTGATTCAGCTCATCAGTCACGACTTTCAGCCTTTGCTCCTTAGTATCAAGCTCCTCCTGCTGAGGGAACGGCTCTGCTACGATCTTCTGTGCTTCTGCGTGGTCAAGCCTGAGCTTCGCAAGGTTATCCTGTGTCCTTTCGATTCTGCCGTCGATGTTGTAGAGGGCAGCTTCAAGACGGTTCAGGTTATGGGCAAAGCTCTCGATCAGCTTCGTGGTATGTGAAGTAGCACCTTGCAGACAAGCGGACATACCGCCGCCCATCATATTGCTGTTTACCGTCACGCTCAGGTCAAAGCCCTGGAACGAGCCGACCTTAACAGGAGTATCCGCATACTTGATAGCAAACACCGCATCTTCCAAAGCCTTAGCTGCTTCTTTTCTGTCGGTGTACTCAGTCTCACCAATGGTGATTTTGAATACGGGCAGTTTTCGCTCAGGATCGATCGGGAGCTTGCGGAGTGCTTCACGGTCTGTATGGAGATCAGCAAGAATAGCTGTAAGTTTCTGCTCCTGTTCGGGGAAACGAGCGATCTTGTCCTCCATTTCAAATACTGTGTTGCGGTGTTCCGCAGCCAGTATCCTCAGTTCCTTCACTTCATTTTCAAGCATCAACTTCTCTTTGATACGGTCATCGCCAGTACAAAGTGCCTTGATCTCGGAATAAGTGAGTGCCTGCTGGTCTACATCTTCGCACTTTCTCGCGGGAGTCTTACTCGTCATGATCTGAGAGATAAACCTCTGCTTGTTCTCCAATGTCTGGTAGGAATAAGCGTCGAACGTGCCTTTGGTGACATAACGGAAGATCTGAACATTCTTGTTTTCATTGCCTTGTCTGATGATACGTCCGGCGCGCTGTTCAAGGTCGGCAGGTCGCCACGGAATATCGAGGTCATGGACTGCAATAAGCCGTTTCTGTACGTTAGTACCTGTACCCATTTTTGCAGTTGAACCGAGCAAGACACGGATCTCTCCGCTGCGGACTTTATCAAAGAGGTCAGCTTTCTGCTGTTCGGTTTTCGCATCGTGGATATATGCGATCTCCTCCGCAGGGATACCCCTTGCGATCAGTTTGTCACGAATATCGTCGGAAACCACATTTAATGGATACAGGTCAAATCAAGCAGCCATATTCGATATTTTACTGTGCTTCATATAATCTGCACCTTTTATCAAATTCATCAGCATTAATAGAGAATTGGTGTTCTACATTAAATATTTACTTATGTAAAACAATCAGATGCAAGAAAAAGCGTTAGCTGTCAAGAGGTATTTAAAAAAAATTTGAAATACCTCTTGACATTTGTTTTTTTGAAGAGTATAATTATATTAGACCATGGTCACGGTACTCATTAATATTTTGGATAGGAGGTTATTATGGACTATTCATACAAACAAATTAGCGATGAATCAATGATTGCAATTAGTTTGATGATAGCATTTGGTATTATTATTCCATTATCGCTTGCTATAATCTGGAGTAAAACAAAGCAGCAAAAGCTAATAGTGACAGTAGTAGGTACACTTTCATTTATTATTTTCGCTTTAATATTGGAAACGATACCACGTTATTTACTTTTTGAAATAGACAGTCCTGTATGTAAGTTTATTAATAACAATATATGGGTATATGGTTTTACTGGAGCATTGATTGCCTCAGTATTTGAAGAAGCATCACGATACGTTTCATTTAAGTATGTTCTTAAAAAAACAAATTCCATTCAGTCTTCAATTTCATACGGATTGGGTCATGGCGGTTTCGAGATGGTATACATACTATTTATCGGAGGACTCCAGAATCTTGTGTATGCAACATCAATAAATTCTGGACAGTTCCAAAACCTTCTAAATAATCCTGAATTAAATTCAGAACAAATAAATCAGCTGTTACAATTACCATCTGCAATAGCATCTATCACTTTAGGCACTTTTTTATTAGCTTTAACTGAACGAATCAGTGCGTTACTGCTCCAAATATCATGCTCTATAATCGTCTTTAAGTCGGTTAAAGAAAAGAAAGTCAGTTACTATGTGATTGCAATGCTCTTTCACTTTTCACTCGATTTTCTTATAACATTCTACAATAAAGGATTAATTGCCAACATAGTAGTATTTGAGGGAATCATTCTTTTTTTATCAATTATACTATTTTTGTTTACGATTAATTTCTTCTACAAACGTGGTATGGATGCAAATCCTACACACTGTATTAGCACTTAAAGGAGGAGGTTATGGGTAAACCAAATGCATTTAAGGTGTTAGCCGAGGAGCAAAGACGATCTATTTTGGAACTGCTAAAACAGGGAAAAATGAGTGCTGGAGAGATTTCAGAAAGATTAAACATATCGCCTGCTGCTCTATCTTATCATCTGAAACTACTTAAAGAAGCTGGATTTGTAATGGAGTACAGGAGCAAGAATTTTATCTATTATGAGATAAATTTGACTGTTTTTGAAGAGCTATTATTGTGGATAAAGCAGTTTGGAGGTAATGAAAAATGAAAAAAACTATAGTTATTATTGCAATTATTCCCCTATTAATTACAGCTATTGCAATTCAATTTTTACCATCAGAAGTGCCTACTCATTTTGGTCTGAATGGATCTCCTGATGGCTACGGATCAAAATATGTGTATTTTATTGCGCCAATCATAGCGTTACTCTTGGCGTTATTTTGGCTTTGGATTCTTTATAGAATGGAGCGTAAATGTAAAAAAGCATCCTCACGTGAAATAGAAAGCTACAAATCAAATTCAAAGGTCTTATGTATAGTTGCGGTATTGAATATTTCTTTGCTAAGCGCAGTTCATTTATACTTACTTTTCAAAATGGCATTCTTTAAAGAAGGGGCAATAGAAAACCTTGATATTGATGTTTTTAAACTTTCATCGCTGTTATCTGGAATAATGTTTATTATTGCTGGAAACTATTTACCCAAAACCAAGAGAAATGATAACATTGGGCTTAGAATTTCGTGGAGTGAGTATAATGATGTAACTTGGCAGAAAAGTAATTATTTTTGTGGAGTAACATTTATAATTGCTGGTTTAGTAACAATTATATCTACAGCTTTTTGTGGCTCTTATATTATACTCCTTCTCATGTTATTGTACTTGTCCTGCGCCATTGCTGTTTCACTAACCTATGCTCACAAAGTATATCAGCAAGAATTGAATAATAAAGAGTGATTAATAAAGGCGAACGTTTTAGTTCGCCTTTATATATTAATGAACAAATTGGAAATAAATAAGTGAACACTGCATAAACATTGCGATGTAATAATAAAAATATATAAACATCTATTGACATTTGTTCGGTATTTAATATAATTATATATGTAAATGCCATTTGTTGGTAAATGGCATTTCACAAATATAATCATCCATTTTTGGATTGGTCTTTAAAATAATAATAAGATCCAAAAGTGAGACGCTAAGGAGGTTCAAAAATGAACGAAAAGAAATACTTAAAACCACAGATGGTAGATTTGTCAGCTGATGAAATGCTGGACGTATCAGGAGGCGGAGCAATTGCTATTGTGATCGGTGTGGGTCTTGCTATTGCAGCATTAATGGCAGTAAGCGCATATACTATTGTTAACACTGGAGTGGTTGTTAACATAGGTGGAGCAGTAAATATTCTCTTAGGTGCTAATACAGTTATAACCAAGACTTGGTAATCTCATTTATGATAGTTTGAGCAAATAAAAGCAAATTAACATTATAAATAAATGTCTGATATACATCAACCAAAAGGCGGACTTCATTTGTGAAATTCGCCTTTTACATATCTTATTAAACGATGCTACTATTTAACAATTATTCAATTGATATGTATAAGTATTACAATTTATTTGCATATCTTTAATTAATCAACATATTTTGCTTGACTTTTGTTCATTATTTGATATAATAATTATTGCAGGTGGTAAAAAAAGGAAATTAAACAAATCCACCTTGCAAGTAATAACATCTATTTTAAGATTAAAGTTCGATAAGGTGAGAATCTTTAAGTAGGTGAATTAAGGAGGTGTAACGATGAACGAAAAAGAATACTTTAAGCCACAGATGGTTGATCTGTCTGCCGACGAAATGATGGATGTTTCCGGAGGTGGAGCAGTTGCTGTTGTTATTGGCGTAGGTCTTGCTATTGCTGCATTAATGGCTATCAGCGCATATACTGTTGTTAATACAGGACTTGTCGTTAATATCGGTGGCGGAGTAAACATTCTCATAGGAGCTAATACAGTAATATCCAAAAAATGGTAAGTTCTTATGAAGTGGGACTAAGAAACCCGGAGGATATGATTTAAGCTTTATATATAAGTTGTATATTATCATATTGCTCGATATAAAAGCTCCCCATATATCTATACTTATGAACTGTGGGGAGCTTATTATATTCTTGTTTTCTCGGTTGTTGAAGTTTTTATTCATAAATTAATATGAATACAACATATAAGATTATGCAATTAGGAGGAATAATAATTTGAAAGCAAGGGTACAGAAACTCAAATATGCTAATACTTCTGGTCCACTGTTTGTAATGTTAGATGTAACCGCAGCGTGCAACTTTAGATGCCTGCATTGTTATAATAGCAGTGGCGAAAAAGCGAAGAACGAGCTTACAAATGACGAATTAGTTGACATAGTTAAACAGATATCAGAAATGCATCCAGAATCACTTTGCTTATGTGGTGGAGAGACTATGTTACGTTCAAATATTTGTGATTTAATAAAAATTGCAAAGCCAAATGTTGGAGCGGTAAATATGGTTTCCAATGGTTCATTCATGACTTTGGAAAATGTTACTGCTTTGAAAGAGGCTGGCATTGATACTATTCAAATTAGTGTTGATGGTATAAACGAAATGCAGCATGATACTTTCCGAGGATATGTGGGAGCCTTTGAAAAAGCTATAAATGCAATAAAAATTATCCACTCTTTAGGTATTGAAGTCCTTGTATCTTTTGTTCCTAATAAGCTGAACGTTAGAACAATTTCAGAATTCTTGGAGATGATGTGCGAATTAGGTGTATCATCTGTTAGAATTATGCCTTTGATACCTGTCGGAAGAGGAAGTAAAATTGATACACTTTTATTAAGTTCAGATGAGTATGCAGATTTACAGTTGACATTAGATGTAAAAAAAGATTACTTCATTAATAAGGGTATGTTGATTGAATGGGGAGATCCTTTGGATCATATGTACCGACTGTCTAATAACGAAAAGATTGGATATAAGAATTTCCAGTACCATGTGAAAGCAAATGGTGATATTGCTGTATCTGCGTACCTTCCATTAATAGTAGGAAATGTAAGAAAACACAGTTTAAAGGATTATTGGAACAATGGTTATGATACAATTTGGTATAGCAAGGAATATAAAAAATATCGTGATCAAATAGAATCCATATATGATGTTAACACTGTAAGTGAAATAATCGAGAATGATGGTGGGTGCATTGATATTATGCACGATATGATATAAGGAGCGTTTTTAGTATGAAGTATATATGTAAAGAAAGAAAAATAATTGACAGAAATGAAGGAAATGGAAAATACCTTTTAATTTGCGAAGGCGCTAAATATAATTTATGCCTAAATGAAACAGGTCATGATTTATATAGCGCACTTCAAAACTATAGTTCCTCTGACGAGCTTGTTGGTTATATGAAAGAAATCTATAAAAGTGCAAAGACATCTGACATAGAATCCGACGTTTACGAATTATTAAAGCTTTTTGAAGTGTACGATATAATTGAACTTGAAAAAGAAAGCACATCTGTAGAAGGCATTAAATACATTTTCAATGGAGATTTACACTATAGAGATGTTAGAGATTTTATTCTCGATGAATTAAAATCAGATGGTGGTATTCGTTTGTGTAATGAGAAAGGAAGAGCAACTTACTACTCGGCTGTTCAAATGAGAATGAGAGTAATGCAATCACAGGAATACCAGCTCTTTGTTCAAAAGGACAATGATATTCTTGCGTATGTATCTATGATTGGGCAGCCACTCGGATTTTCAAAAACACTTGTACTTAAAGAGTTTATCTTTAGCAAAAAATTATCGGAAGAAGAAGTAATAAACTATTTCAAGGGAATCATCTCAAAAATCACCGATACATTTAAGACAAAAGCTGCTATCAGCAGACTTAGGGTTATGTTTTATGACACAAATATTACAAATGATGTAGTTAACATTCTTGAGAAAATTGGCTTTAAATTAACGGTAAGACTTAAAGATGAAACCGTTGCCGGAGATCTTCACTTCTATGACTACAAACTGTAAATATAAAAGGTGTTTACACAATGAATGAAACAATCAAGATAGAGAATATCGTATTAAATAATGTTTTATATGGTATATGTGAGATCAGCGGTTCTGAACTCCAGAGTATACAGAATAGATTAGTAGAAGTAGCTGCAAATAATGGTGCGGTATTAAAAGGCGGAATATTAACAAGTTTAATTGAATATGATGCTATAAATAATATTGCCAAAATGCAAATAGGAATTCTTACTGATAATTCAGTAATAGACCCTTCTGAGTTTATTTTTTGCGAGAAATTCACAATGCATAATGTAGTATGTTTTAGCTTTCAAGGTGAATCTAACAAGATAAACGAAGAAATTAGCGTTTTTTCTCAAAGGCTAACAGTTGATGAAAATTTAAAACCGACTGGGAAAATATACAATCTAATTGAATATTTGTCAAAGAATGGCGATGAGATGGCAGCAAAAGTATACATAGAAGTATCCACTTAAAGGAAAAATTATTAAAGCAAAGGTGAAATATGAGATATTACTGTGTAAAACAATATGATATTGCCGATTGTGGTGCTGCTTGCCTTGCTACGATTTCTAAGCAATACGGATTGAATATATCTATAACAAAAATCAGAGAAGTTGCCGGAACGGATAAGCAAGGAACTAATGTATACGGTATAGTTAAAGCAGCTGAGAGACTTGGCTTTTCAGCGAAAGGCGTCAAGGGCAACCATGACGCCTTTTTTAGTGATTTTCCTAAACCTTGTATCGCTCATGTGGTCGTAGACGGAAGTCTCCTACACTATGTCGTTGTTCATAAGGTAACGAGAGAAAAAATAATTATTGCCGATCCCGCAAAGGGAATCGTCAAATACACTCCCGATGAGTTCTTCAAGCTCTGGACAGGAGTGCTTATAATACTTGTCCCTACATCCAAATTCCAGAAAGGAAACGAAAATAAAGGTGTTCTGTCTCGCTTCTTTAGCCTGATGATACCGCAGAAAAGGCTTCTTATCAATATTTTTCTATCATCTCTGATGATAACGATATTCGGAATACTGGCTTCGTTCTACTTCCGATTTATCATGGACGATATCGTCCCAAATTCAACTCGAAAGACTCTGATAGCACTGTCGGTTGGTGTTATCGTGCTATATATCTTCAAGGCGATACTTGAAGCGTTCCGCTATCACCTTATGTTGTATCTCGGGCAAAAACTGGATATTCCCCTGATACTTGGCTACTATGAACACGTCCTCGGTCTGCCGATGAACTTCTTCGGCACACGCAAGGTCGGTGAGATCGTGTCCCGATTTACCGATGCTTCAAAGATTAGAGAGGCAATTTCAAGTGCTACACTGACAATTATGATAGACTCGCTTATGGCTATCGTAGGCGGTGCGGTACTTTTCAGTCAAAACCATACTCTCTTCTTTATAGCTGTTATAGTAGTTATCCTCTACGGTGCTATCGTTCTTGCTTTCAATAAACCAGTAAAGAAGATAAATGAACAACAAATGGAAAACAGTGCTCAAGTTACATCATATCTTGTGGAAACACTAAATGGAATTGAAACAGTAAAAGCGTTTCATGCTGAGGAGAAAGCCCAGGCTAAAACTGACAAACTATTTGTTATTTTTCTTAGAAGTATTTTCAAGGGTGGTATGATAACCAATGCCCAGCAGTCGCTAACGGGTATCGTTTCTACTATCGGCGGTACTGTTATCCTGTGGGTAGGTGTTGTGAATGTTCTTAACGGCAATATGACACTTGGAAGTCTTATCACATTCAACGCTCTGCTTGCATACTTCCTTGATCCTGTCAAGAATCTTATCAACTTACAGCCTACTATGCAGACGGCTATCGTAGCTGCCGAAAGACTTGCTGAGATACTTGACCTTGAACTTGAAAAGGTACAGGACGAAAAGAGAAAACTCGCTCCCACATCGCTTAATCTGCCTATCAGAATAGAAAATCTTGATTTCAGATACGGCACCAGAAGGCTTGTTCTTGAAAACATCAATATGACTATCAATGCTGGCGAGAAGATAGCCCTTGTGGGCGAAAGCGGTTCGGGAAAGACTACATTGTCTAAGCTCCTGATGAACTTCTATCCTTGGGAAAAAGGTGAAATATTCATCGGTGACTATAACCTGAAAGATATCAACCTTGAAGCACTCCGAAACAGGATAGCATACATATCACAGGATATCTTCCTTTTCAGCGGTACTATCAGGGAAAACCTTGAACTCGGAAATGAAGATGCTACTATGGAGGATATTATTGAAGCCTGCCGTCTGAGCAAGGCTGATGAATTTATCAATAATATGCCGCTCAGATATGAAACGATGCTTGAAGAAAATGGTGCTAACCTTTCAGGCGGTCAGAAACAGCGTCTTGCTATCGCAAGAGCATTATTGAAAAAGCCCGATATCCTTATTATGGACGAGGCTACAAGCAACCTTGATTCTATTACTGAGAAGGCTATTGAAAAGACTATAAACAGTCTTTCAAGGAATATCACCACGATAATAATTGCCCATAGATTAAGTACCATTATGCGATGTGATAAGATATTTGTTATGGAACAGGGTAAATTTATCGAGCAAGGCACACACAGCGAGCTGATAGCAAGAAAAGGCAGATACTATGACCTTTGGAAAGATCAGCTCCCCGAAAATTATACGGATAATCAGGATAATACCAATGACGAAATTGCCGAGGATAACAGCAATGACGATGATGATAGCGAGCAGACTCCTTTCTCTGCTTATCCTGTGTTTATCAATCCTATGATGTAAGGGGGCGGTCAGATGAAAGGAATCGTTATAGACCTGAAAGACATATCAGACAGCCGTGAAATGATGGAGAGTGAGGAATCGCCGAAAATAAGGTGGTTCATCTATATTCTCCTTGCCGCTGTAGTGGCTGCTGTCATATTTGCCTGCATATTCAAGATAGACGAATTTTCAAGAGTGAACGGCGAGATCAAAACGCAGGAGGCTGCAAGCTCCGTTATCTCTTTGAACAACTGTAAACTCAAACAGATACTTGTCACAGAGGGGCAATCGGTCAAGGCAGGAGATGTACTTTTCCTGCTTGATTCGGAATATGCCGAAAGCCAGAAGAAGATACTGGAGGATAGACTTGATACTTATAATTTCGATCTTGCAAATACCGAGCTGCTGAAAAAGAGTATCGAAGAAAACAAGAATCTTTTTAAGAATAATTCCGATGACTCCAAATTCTATTACAGATATGAGCAGTATAAAAACGGAACACTTCTTACAGCCCAGGAAATAGACAATACAGCATTGACCGACGGCTTGTCAAAAGAAGATAAGGAAAACTCTCTCGCTTCTGCTAACAGTTCTTTAGCAGATAAGAAAAACCAGCTTTCAGAGTATAATTCGCTTATTTCCTGTATCAGAAATGATACTGCTTATTCGGGAAAAAACGGCGATATATCGGCTATATATAATGAATACGATATAAGCTATCAGAAAGCATACCTGTTAAGCGAGCAGTATAGGATATCATATGAAAGCATACAAAATGCTTTTGATAATCAATTATCGGCTGAAAGCATATCTCCATCACAAGTGGAGAATGCTAAAATTGCGGCTGATAACGCATACTCTACGCTCAATGAACAAAAGAATTTCTATATATTTGATATTCGTTCTAAAATCGTTGTTTTAGAAAATCAGCTTTCAGGTGACAGTGAAAATGCAGAGCTGCAAAATACTTTGAATGAATACTACGGTCTAAAAAATGCTATTGAACAAGGCACAGATTTCAGCTCCACAGACAGTGCGATCCAAGCAAGCTATGATGAACATATCGCAAAATTCAATGCTCTCGCTGAGGACTACGCCAATAAAACGGCTGAATATCAGCGCTTATACAGTGACTACACCTTACAGAGCAGTACAGTACCCATAACCGATACAGATGTATCAAAGGCTAAAAACGCCTATGATACGGCTGTTATTGATATGGAATCGCTGAAAAGCAACTACATTTCACAGGTCCAGGCTAAGATAACCGCACTTGAAGATGAGATTAAAACGCTTGAAAACAATAAAAAGAGCTTAGAGGTATCGCTGAAAAATGTAAAAGACCTCGATGCTTATGAAAAGCTATCTGCTGATAAGCTGAAAAATGAAGCTGTTGTGACCGTAAACTCGGAGATAGATGCTCTAAAAGATAATATTACCTCTTTGAAGTCACAGCTTGCCGAGGTCGATGAAACGGTCAAAAATGCTGAGATCAAGGCTTCTGTGAACGGTACTGTTACCCTGATAAGCGAACTCAGCACAGGAGATATCGTTCAGGCTGGAAGTTCACTTTGCAGTATTATCCCCGGCGGTGATGATCTGAAAGTCACGCTGTACATACCCGAAAGCGAGATAGCAAAGGTAAAGGTCGGACAAAAGACTGAATATATCATTGATGCTATCCCCTATAATGAATATGGTAAACTCACAGGTGAGATACTTTCTATCTCTGCCGACTCTGTCGCAAGCGAAGCATCAGGCACTAAGTTCTATATTGCACAGGCAAGCCTGTCCGCTAATTCTCTGTCCAACAAGGAAGGCAGTGTACGAGAGGTCAGAACAGGTATGCTCCTTGAAGCCAAGTCGATATCTGGCTCTAAGCGAGTGATCACTTGGCTGCTGGAGAAACTCAATTTTATTGATTGACCTCATGCTTTATATGATTGGTAAGATACTAAATTACTGAGATGAATCGGATATTATAATCCAAGATTATAATATCCTACAATAAGTAATAGCAATAGCTCTGTCATCAATATAATTATTGCAACGCTTCACGTTTATTAAGCTATAACATACGCTCTCTGAGTTGTTCAGGGAGCATATGTTGTTTTGGGATATGAGTGCCCCGAACAGTCATTGAAAACGGCTCTGATGGGCTTTTCCGTTCGTCTGAGCGCATTGTATCATTCAAGATAATTCTTTCTGTGCTTCGCTTGTGTCCTCTGTCTGCTTTTCTCCCTCTCACGCTTCATATGCTGTTCGTTGAGATACTGCCGCACCTGTCTGGTGTACCTCGCTGCCGTGTCACGCTTGGTGATGTATGCGGTATGCTCGACATTAAGCCTGTTCCATTCTGCTTTCAGATCGTTGGATTTACCCATAAGGTCAAGTATTGTCGGCGGTTTGCCGTCAACAGCATATTTTTTGATATGCTCCTTTATGTATTTGTCCGCCTGTTCATATTCCTCGATAGTATCAGCATTTTTCTTTTTGAAACGGCTCTGTCCCCAGCCCGACTTGCTTTGATACTCCTTGTAGACGGGTGCAAGCTCGTCACGCTTTTTCATCTTGGCGATAAGTGTGTCGATAGTTGTAAACTTCTTTTTCAGCTTGGCAAGCTCGTCCTTGTGGTCATCGGGGTGATGAGCATTGAAGAAAAATCCTGTCAGATCGCTAAATGACATAATGCCGCCTGTTTCAAGGTCTGCAATGATCTTGTCACAATCCCGCATACCCCTGATGCTTGCCCACACATCTTCTTTCTTTTCAGGTGCTTTACTTTCGGTCGGCTTAGGTGCGGTCGGCTCTGCAATGGTCGGCTTGGTCGGTGCGGTGGGTGTCGGTGTCGGCTCGTCAGGCTTGGCAGAGGATTGATTGTGCAAAGCAAGCTCCGCCTGTCTCCTTGCCCTACGGGCAGCAAAGAATTTCTCAACCTGTTCCGCTGCTGCCGCTTTCTTCTGTGCTGTGTCAATCGTTGCCTTGATGTTCTCCGGCTCAAATTCATCGCCCAGCGTATCGGCTCTTGTAAATCGTTGTTGCCCCTCGCCGGATAGCTTGAATTTCAGCTTGACCTTGTTCTGCGGAGTATACACATACTCAATACCGCTGTCGGTGCAGTTTTTAAGGAAGTCCTCAAAGCTCTTGCTGTAAGAAATAATCTCCCTGAGCATACGGCGGAGCTTGTCTTTCCACGATGTACCAGCTTTCTGCATTTCGTCCTCGTAATGAGATACGCCCTTGCCTTTCGGATCAATGACAGATAACCCGTACTCCTTGCACAGCTCGTCCGATACTTGCCGAAGCTCTGCCCACGCCCTTTCGTTTTTTCTGCCTTGATTATGTTCGGTGGTAAAGCTCAACCCGTTATACAGATTTGTATTATTGAAAATGATATGACAATGCAGGTGGTCTTTATCATTATGAACAGCGATAACATACTGATAATCGCCTTTGAGATAACGGTCACACAATTCCTCTCCGATCTGCAAGGCTTGTTCGGGTGTGACTTCATCGGGGGCAAAGCTCTGAATTATGTGATGTGCGAGGATTTGTGTCCGTCCTGTTCCGTTGGCTCTGACGGCTCGGAAGTCGGCGGCAGCGCCTCGGCTGTCGGCTCGGCAAGCATAAGACTGGACATATAGACCGTCGAAGGTCTTATCTCCGTCTGTAATATAGCGGAGTGCCGCCCCGTCTGTTGCTTTGATTGAATGGATAGAAGTGTATGCCAAATTTCATTAACCCCTCTCTTTATCTCGGTAATATCCTCGGCATAGATGTGACCTGTGCTGTGCAAGCGTATGAGTATCTGATTGATGTTGCTCCCGATGCGCTTCATTAACCGATTTGTCTCGGCAATGTCGGTATTGTCGGGAGTAAGATCAACCCTCGCCCTGACACAATCACGGATATACTCGGTCTTGTTCTTGTACCCGTACTGCTCGCACTTGGAAAGAATATCCTGCATTTCCGATTCGGTGAAACGAACATTGAGGGTGTAGGACTTCTTCTCCCTCTTACGTTTGAGGTACTTGCGTTCGCCCTCGGTGAGCTGGCTCTCGTCCTTTTGTGCGAGGGCATCGTCAAGCTCGGACTTGACCTCTTTATCCAAAGCATTGTTGATAGCTCCCTCGTAGGTCATTCCCTCAAATTCCATAGCCTTTTGTTTGGGCGGTCTGCCCCTCTTTTTCTTGGTTTCCATAGTAGTGTCTCCTTTACTTTTATTCAATCGGCGTTAGCCGATTTCTCTTTGTCTGCTCCGCAGACTTCGGGGCTTGGGGTGTCCCCAACAAGCATTTGGTATTTTCGTCCGCTGTGCGGCGCAAAATACAATGCTTGTTATTTTTGTTGCGCTGTCGCGCATTTTTTCGCCTGAGCTTTTCCCTCTGCTCAGGCTTTCGCTGTTCTATCAGCGAATTGGAGCTATACGACTTTCATTCCCTCCGCCGTATTGGTCGGCGGTCATTTTCGCTCACGCTCTGCCGTGATGCCCTCAATATCATCACACTTGAAATTGTAAACTGGCTCGGCGCAGTTTCAGCGCAGCCTGGGCGGCAGTTTGATGAAAATATCCCTCTACTATATATCCGAGGATTTTGAGGTTTGGACAAAGAAATTTGCAAAAGTTTACACTTTGTTCATCACGGTTCTCCCTTATGCCTAAATTCAACAGCGAATTTTTATACATATCGCAAAGAGATCGGACTGTCCTCGGTCATACCCTATCGGCTAATATCATCGTTGAGAAGTAGGGTGAAATGATGATATGGTCGGTCTGCATTTTGAAATTCCCCATAACAATTTGTCGAACGGAGAAACGCTAACGAGACAGAAAGTTTGAGCGCAATGCCAGTAGACAAACGGCGGTGTTGCGCGCTATAATATTATCGTGGGGGTTAATTCATATCCCACGATACCAAACAGAAAAGAGGTGATGTGAATGAAGGTCAAGGATAAAGTAGAGGTCGCTGACAAGTCTGCTGATACCGTCAAGGGCGGTGTGCTGTCTGAGAATGATGAAAAGCTCGACAAGATTGAGAAGTCCATTCAGAATGCTCTGAAGCGTAAGCACAAGATCATTATGGAGAACAAGCTCTATACCTACGGACAACTCTCCGAGCTTTACGGTAAAGAGGGACAGGAGCTTCTTGATGCTGTGACAGCGGAGCATACGCTGATCGGCAAGCTGACCGCAAGCGGTATGAGCTATGCCGATATTGAGGGACTGGCTGATAGCTCCGATGATGATACCGACAACGGCTCGGACGATGCCGACAGCGGTGCTGTCGATGAAGCAATCGGGCAGACTTCGCTCTTCGATGAAAAGCCTAACCCCTATGCGGTTTGAGATATAACCGACAATAAAACGATAGCCGTGGAGGAACGGCTGACGGCTGTTTCTCCATACGGCTACTGTGCAGGAGTAACGCCCCTGCAACAAAAAGCCCTTGCGTGTATAGATAGATAATCGCAGGCGGAAAGGAGAAAATTGACAACAAACGATGCTACCCTTGCAGAGCTGAACGAGCGATATAAAGATAAGCCCGTAAGCGAAGCAACCTATGAGATCGACGGTCAGCTTTTTACCGTCACAAGCCACTATGTCGGGGAGAAAAATCTCGACAAGGAGCTTTACAGAATGGCTTTTGAAAGAGCCTATGCAGAGACCGTAGGACAAGTCTGAAAAAAAGAGAAAAAAGGACTTGCCATATTCGGGTTTCTGCGCTATAATAGAAATGTCGAATATGGCTGTCTTGATTGGAAAGGAGTATGTCATGACAAGACAGTCAACCTACAATGTGGGTATTTATGTGAGATTATCACAGGAAGATATGCGAGAGGGCGAGTCCCTCTCCATAGAAAATCAGAAGAAAATGCTGACGGACTATGTTAGTCAGCAGGCAGGTTGGAACTTGGTGGAGATTTGCGAGGACGATGGTTACAGCGGAACAAATTTTGACCGCCCCGGCATTAAGCAGATTCTTGACGATGCTAAGTCGGGCAAAATCAATCTTATTCTTGTGAAAGATTTATCTCGTTTCGGTCGTAATTACATCGAGGTCGGTCAGTACATCGACTACATTTTTCCTTCGTTCAATATCCGCTTCATCGCCCTGAGCGACAATGTGGATACGCTTGACCGCAACAGTACGGCAATGGACTTAATGCCGATCATGAATTTGTTCAATGAATGGCACGCCGCAAATACTTCCAAAAAGGTGCGTAGTGTCCTTGCTCAGAATGCCAAAGAGGGAAAGTATATCGCTTCTTATGCCGCCTATGGCTATCTCAAAAGTGATGATGAAAAGCACACACCTGTCATTGATGAGCCTGCCGCACAGGTGGTACGCCGTATCTTCGAGCTTCGTGCAACGGGTATCACGCCGACACAGATCGCAAAAAAGCTGAACGCTGAGGGTATCCCTATTCCGTCCGACTATCGGGCGCAGAGGTTGGGAAAGCCGAATATGTACAAAAACACATTCCATTATTGGAGTCATGTTGCGGTGAGAAATATCCTCAGCAATCCTATTTACATCGGCAACCTCGCACAGCAGAGATACACTACGGTATCATTCAAAAATCACAAGTCCGTCCGTAGAAGTAAAGACGAGTGGGTTATTGCGGAGCATACTCACGAGCCTATTATTTCTCAGGATCTTTGGGACAAGTGCCAAGAGATTGACCGCTGTGCAAGCCACGGCAAAATTATGAAAAAGGGCATTGTTCTTCCGCTGAATAGTTTGATGTTCTGCCCTGACTGCGGTGCGAAAATGAAGCTGAACGGTCACGCAAAGAAAAAGGACGGCTCTGTCAATTATTTCTATGCCTGCGGTACATACAGCCGATGCGGTGCAAGCACTTGTACCACTCACTATATCAGCCAGAAGCAGATTGAAAAGATCGTGCTTGCTGATATTCACGCAAAGGCAAAGTATGTGATCGAGAACGAAGATGAAGCCCGACAGGAGTTTCTCAAACGCAAGGAAGCGGACGGAACAAAATTCCTTGACGATGCCCGTCAGCAGCTTGCAAAGCACCAGTCAAGGCTTGCCGAGTTGAAGATGATGACACAGAAAGTCTATCAGGACAAGCTGCTCGGCAAGGTGCCGGAGGACTTGTGCCTTGAAATGCTCGGTCAGTTCCGCACAGAAGAAGCAGAGCTGACGGAGAAAGTAGAAAGCCTTACCGCTGCATTGGAACAGGACAGTAAGGCAAAGGACGATATTGAGGAATTTATCCGCCGTCTGAAACAGAACGCTGATGCACCTGAGCTGACGAGAGAAATGTGTGTAGACCTGATTGAGTACATTGTGGTCGGTGAACGCTCAAAGGATAAAAACACACCTCGCCGTATTCAGATTTATTACAAGTTCCTTAATAATGGGCTTGCCGAGGGAGAAAAGCCCGAATTTAAGTAAGTATGAGTTAATGTGTATCCATTAGATAATGTTTGCTCATACACGCAGAAGTCGCATTCTTCTTCAAGAGATTCGACCTCAGCAATAGACTTCTTATCCTTAGCATCATCGGCATCTTCGCCCTCGACCGCTGCTTCTGCTGCCTTGTGTGGAACACCCAAATCACAGAAGATGATCTGCGTAAGCCTGTCCTCAGCCGTTTCAGCGTGGATACGGGCTACGTTCTCAACGCACCTGTTCAGCTTCGTATCAGGGTTATCCTCAAAGGACGGATCAATCAGTCTCGGATCAAGACCGAGCTTTCTTCCGTCCGACGTAATTTTGAGCATATTGTCGATCGTAGGATCAACATTTCCTGCATTGATAGCGTCAGCTCTGTCGGCAAGCTCCTGAACAAGTTCCCGCTGAAAGGGAGTAGCTTCGACCTGGACCACCTGATAATCACAATCAGGTACATCGAGTTTCAGCGTATCCGCAGTACGAATATCAGCGACCTGCTTGAACATACTCATCAATTCGGGCAGACCTGTATAGTTAGCGATACGGGTGCGCTCCTTGAAGCCATTGCCCGCAGGTTTCAGCTCATATGAACACATATCATTGTGCTCCAAAATGATATGTGTTCATTTTTATGTCACGAGCGGCGTCTGCATATCTCGGTGGGGCTGTTTGAATCGGCATTGCTGCCGATAAACCTGTAATAAATATCTACTCTGACAACCGCTTTGCCATCGATGTTTTCCCTCTCGTGAATATATATCTTTTCAATAAGGGTGTGAACAAGCTCATAGTCAAGCTCGGTAATTCCGATGTAGTTCTCGATAAGCTCGGCAAACTTTTCTGCATTAGTTCTGTTGTTATCATTTTCCTGTAAAGCTGCGGAAATCTCATTTGACCTTGCCTTTAATGCCGAAAGCTCCTTTTCCATATTTTCCGACATTGACATATATCTTTCCTTTGAGATAACACCGAAAACCATATCTTCATAGATTTTCTGCAAAAGAGTATCAAGCTCACCGATTCTCTTTTTTGCTTTGTCCTGCTCTTTGATAAGAGAAGTTCTTTCCTTTATCTTATCGGTTTCGGAAGCCTTGGAAAGAATATCAATGTACTTATCCGAATTTTCTTCAAACAGAGTTGCATGGTGCTGAACATCTGAAAGAACAACATCGTAAAGCTGTTCAAAGGTTATGTAGTGTGATGAACAATATTCCTTGCCATATCTGATAGCAGTCTGACAACGATATGCACCTTTGGAATTTCTGTTATCATACCTTTTTGAAAATCCATGCACCTTTCCGCAGTCTGGACACATTACAAGGCCTCTGAAAATATTGTCGGGATTTGTTACCTTGTCCCTTGTCTTGACCGACAGCCTCTTGTAAACCGTATCATAGTCCTCTCGGCAGACAAGAGCTTCGTGAGTATTCTCGGTAATTACCCATTCATCTTCGGGACGCTCTATCCTTTTCTTGTTTTTATACGATTTATTCGTATATCTCAGAGCAACGGTTCTGCCCGTATAAACAGGATTGAGAAGAATAGTTTTAACTGTTGCTTTTAGCCAATAGTAGGGATATTTCGGATAAGAAGCACAGTTTTCAAGACCGTTTCTGATGTAATTATCAGCCTTTGGAATGGGGAGATTCATACTTCTCATTTTCGTGGCGATTTCACCGCAGCTGCACCCCTCGATAGCCATACGATACATCATTTTAACATAGTCCGCACGGTCACTCGGAATCAGCTTTGTTTTGTCATTGGGATCTTTCATATATCCGTATGGAGCTATTCCCGTAAGACAGTCACCACGCTGAGCTTTCATTTTCATAACTGCCCGAATTTTCTTGGAACAATCCTTTGCATACCACTCATTGATGATATTCTTGAACGGAGCAAAATCGTTATCCCCATCATCACTGTCAACGGAATCGTTGATAGCAATAAAGCGAACATCGTTATCCGGAAGAAACATTTCCGTATAAAATCCTGTCTGCAAATACTCTCTGCCGAAACGGGAGAGATCTTTTACGATAACAGTACCGATTTTTCCGTCCTCAACTGCTTCAATAAGTCTTTTGAAATCGGGACGGTCAAAGTTTGTGCCTGTATAGCCGTCATCAACAAAAAATTCCGTGTTGAAATACCCGTTATCATTAGCAAATTTCAGGAGAAGCTCCTTCTGGTTCTGAATGCTCATACTGTCGCCATTGTATTCATCGTCACGACTTAATCTGCAATAGAGAGCCGTAATTTTATCCTGCTGTTTTAATTTCATAATATCCTACCTTTCCAAACAGCAGATTATGACTGTATTTATTATACACCATATTCTGCCGTAAATCAATAGATTTGCGAAAACGTTTTCGCACAATATTTGCTGTTGAGTTTTGTTGATATTTGTGATATACTGTAATAAAAAACCAGCTGAGAGGAACAAGAAATGCACAGAGTAGATTTCAGTACAGTAATAAACATAATAATAGAAAACTGCCGGGAGAATATGCACACCGCAAAGGACAGAGAACGTGTATTCACTCAGACTGACCTCATAACGGGCATATTCTCCGAATATTATGACAGCTGCGATGATAAAATTTTTGAAAGCTCTTCAATATCACGCTGGATAAAAGGCAGTCGTCCTGTTCCTGCCGACCTCATAAATTTTTATCGAGATAACGGCTGTGAAAGCATCGGATATGATTTTCAGGATAACTGTGTTGATGTAGTCTATGATCTGAATAATCTTTACAATGAGCTTGTAACTCTTGTATCAAATGACTATTCTCTTTCAGAAGAAAAGAAAAACGAAATAATGATTGATATAGACGCCACAGATGAATCCGAAGTCTGCCGTTTTATCGGAAATGTGATTTTTGCAGCTATTGACCGACCTTTTGTATCTGCCGATAAGCCTATGCTGCCTGCCTCTGCTATCACCGTTTCTGAATGTGTATTCGGTGCGGAGATTCCGACACCTTGCAGATATTTCTGCGGACGTGATACAGAACTTGACGAACTTCATACGGCTTTGCAGGAACACAGCAAGGTGTTCATAAAAGGCTTCGCAGGCATCGGCAAAAGCGAATTTGCCAAAGCATACGCAAAGAAATTCAAGAAAGAATACCGAAATATTCTGTATTTCAATTACCACGGCAGTCTGAAAGAAATGATAACCGATATGGATTTTGCAGGGGATAACCTTTCCGACGATGAACACACCAGATTTACAAAGCATATTCGCTTTCTGAAAAGTCTGCGAAGCGATTCCCTCATCATAATTGATAACTTCAATACCGCAAATGACAGCTTTCTAAGTACACTTATCAATTACGGCTGTAAGATGATTTTCACCACTCGAAACAACGTTGACTGCGGGTATATTTTCAGCCTTGATGTTATTGGAAATCCCGAAGATTTGTATCAGCTTGTGAGCAAATACTATTCTTATGCCGAGGAAAACAAAGCCGTTATCAATGACCTTATTGAAACCGTACATCACCACACTCTGTCCGTCGAGATGACAGCAAAGCTTCTTGAAAAAGGTCTGCATACTCCCGAAGAAATTCTTGAACATCTCAGACAGAACAGTGCCGATCCCGATTCTACTGACAAGATAAAAATCAGCAAGGACGGCGTAAATGCAAAGGAAACATACTATAGTCATATCCGTTCGCTTTTCTCACTGTACCTTCTTGATGAGAGCTATCAGAACATAATGCGGAATATGATCATCTTTAATGAAGTTCGTATCAGATATTTTGCAAAAATGCTTGAACTGGACGATACGAACGGAATAAATGAGCTGTGCGAACTTGGACTTATCGAAAATAATCAAGCTGACCTCATTTCATTACACCCGATGATAAAAGATATTGTCCTGCTTGACCTGAAACCAACTTTTGATAACTGTGATGTGCTTATCACCAATTTGAAAAACAAACTTCAAATAGTCGGTATTGAGCTGCCCGACTCTGCGGCTATCATTTCGGCAATAGGAAATGTAATGAAATATATCGGAAATACCGACAGCAATTCATATCTGAATTTTCTCGAAGCCGCATACATATTTCTTGATAACTACCACGAATATTCACTTATGGAAAGCATTATCAGTGAAACCGAAAAACTGCTTTCCGACAAAACACATGGTACTGTCAATGATCGTGCATTGCTTCTGAATAATAAAGCAATGCTGCCTATAAACAGAAATGAGAAACTTGCAAAATCTATCAGCATGATGAATAAGGCTCTTTCAATGTGTGACAATAAAGCTAATCCAGTTCTGTTTGCAAACATAAATATGAATCTTGGCTTGCTTTACATCGAAAACAAGGAAACCGAACGTGGCTTGGAGTTTATGGATAAGGCATATCTTTTCATCAAGCTTACAAGAACCTACAATAATGATTTCATCACCATTGCAAGAAACTATGCAGCAACACTTTCCGAAAACGGCAGAGTAACCAAGGCACTCGAAGTTCTTACCGAATGCGAATTTGCCACAGAAGAATGCTGCTCCAACAATCATGCGGCATTGCTTTATGACCTCGGAGCCGCATATATTCTGTCGGGAAATTATCCGCTTGCGGTGAAAAAATACAGCCTTGCTTTTGCGGAATATTCCGCACTCGGCTGCTTCGAAGAACTTACCGCAAGAAAAATTGCGGCAGCACGGCAGATGCAGAGATACGGATTTGAATACCCAAAGGAATGGGAATTTGATTACCTTGAATAATCATAACTCCTGCGTTTTGCCCGTTCCTGTCTTTCCCGCTCTTCCTGCTTTTCAAGTTCAAGCAGATATTCCATTTCTGCCCAGTGCTTTTTTTCAGCTTCGATCTCTGCAAGATAATCAAGCTCTGCATTTCTTACAGCAGTCGCATCTGAATCATTAACGTATGTACCGTCATCTTGAAGCTCATATCCCTGATGATACATTTCAATCTGCTTACGCAAATGCTCCTGCTTGCTGATACGGTCAAAATCAGTTTCAAGAGTTCTTTCCAGATCGTACAGATTTCTTTTTGCCTGACTATACTCCCTTGATGCTCTGTTCATCTGAGCAAGGACATCTTTTCTTTCTGTAAGCCGCTGCTGAATTGTATTTTTCAGCTTGGGCAGCCAATCGGGGGAATGCGTATCATATCCGCACAAGCCGCCGTGAATAAGCTTTCTGTAAAGTTCCTCAAGCCGCTTCTGCTGTACTGCATTTCTGTCGGTGTGGTTCAGCAGACGGTCATATTCACTGCCGTACTCATTTAAAAGAGCAAGAAGCTTTTCTTGTTTTTCAAGAAAGAAATATTTCTGGGAAAGTCTTTCGACTTTCATTTCCGCATCACTGACAATTGCTTTCATATCATCAACGGAATGAATGTGATTATCGTGTACATAATTCAGCAGCTCCATTGTTCTTCTGACCTCTGCATAAGAAATATTCGATGAAACGGAACGTGAACGATAAAGTTCTATCTGCTTTTCACGAACAGTAACAGCGTAATCAACCTGAACACCGAGAAAAGCACTTATCTTTATTCCCGCAAATTCATTCTGCTTGTTTGCAATTCTCATTTGAAGCATTTCCATTGAATAACCGTAACCGAGTTTGGCTACTGAACACCCGTATTTCACATTCGCAGGCTTAGCGATCATTCGCTTTTCATTGGTGAAAACATAACCGCTTTCACGCATTTTTTCGATAAGCGAAGCAATATCGGAGACATCATTACGAACTATCAGCCTGTCGATAACATCAGCCATTTTCACTTTCCATGAGCAGCACTTTTTACGGGAATCCCATTCCTTGTATTTTATGGAGCTGTGTTTCTTTGGATTTTTAATAATGCTCAGACCATGTTCAAGGCAAATTCTGTCGGAAGCTTCTCTCGCAAGATTATATGTTATCCTGTCCCCGAACCAGCGATTGCCTTTCACATCATAAGCACATACGGCTATGTGACTGTGGCAATGTCCTGTGTTGGTGTGTGTTGAAATGATAACGGGACGATCTTCGCCGAACATTGCCTTTGCCCATTCCACGCCTATCTGATGAGCTGTTTCGGGAGAAACGGACTCATCAAATGACTGTATGTAGGAATGGATTCGGACGCTTTCATATTTGCTTTTTATACGGTTGTCAAACTTGTCTTTTGCAAACGCTTCATAAATTTCCTTGAAGTCCTCGCAGACAGCAGCATAATCATTTGTACAGCAAATAGCGGTGCTGTACTTCATATCCTCGTTTTTGCCGGGATTGAGAATGTATTTCAGATGCGCCCTCGGTGTTGTGTGAATCGCTGTGTGCTTTATGTAAGCCAAACTACACCTCCTGACTTTTCAGCGTAGAGATATAACTGTGAAATTCCTCGGATATTTTCTCGACCTCCCGACGAAGCGAATCTATATCCCCCTTGAAAACTTTCTTTTCCGAGTTCACCACCATTGCGATCTGGTTGATGTTCGTCCCGATTGAGCGCATAAGCTGGTTGAAACGGTAAATATTTTCTGTGTCATACAGAATGATTTTGCCGTTCAGAGCCAGATTTCGGAGAAAACTGCTGATACTCATGTTGGCAGCTTCGGCTCTCTGCTTTATAGCCGACATTTCATCTGCCGACACCCTTATCTTTATAAAGTTATCTCTGTTCATAAATCTCCTTTCAATTTCCGATTTTGTCCCCACAAAATCAATGCTTGCTAAAAACTACCGTAATTCTCCGTGGTTGAAAGAACTTGATTTTCTCTTGATGCGAATATCCTTTCTCCCACAGAGAATAGCTAAAATTTTACGGATTCTTTCTAAAAAATTTGGGTACAGCTTCTAACCTTTCCGTAAGAAGCCTGTTGTCCTCGTTCAGCTCAGAAATACGCTTTTCAAGCTCTCTGATAGTCTGCTCAGATGTGTTCCGTTCTACTTCAAGCTGTTTTGAAAGCTCGTAGATTTTCTTGTCCTTTTCAGATAAGCTGCTTTTAAAACGGACAATTTCGGCAAGCAGATTTTTATTATCCACAAGAGCCTTAGAAAGCTGCTTATCCGTCTGCTCTGCAATGGTTTTAGCTGAATACAGCTTGTCTTTTAAGGCGTTATTTTCACGAACGATACCCTCGCATTCCTCAATAGCCTGAATGACCTTTACCTGAGTCGGAAGAAGAAAATCAACTGCAAAATCATCAATTTCCATGATTTTGCCCTTACTGTGAATAATATGACCTTCAAGCTCGGAGTTCTTATGATGTGCTATCTTTTTATACACTGTCTGAAATTTCTGATCGTACTTTTCGCAATATTCTTTGATAGTCATAGCATTAGCCTCCGATAAAATCCATGTCGATGTCGTCATCGTCAAGAGTATCGTCCGATTTTTCCACGGACGTGTTGTCCTGCTCAATTTTCGTATGATTACTTGAACCGAAAACAGAAAACAGCTTAGGAATTTCCGCTTCCAGAGTTGTGCTGATAACGGAAATTATTTCTTTCAAATCCACTTTAACAACAGGGACAGAGGATTCAGCATTTGTATTGTTAATAACCGAAAACAAAATAGTTTTTATCGCATTATTAACCGTATGATATTTATTCTTGTCGATGTTGGCAAGAAAGTCGGCTATCTTCTTATCGGACGGATTTTCAAGGGAGAGCCTGAGAGTAATTCGTTTCATCTGCTTCATTACTCAGACCTCTTTTCCATTGCTTTGAGTGACTTTAACGCAAACTGTTGATAGCCTTTAGCCGTTGCACAGATGTCATCAATGAAAATCACTCTGTCGGACGGATAGTTGCCAAAACGTCTGATAAGCTGAACACCGCCGCCGCAGACATACAGCTTCATAAAATCGGGATCATATTCACATCTGTAAAGAGCATCGAAAATCTTACGGCAATATTTTTCTGCTTCTTCACAAAAAATGTTTTTGTAATTGTCGGGAGCATCGGTATCTCCTTTTCTGATGAAATGCTCGACAACTTCGGTATCAATCTTCTTGCCGTACTGAGCCATGACCGCTTTCTGCACAGCTATCATATACTGATTCACGCCCAGCTTTTCGGTCACGCATTTATCTTCAATTACTCTTTTGTTATTGACCTGAAGAATATTTGCTGTTCCGTTTCCGATATCTACGACCATATTCACGCCTGTCATGTTGTGAAGGTGTTCCGTGACAGCCGCATATCCCTGTGGATAAACGAAACAGCCGACTATTGTAAGATGATAATGAATGTTATTGTACTCGCAGTCGATATGCGGCTCTTTCAGAAAATACTCTCTTGTGCTTTCACGCTGAGCTGTCACCATAGTGGTGGGACAGCCTACCGCAAGAAAAATGTTGCCTTCGTAATATCCGCAGCTGCGACACTCGTCACAAATCGCAGCAATGGTCAGCAGACGAAATTCCTCGTCAACAGTTTTGTCGGGAATGTACTCCTTGTGACCCTCACCAATGCGGTAATACATTTCTCCGATATGAAGTATCTTGCCCTCAAATGCAGGCTTGGTCTTGTATGCTGAAATTCCGGTGGGGAATGAGTGCAGTGAGTTTTTGATATTCCCGTAGCCTGTGTCGACAGGCACAATAATAGAATTGTTGTAAGGGATCATGCTATTTTTTCCTCCTTTGCCGCTTCTGCGACTTTTGATTTTAACATTTTGATGATAAGTTCTTCTGCCGTATCAGTTGCCTGAGTATCGGTGAATGAGTTCACTACAAAAGTTGTTTTTCCGACAATAACACTGTGTGCAGCTTCATCGGGTTTGTATCTTTCCGGCATTTTGCACCTCCGATTTTCGTCATATATATGGAATACGTTAAGAGTCACATTCGGCCAAAAATGAGCATCTTGGGATATGGTGACGTCATTTCTGATTGAAATGACGTCTTTTATTCTGATTTCAATTATATATCAGTTCCGATTTTTGCATTTGACGTCTGTTTGACATAAAATTGACGTCGCAGAGTGTCATTTCTATGATTATGATGTCATTTTTCGTTTTCGCACTGCTTTGAGATATGTTTCTGACAGCAAAACGGACGATTTTGCTGTCACTTGACGATAAATGCTGACGTCATTTATTATGAAAATGCTGTCACTTTCTTTATCCAAACATAAAAAATGAAGCTCCAAAGGCTGTATCTGCCTTCGAAGCTTCATTTTTCGTGGATATTCTATTGTAATGACGTATTTGCGTGGGTTTCAACTTGTGAGAATGATAGATTTACAATATAAGTGCAACACCCGAAAAAATAATAATGACACATAAAGCAACTCGTGTTATAATGGGAGTAACCACACAACCACAAACAGGAGGAGCAATATGTGTCATTACACTCATTTTAGCACAGAAGAACGGGAGTTGTCAAGAGTTTTGAAAGCCCAAGGGTTAAGCATTCGGGCAATTGCCCGGATGCTTAACCGGTCGCCGTCATCAGTGAGCCGAGAGTTCCGAAGAAATAGCTATTCAGATGGTACATATGCGGCACATCACGCAGACAAGCTTTATCAAAAACGTCGAAGGAACTGCGGCAGAAAGCCAAAACTTAAAGCCGGTGCTGCTCGTGATTATGTGCTTGAAAAAATGGCTTTACGGTGGTCTCCAGAGCAGATAGCCGGACGAGCCAAGCGTGACAAGAAATCATTCAGTATATCATTTCCAACGATTTATCGTGCAATTGATACCGGTATTTTACCGCCGCAGCTAAAGAAAATCATGCGTTTCAAATGGAAGCATAAGAAATGCAAGGGACAGGACAAGAGGGGTAAAATTCCTGATACCACACCAATCAGCGAACGTCCCGCAGGTGCTG
>Ga0129314_1000836_pt1 | contig 27131 bp, 17 predicted proteins | sample O1111metagenome_FD_94431 | JGI IMG/M metagenome (GOLD analysis project Ga0129314, IMG submission 94431) | Orangutan individual fecal microbial communities from fecal samples from Wisconsin, USA - O1111 metagenome | ecosystem: Host-associated > Mammals > Digestive system > Large intestine > Fecal... | reverse complement strand
TTTTGTCTGCAACCAGGGTTCCAAGCGCTATTATATCCAGTCTGCTTATGCGATTCCCGATCAGGCCAAAATGGAGCAGGAACAGAGATCTTTGATGTTGACGGGAGATTTCTTCAAGCGAATGATCATTACCAAAGATACACCTGCACCTTATTACAATGAGTCGGGTGTGTTGATCATGAATGTCTACGACTTCCTGCTGAATGAGAATAGTCTGGATTTTTAAGAGCAATGGGCAAAAAAACAATGTTTCTGTTCCCTACTAGATGTCTCTTTAACGCCATGATTAATGCCATGATTAACGCCATTTTTACCGGTGGCGTTAATCATGGCGTTATTTGCATCAAAGAACCGTCATACCGTTAAAAGGGGCTCTTTTGCAAATTGCTATTCAGTGAAACTTAGCGAAACTTAAATTCACTGTTTTTTTCTCTTTAGTAAAAGGAAAAGCACTGCAAAACCAATAATCCGACGGCCTTGGAGTGACCTAGTTTTCAATGGGCCATATGACCTAAATTTAGATTAGCATAAACACCTATAGAAGTGAAACTTAGCGAAACTTAAATTATGCCCGAAGTGGGTGTCAACCGGAGCCGGGCTCCGAATGGCCCGACCGGTTGACATACGGTAAATCCTATTTACAGACATTTTGGGACACACCCGAATGACTTGTTTGCTATTTTGTTTTCACCTTTTTAGCGGATGACCATGTTGAATAGCATTTCTTTCCATCAACCGTTTTGTACGTCCGAATTTGTACATAATACTTCTTTCTTGTTTTTAGTTTCTTCACCTTCAAAGAAGTCTTACTTGCCGAAACATTTTTATATGTAGCGGACTTCATCGAGGATTTCAAACTATATCGAATCTGATACCCTGAATATGCTTTTTTCGTCCACGACACGGTAAATGCTTTTTTACCCGCCTTTAATTTCTTTAAAGTCGTCTTCTGCGGCATCAGTGCTTTAATCGTTTTTTCATTCTTTTGTGAACCGCACGTTGTGCACTTGTCATATTCTCTTCCAGCTTTTCCAATTTGTGCCTTCTGAATTACATGAGTATATTTATGTCCTGTCGCATCAATTTCTACCAGATCCTTTGTGGCCGAACAATTAGCACAATGAATTGATTTACTACCTTTTTCTGTGCATGTTGGTTCCTTGTCGATGCGAGACTCTGTCTCCCATTCATGATCTAGCTTGGATACTTTCTCAATTTCCTCCGCGTTGCATCTATTACAGAATCTGATTTTTGCCCCCACCTTCTCGCAAGTTGGACTCTTTAAAAGATTCCAATCACCCCATTTGTGATTGAGCTTATCTATAACGGTTCCTTCTGATTCCACAGCCTTACATCGACTGCATATGAAATCACCAGAGTATCCAGGCTCCGTGCACGTCGCATCTTTTTGATTCATAAGCTGATAATCGTGACCCAATGCCGCAGTTGTATGTCCATACTCTGTAACAGCACCACATACTGAGCAAACTTTTTCTCCTGTATATCCATTCTCTGTACAAGTCGCTTCTTTGGCATTTTTGATATTCTCTGTATGAGTCTGACACATAGCGACGAATGTATTGCCGTTCTTTTTCGCATAAGTTTCTGCGGTTGAACCGGAGTAGCCGAAAATTGTAGTTCCAGAATATATTGCATTGTTTCCGAATGTAACGTTTTCAGAATAAATGTATATATCCTTTACAGAATTTCGGTTAAATGCAGATTCTCCAATCGATGTTATTGACGAACAGATAGTTACCGATTCAACATTGGATGTGGTTTTTCCTCCCAGTCCATTTGTAGTCAGCGCATATGTACCAACGCTCGTAACGCCATCTTCAAATGTTACTGTTTTCACGTGTGGTCCGATGTAAAAATCTTTTGCAAAGCCACAATAACTAGGGCAGTCCCCGCTACAATAATCTTTCATTGGCCCTGTTCCATGAATGGTCATATTTCCGTCGTCATCCATTTTCCACTTTACGCTATCTCCACATGTTCCGGCGTTACGTCCATAAATATCATTAGATCCTGCAAACGCAAAGGTACTCCAGGACAAAATAGCGAAAACCAGCGTGATTAACACAGTAAGAATTCTTTTCATAATCAATCTCCATTATTCATGCATCTACAGTTGTAGTGGTCAAGCATTTTTGTAACACCACTATCTAATTTGCCAAAGCATATTTCTCATAAGGTGTCCTGTATCAATTGTTAGAATGAGGACGCACCTCATTGTACCAACAGCATAGAAATCCAGTAATTTCAACAGATTGAGCCGAATATTTTAAATCAATTGAGTGCGTGAATACTCACTAATTAAAATCGAATAAATTTTCTAATTCTGATTCCAAGTTTCCCTCTTTTGCAAACTGAAGAGTATCACACAATTTGATATTATTCTTCTCGATACAGAATTCTTCATTAAATCCAAGTATGTACCGCAAGCAAATTCGGTAAATAATCTCTGTCGGAGCACACCCGTAAACCTGCTTCGAAAAGATGTGATTCAATCTTTCTTCATCATTAGGGAAAAGCTTTTTCATCCGCTCACTCTGGTAAAGTCTGGTGACAATCTCTGTCAAGTACATTCCAGACTTCATATACAAGTCCGCAAATGTGGCATTCGGATCATCAAAACAGTTCGGATTCTCTTTTTCCAAAGAATCAACCATATCCTTTACCACTGGCTTTGGCGTGAATATCTGGTTTGTCCGTTGCGGAGGAATGTAATTAAAAATATCATCATCATGCTCTCCGGTAAAATAGTCTGCCAACTCCAGACGTTTCTTCATAAACTCCTGGACTGCATCGTTGAACACAACCTCATCAAACAGATGTCCGTCAAAATGTTTCTTTATCGTGTTGCCGTTTTCATCTGTTGTTTCGTAATCACCACCGTCACGGAGCATCCGGAACTGATCAAGAGAAACGCCCTCCCCATTCTGCGGATTAACGGTTACTTCCCAGAATACATCTGCCGGTACAAGGGAATCAAAGTTCTCCAGCGTAGTATTCTCATCCCCGTATGCCATCAGGAACGCCGGAATCGTACGAGAAAAACCTCGCAGATGATCTCGGATACTACCCTCAATGGAATCCTTCTCATTATTGAGCCTTTCGGTTTCTACAGTTTCAACAATAGTCTCGGCTGCCTTTTTGACGGTATCTTCACTGTTCAACTTCTTGTGAATGTTATCCACCATCTCCTTGTAACTCTGGAGCCTCCGCTGTGTATACTCATCGTCCAACTGCGTAATTTCTGCCATTGATGCACCGGATTTCTGTGCTTCCGCAATTTTATCATCTTGTTCTTTTTTAAGCTGATGATCACGAATCGTGTAGTCTCCATATTCACGATTTACGACAGTATCCGTAGTCTCCTTAATCTGTCGTTCTAATTGATTCTGCGTAGACTTTTTCAGCTCTTTTCCATACTGCTGTCGAGCGGTTTCCATAAGGGTGTCCGCGATTGGCTTTGAAAACTTTTCTCTCAGCGTTCCCAGTTCATCTTTCTTTGTGTCATGAATTGCCACATGTTCTTCCGTAATATCAGAAACGGTCTGTGCCAATTGTTCAATTACGTCGCCATACACTTTTTCTCCAAACAAATCGCTTGCTACTCCTACGACTTGTTCTCTTGGAATTTCAATCTCTCCATCATCGTTTAGATTAAGTTCTTCAGCAGTGTTTTCATTCACGCCAACCGGATCCAATTTTTTCGGTTCTTCTATCGCCTGCATGTTATTGATTATGTCAATAATTTCCTTTGGCGCACCAAAAATACCAGAAATATTGGCAAACAAGAAGTTTGACATGAATCCACGTTCCACAACTGCTTTCGCATGAATATGACGTGGAATAGTTAAGACGGATTCTGCATCCAACTCAACCATCGCTCCTTGATCGTCTTCTCCATAGACCGGGAAGAAATTCAACAATTCCCGAACATGTTGCTTGCGCTGATCGAAGTTCCCTTTATCCGCAGGTGTAGCAGGAATTAAATCATTGGCAAACTGCTCGAAGATTGTTAATGTCCGTGCCGGATCGAAGTCAAATACATATGAATTCTTCTTCCGATAAGAGTTTCCTTGAGCATCGTGGAATAAACACGGATTCTGTGCACGGAAAGCTGCCTGCATGTACAGCGCCGGACTCGCCATATTAGAGAGCATCAAAACGGCAGTCCATTCCGGAATCGTCACGCCGGTTGTCAACTGTCCAACCGAAAGCGTAATGGTCTTATCATAGTTCTTTATTGCTCTTGTGACCTTATCAAAGGATTTCTCGGCTTCGTCGTCATCATCTAGTTTTCCATCACCTGCTGCCAAAATGATTTCATAATCCTTGAAAACTGGATGAAGCTCCAATTTCTTTGCAAGTGCTTTCGCACTTGCTACACGATTCAGAAGCCAAAAAGTATGTTTTAGCTCATCTCGTAATTCTTCTGTAGAAAAAGGAAACTTTTCCTGTGTCGTTAAAGCATCTAAGAACTTATCCACCTCCTTATCATGAACGAACTTGCCGGATTCATTTGTCAGGAAGAATTCATTTAAGTCAAATGCATACTCTTCAACATCGTCATCTGAAAGTACAATTCCTTTACTCACCTTATCGCTGGCAATATCGGACATCTGATAGGTGAATAGTGATAGGCGCGGAAGCTTTGCATATGGATTCTCCAGCTCGCTGGAAGCATCCCAATCACGCTTCTTTTTCTGTTCGTCAGCATAAGTCCAGTTATAAATCGCCTGATTACTAAACTTGTCATTTGCGAGCGCCTTAAAAGGCGTACCGGAAAGATGCAGCGTATACTTACGAGAAATACGACTGAATGCGGTATCCGTCTTATATGTATCGACTCCTTCGTGGGCTTCATCAATAATAAGGATATCCCATTCCACACCTTTTTCTCTGCTCACCTCAGATAGCTTGTCATATTTTCCACCGAAATATATAGACCCTTTCAGATCCTGCAAACTGACAAATTCAATGCATCCCTTCACGGTTTCAAGATTAGTTTCCTGCAATTTTTCAAGATACTCCTGTCGACTCAGAACATATTTTCTATCCTTAATACCTTCTACACTGCTAACAAAGAAATATCCGGACTCTGGTCCAAAAAAGGTCTCGTAATCCTGATACCACGAATTCGCAATTGCCGGGCGGTTCGTGACAATTAGTACATTCGTCACATCTAGCCGCGCACAAAGATCATATGCGGAAAGCGTCTTTCCAAAACGCGGTTTGCAATTCCAAAGGAACTCGCCTTTTTCATGCGACTTAAAATAATCATATGCACTCTGAACCGCATCGTTCTGTTCGCCACGTAGTTCGTATGGAATTACAGTCGTTTCATCACTGCTCGAAACGATTCCGTGATTCTGTGTGAAATCAATAAAGTCACCTCGAGCTGCATTCGGCTCAATTTGGAACCACTCTGTTCCCTGTTCACGGGAGACTCCAAGTTTCTTCAAATACGCATGAAAATCCTTGTCTGTAAATGTACCGAATGGCTCCGTCATGTAAGCCGCTCGGAGATGCCAACATATTTTATGCTCTATTCCCACCGTGTGAGTCTGCTCTTTAATACGAGTTTCAACATCTCTCTCGGTAAAACCAATCTTCGTCCATCCATCATGTTTCGGTACATCTGGAGTCGTATACGCATAGCACTGAGGTACCACTTTCGTCGTGGTATTTATCTTAATTCCTGCCATTATTCCATCTCCTTTACATGCGATTCGATAAAGTCGATTTCATCCTCGGAAAGTCCATATTTCTGATACAGCTGTAAATCAATCTCATGTACCGATTTCGACCAGTCAATGTCGGAATCGGAAGTAAAGTCCTGGAGAGGTACATATTTCCAAACATCTCTATTTGTCATTTGTGTTACCTTAAGAATGGATAACATCGTTCGTGCAAATTTTGATTTTACGTATTTTAATGCCGCAAATGCCTCTTCTTCTGTATCAAAAGCCCCAACACCAACGAATGAGCGCGTATAAGCTTCAAATGGAGAACCTATTACCGGAGTACTTAATGCCTGCCCGAACTCTCCCGATCCGTTAGCAACGGGTATGATTACCTTGTATTTTGAAAGATTCTCATGTTCAATATCAACATACTTCTTAGGAAGATATCTCCATGTTCTTTTATTTGAGTGAATTCCTAATGTTTTTATAGCATCATCAATTCTCTCTTCTTTAAAGAGTGGAATTTTTTTAAAAATATTCTTTTCAAAACGAGAATCCTTTCCATTACTTCCTATGTTCTCTTTCAAGTTTGGATAATCATTAAAAAGTGTTTTCAAATTTAGCCTATTTTGAATGTAAATTACTGACATTAAACTTTCATTGTCATTATTAGGTATAGCTTTCTTTAAAATAGTATTCAATTCAGAAAACTTTGTAAAAACTGTAATTGCACCAAATTCTTTTTTGCTATCACGATACGTAATTGCCACGCCGCCCTTGATGTCGGTATTGGGGAATATTTTTGTAGCATCTTCTTCATATCGCAATACCTTAAAGTGCGTATCCGCTAGCATTTTTTTATTCCAAGCCTTTGGCGTAGAACCTGCATTAAAAAGGAATCGAGCAGGATGAATCAATTCAACACATTCGGCCACATCACCTGCTGCATCCATAAAAGTATTATAGACAGGTGCTGCATAGGTTTTATTTCCGTCTGATGAGAATTCCTCCTGATAAGGCGGATTTCCAATTACATAATTGAATAGTTTATTGCTCATAACTAAATCTCCTTTAATTTCTTGAAACTCGAGAGAAAACTTGCTTCGCCAATTAAAAACTCTGCAAGGTATATCTTTCTTTTTTTCCTCATATTCTGACATATCGGGAGTTGTTTCAAGCATCGTTAGTTGATGATACCTTTCATACGGTTTTCCAAGAGGAACCGTATCTTGTCGACCATCCATCTGCCAAATATTCCAAGCAATTTTATTCGCTATTAAATGAATTAGCTTAATATCTGGTTCATATCCCCATCGATCCGTATAGTATTCAATAAATGTCAGCAAAAGGTTTACACGAGCGATTAATAAATTGTCACCCTGATACTCATATCCATATGAGGCCTCAAAAGCACGGATTGTCCATTTAATCCATTCGTTATAATCAAGAGTATTTTCATTCACAATTCTTAATTTGCGGTCGAGTTGTCCGATTCGTTTCTTCAACGGATAAATCAGCTCTCCTGTTGATACATCATAACGGGATACAAGATATGGCGCTTCACCACAGGTAATCTCAAGTCTTCTGGAATCCACATATTGTTTCCATGTTTTTCTTTTCGGGAATTCAATCGGCTCTTCGATAACTATCCATGTACAATTATCGTTTTCTATATTAAAAACATTTTTTCTTCCGAACCATTCTTCATCACAATAATTATTCATCGTGTTGCAGAGCCACGCTGGAGTAAACACCTCTGCTTTTTTTCGCGTTCGCTCCGCCTGCGCTTCTTGGGTTTTCTGAATTCGTGGTTTAATAAGATCCGCATGTTGCAGTAAAAGCGTCTGGTCCATTTGTTCTTTATCCGTAAATCCATGACCCAACGATTCATATGTATCCGTTGCCCAAATGATATTCTTTTTCGTCGCCTTATCAGCAAGCAACAAGTCCAGGAACGATGAAACCGGTCCTCTTCCAATATCTATTAACTTTTCCACTAAAGAGTGTTACTCCTTTCTGGTTTTCTCATTTAGATTATCATTGTACTAATATCTTTTGAAGTATGAAAGAATTTCACTTAGTGCCATTGGCTTCTCGTATTTAAGCATATAGTCGCTAAGATATATTGTACTCTTTGTAATCGGCTTCTTTAACATCGCAGGATATACAACAAGGTTTCTTCTTTCCGTTTCTTTAAGCAAAGTCACTTTTTCTCCTTGTTTTTCAGCAATGATGCCTTCTTCTTTTAAAATATCAAGCAATGGCATCAGTAAATCCCATTGTTTTTTGGCAGTAAACTGGTCCGGGATATTTGCATTCATTCCCCATTCCAGAAGGTCTATTGCTGCAAATCGATCTAAATCCGAATGAATGTACTGATTGCGATAGTGCTTTAAGCAATCGTAACAGGCAGAACTGCAATTGCAATTCTGAAGGAGATTTCTGCTCGCCATTAATAATTCTGGAATAATTTCAGAGATGCGCTTCGAATATCCGGCACCGCTGGACAAACTATCATACATGTATATGTCCATAAATAGTCCATTTCTATTTGTCCTGATTCGGTATCCCGTTTGCAACTCCGTAAATTCAATATCCAATTCTCTTCCAGCGGCTAACCGAATGCTTTCCGCAAGTGTTTTTCCCGCTCGATGCAACCAAATATTGCTAACGTCTGTATCAATTTGTTCTGCATCCAGCCAAAATTCCAGTACAAGCATATCGGTCTTAAAATCATAACCAAGATTTACAGGTTCTGCATTTGCGTGGCTACACGACGTCGTATTGTATGGTGTCCAAACCTTCTTTAAAGAAGATTCTTCCTTGCCCGGTACAATTGCTCCACAATCGGGGCATAACGTAAATCCTTCATTTTCTGGTCCTCGATTAATCAGAATAATATTCTGATTTCTTCGCATTGCTTGACGAATGTTCTTACATTGATGAACAGGCTTAATATCTTGGTCATTTGGCAATGTGGAATACAGCGGTGTTTGGACTTTCGAATATGCTTCATCTACCTGTATTTCCGCGCACGCCTTTCCATTTTTCGGTGCGAATCCCCATGGCCTTACCATCGGTAAATCATTTCTTATATCCTTATTTCCACAAAATGGGCATGCCTCAATATTCGCTTCTTTGATTCCAAACCAACCGCATCCTTCACAGGAAAGAATCAATTTCTTATAATTCGGATCTTTCATAAATTTTTGTATTGGCTTTGCGGAATCCTTTTTTCCCAATCCAGGATAATAGAGGCCTCCTATTTGATATGTTTTCTTATCTACTACAACAGCTCTTCCTGGAGCGTACTCTCCAATTGCAACGTCCAAACCTCTTTCAACCTGATATTCAACTTTAGGCACTGTTCCCTTATAATTGCTAATATAGAGACTTACCACATTCTTCGGAAATGAATACGTCGGAATAATACCTTCTTCGTATAGAGCATCTAGCAGTGATTTTAAATCACTTTTGTTTTCACCTTCGTACAATTCTCGATGCCTTGCTACTTTCTCTTCCAGATTACACATTGCATCAATCAAATTATTATAGATTTTCGCAATATCTATATTCTTTTCATACAGTAACGCTTCGTCATTGATGTCGTACGTCAGAACATAATTCCTTAATTTGGAGATTCCGTTTCCTTCCATGAACTTCAAGGTCGGCATTTCATCCAGTCCCAGTTTATATTCATCACGCAAACAATCTTGCAAAATGATCATATTCAGATGTCGCTGAAGCAATTTAGGACTTTCAACATCAATCCACGGGCGACGAGGATCCCCGCGAAACATATCGGTTGGATCTTTAAAATACAAAGCGTCATATGCGCCATTTTCACAAAAGGTTACGATTGTTGAGAGCGACGATCCACGTCGTCCTGCACGCCCTGCACGTTGTTGGTAATTCTCACGCATCGGAGGAATATTTCTAAGTCCCACCGCAACAAGGGATCCTATATCAATTCCCACTTCCATCGTGGTCGTACTGCTCAAAATATCTACCGGAGTTTCTCCCGGCTTCACCATATCTTGAAATCTCAATTCGTATTCTTCCGTTTTGGACCAAACATCGTCTTGTTGATCTTTATGCGAAAGCTGCGCGGTATGTTCTTCGGTCGCTATAGTTCTTATGGTTTCTCCATCTAATGCGTCAAAGATTGGCTTTCTCCAGAAGTCCAAAGCCTCATATCCATTTTGATTCATCAATTCTATTTTGTTAGAACCGCAGCAAGGACACATCCCCTGTAATAATCTTGGAGTAACGGCAGAGCAAACTGGACATCGAAACCATTCATGCTTCTTTTCAAATACTGGTTTTACTTTATCTAATCCAATAAAATAATGGTAATCTCCATCTTTCATTTGTTCCAGTAAATTCTCTTGAAAAGCATCCTTAAAGGCGTCATGTTCTTTTTCATTTTCATTCCAGCCACACGCTTCAATTATTGTTTTTGAAAAGTCCCAATCTGCAGATAAACCAAATCTTTCTTTATAGTTTCGACGAACTCTATTTCGAACCGTATTCGGTATAATCTGACCGATTGCTTGATGTGCATCACAAATATCCATAAACCATGCATTGAAGACATCGTCTATCTTATCATCTAACGCAGCCTCTAGTTCATTCTCCTCTGGTAAATCTATTCTCTCTGCAATATAATCAAAGATATCGTTTTTAATATTCGACATCGGCTCTACCCAGCTGAGCGCATCATCAATCAACGTATTATAGTTTCCACAATAAAGTCGCAGAATAGTCTCCATCATATTCCTATCTGGTATTTTCGATATTGTGAACCCACTTTTTTTATCGCTTGCCCTTGATTCTCTATTGCGCCTTCTTCTACTCTTTGATTTTAATTTTTCGCACTCCTCTTGGAAGTCATCGCCAAAGATTTGTGTCTTGTGATGTATCGCTTCTTCTAGAAAAAATCCGTAGATATCATCCAACGATTTTTCGCCAGAATCGCTCATTTTACTCACAGCACACATGAATAGACGACGTGCTGCATTCATATCGGATTCATTGGACATGTCTCGCGCCAAAACAGCTGCACGTTGTCTGCTATCTGAAAAAAGCAATACCTTTCTTCCTTCGTTCGGATATTTCTGAATATCTTTTTTACTTTCTATCGGAGGTTCCGCATCAAACTGAGCCTTTATCAAGTTATTAAATGATTGATTTCCTCTCGTGGAGAAACTGATTAAACGAGAATTTGAAAGCATCCTAGCACAATGTGGGCACTTAGCGAAAGAGCGTATTTCCGGTACCTTGTCTGACGCATAGGCGCAATAATATAGTTTTCGATACGAAGGATCGTTTTTATGGGAATCATCTGCAAAATCAATAAACCCATTCTGCATATTCATATAGCACGGTTTAATTCTATTTGGGGAACTCGTATGTGGCGCGGTAAAACCTTCTTCAGGAATATAGAGATGAATTTCTCTTATTTTCATATCCGGTTTTTGCCCTGGATAATGCCACAAATAAGTTCTATTCGTCTTTGCTTTAAGTTCCGTTTCATCAATATATCCCTTGTAGAAAAGGGCTCCGCATCTTCTATCTTCATATAATTCATAAACCATGCTTCCACAGCTTGGACAAGTCTGCTTTTGATTGTTTATAAATACATCACCTACTGTAATCCCATGATCTGTATGCTGATTTTTGCACTTTGGGTTCACGCAAGCAAATACGCCCTTCAACCCCCTAAATAGAAGGTGCATTTTTGCAGGAAAAAGCACTTCTCCTTTCTTTGAGGTTGCCAGTTGAGCAATCGAAATCAATAGACTAATCGCCTTTGCAGCACTTTCTCCATCAAGATTTGGATATATTTCTTCCCCCAAGGATGATAATGCTATTGCATCCCCTCTGCACTTCTTAATTAATTTCGCAAATGGTTCATAATCCAATAAATGATGGTACATCCAAATCTTTGCATCTTCTATTGAATTAAAAACAATATTCTCATCACAAGATTTCTGCCAAAAGTAATTCAATTTCTCAAGTTCAGAGTTCTCTATACCTGTGATTAAGTCTTGTGTCGGTTCGATGTATTTTAATCTTTTCGGTTGTTCAACCTCTATCGTTTTCCTTTCTCCTGTGATATATTCAAAGTTTTCTTTCCCAGTTAAGTTAAAGGAAAAATTACGTACCGCTTCCCAGTCTTCGTCAGTTGAACTTGGCATACTTGCGGTTGTAAGTATGAACTGCACTTTTTCTTTTCCGATTTGCAATTTATGAAGTAACCGTTTTATCAATAGGGCAACTTCCCCTCCGGAAGAACCTCTATACATGTGTGCTTCATCAATAATAAACAGTAGTCTGTTTTCTTTTCTTTCTGCCAGCCATCGACGAGTCTCATCCCATATGCTCTGCTCTATATTTCGAAGCAGCATATATTCCAGCATAGAATAATTTGTAATCAGTATATCTGGGCAACATTTTTGCATCTCAAAGCGAGTAAGCATCTCCGCATCCTCCGGATCCGTAATGTGCTTTCCTTCTTTTAAAGCAGCTACATACTCATTTAAGTTCTTTTTTGCTGGTATTCTACCTTGTTTTTGAAGTGTTAAGAAATACTGTAATTCTTCTCCATCACTTTCCGGTTTTATCATTCGTTCGTAAGTGGCAGCAAGATTTTTGTCTTTCGAAGAATCAGTTTTTGCCCCCGAATATGGCGTTCTTCCCGTATACATTCCAAATTGTGGACGTCTTACTTTGCTACCTGCACACTCTCGAAAGATTTCTGCAAATTTTCCTTCCGGATCTCCAATCAGTCGCCGAAGCCGACTCAACTGATCGGAAACCAATGCGTTCATCGGGTACATAATCATTACCCGTACACCACGTTGATTCCAAGTACTTGAATTCCTTGCTTCTTTCATCAATTTCGAAATCATCGGCCACATAAAACATTCTGTTTTTCCGGAACCGGTACCCGTCGAAACAAATATATCTCTTCCATCAACTGCATTCTTAAATGCTTTAACCTGATGCGCATACGGCGTTGGATAAACTCCCATTTCATTTTCTGCTAGAGTCTGAAAAAACTGCTTGTCAATTTCATCCCACGTCAAATCTTCAATACTTCCAACTTGCATATATGCAGGCAACGATTCAATATATGGTTCTCTGTACAGAACCCCTTCTTTAGATAGCTCGTCCTTCAACGCATCAAAGAGCAACGGCGACTTTCCAAAGTATTGTGTTTTAATATAGTTTTCTAATTCTTGTCGAATTTTCTTATGAACTGAATATGCACCTTGATTCATTAGAAGTCCTCTCTCACATTGTACCCTGTATCAACAAGGATTTTCTTAAACGTTCCAGACAATGATTTCGGTATTATCCTAGAAAACGGTCCATTTTCTCTATCATATCGTTGTGGCCAACTATATGCCAGTATCAAATTCTCTACATCCGGATGCAACCTATACTCAATTTCAATTTTTGCAATTTCTTCTCCATGCTTGATTATAACGTGAGGCATTTGCTGATAGTATTGAAGTAAAGCTGTAGATAATACAGTATAATTTCGATCTTCTGATACCCACGTAGGTAATTCCGCAGCTTTCATTCCATCAGATGTATTTCTTACCAAGTAATAAGTTTGAAGAAATGCGTCGCGTTCGTTTATTCGCGCTAATGAATACTGAAATTGAAAATTTGGTTGGCCCGTCCAGTATCCTTTTTCAAATGGTCCCTCCATTTTCAGATACTCAACCTTTTCTTTTTCAAAATCGCATTCTTTCCAAGAAGCGGATTCTATTAACTTCTGCAAAACAAACTGCGGTTTCTCAAGACTTAAAAAGGTTCCTTCGTTTTCCTCCGCATTAGCCACTTTTGTATATGCTCCAAGACCGCTCATGTAACAAGACTCCGTTGCATATATTCCTCGGCAGAAGTTTACTTCTCCCATTTTGATGTTTTTCGTTTTCGAAATTCTGTAGTAATCTGCTCGATGATAGAAGAATCCCGCACTTTCCATCGTAGATAATATGGAATCACAAAGCATGACTGTACATTCTCCGTAATTCGACGTACTGTTTATTTCTGGAACTATTGATTCATAGGCTTTAAGCAATTCGTATGTCGTTCTTTTTAAACTTCTAACAGAAATCTCCCCTTTATCGTTTTCATTCCATAACGTCGCTAAAGCCATTCGCCCCACAGCACTATACACAACACGGCGGTACCATTCCACGTCTTTTTCAGACTTATCTTTTCCTATGTTTAGTTCTTTTGCAATAATATCAAGATTTATCATTTATTCTACACCTAGAAAATACACCAAATCGTTTTTATCTTCGTCTGACAATAGGTTTTCTGTAGAAGCTATTTCTTTTAACTTTTCAGACGTCCCAGCCAGAACTGCATAAGGAATTAACAAAGTCATGTACCGCATCAATGTATTTTTTCTTCGATCTGCCATAATAGCTTTCGCCGAAGCATATATTCTCTGATACTTTTTCTGTAACGTCCGAGCCATCCCTAAATCATTTAGCTCTAAGATTTTTCTTTCACTTTCGGCATAACGGACTTCTTCTTGTCCACTATTATATAATCCTGCTATATAATCTTCCGTTGGCAGCTCTTCTACAAATTCACTTGTGGAAATTGGGAATACGTAATTCACTAACCCTTTTGGTGCCAAGAATAATTCTTCAAAATACGGTGTGAGGAAGAACACTGTTTTTTCTCGGCATGAACAAATATCCGGTACACTGTGCAACCAATTGAAATTTGTAAAACCATCAATGCATATGACCGGATCGGGTGCGTCAAAAATGCATTTTTTCACATCCTTACTATATTCCTCATTACATTCGAGGCATCCACAAGAAGAGCTAAACAACGTATGTGAAAAAGCTTCTGCTATTGCCTCCCCATTCGGCCCAGCCAAAACCATCGGAATATGATTTTCAAAAGTGGACAACAACACTGAACTCAATATTGGCGCATAGTCTTCATTTACTCCTGCAAACTCATGGAGGTTATGAGTCAGCAAATCATGTGCATCTTCAATCCTACTGAAAGTTTCCTCCGTTTCTTTAAATTCGCCTCTACAATAGTTAATTTCATTGTTTTTATTTTCGTCTCTTCCAAAAGTTCCAAGCAATTCATTCACATAAACAGTATCTGCCAATAAGCCACCAACGCTATGTTTCGCATTTTGAATTTTCTTTTGAATTTCTTCATCAAACTCTTCTTCAAGCCGACGGTGATCCTCTTTCCATTTTTCTAAGTCAACGTTAGCTTGTCTCAATTCAATCTGTTTTTGTTCTAATTCACTCTTGATTTTCTCCAGAGTCTTTTCAAGAATACTTATATTCTCTTCTGCGTTTTTAACTATCTTTGCATTTTCTTCTTTCCAGCACGCCTCTGCCACTTTTTCACATTCCGTCCGAAGATTTTCGTCCCTTCTTAGAAGAAGTTGTAACGCCTCGGTTTCAAGATCTTTTGAACTAAAGTATTTTTCGATTTCGTTCATGAACTTATTGATGTAACTCGAAGCGTCATCTTCTGATATTCCACATTCTCGTGCAATTTGAACTTCAATGCTTTCATTTATGCTTTCAATAAAAGCTTTCAATTCATTGTGTTCAGCATGTGTTCCTCCTACCATTCGGCTATATGTTTTCCAGGTCGCATTCTTTAAGAAGTACTGTTTAATAACTTCGAATGGACTTTTTATTAGTAAAGTGCCGCCTAGATTAACACTTAGGAATCTATAAATTTTTTCATTTTCAAAAGGTAATACATCTGCTCGGTCAATCACCACAGTCCGTAAATAAGCTGTATCTGGATTTAATATATAATCTCCTGTTTCAATCTCAATCATTTTTTCTGGAGGAATGTACACCCCCTGATAACATCTCGAATTACTTTTGTATATAAGTATTATTCCATTTCCGTTTCTCTCGTTTGCTGAAATTCGATATTCATTTTTCAATGCGGAAATTAGCTGTTTATTATGCACTGTAATAGAATCTACGAAAATTGGTCTTATTTCCTGAATGAAAGTAGATCGAACGTAATCCGACTCTGGTTTATTCTTGTTCGTCTTGGCAGACCATCTCCAACACCCAATGTATCCGATGCTATTGGGTCCATCATTCTTATAAAGCCACGTCCTATTTCCGAATTTTTTAGGAGCATCTTCATTAATAATCGGAACGGAAAGACGATCATCTTCGATATCAAAGAGACGTTCCAAATATATATCGCCTTCCATCCCGATGCTGCTTCCAGTAACTCTGCATATTGAACACTTCTCTACTCTTATATTATTGTCCATCACTTTCTCCTAAATTTCATTGTCTCTCTACGCAATAATGATACTGCTTCCGACGGAAGAGTACCTCTAGAAGCGGCATTCCTTATAAAGGCTCTCACTCGTTCATCTGCAATACTCGAACAATAAGTTGCGAATTCCGTACTATCCACTTTGATATCTCGTCCTTTAGCCTCTCGGATTTTATGTAGAAAATCTGACCAATTCACTTCATTATTTCTGTTTTTTCCCTTCGGTTCAAAACAAATCTGTCGAACAAGATCGCATCCCACAGTAACAGTAATAGAAGTGCCAAAGTCAATATTTTCAATAGGCGTCACACGGTCCGAGGTAATTTTCTTCTTAAAATAACGTTCTTTTCCCTGAATAATAGCAATTCCATCATACTCCGCCTGTATAAATATCTTTTTCTCCGGCGGCAATTTTTGTTGCTTATATCCCTCTAAAGGATTCTTATTAATATCCGTTATCTCCACTTTCGCATCTTCAACTTCATATTTTTTCTCATCACGTTGAAGCCTGCAATAATCCAATACCCCAGTTCGACCAATCAGTACAAATTGCCGATTATACCGAATAGGTATTCTATATAATGACCAATTATCTTTCTCTTCTCCTATCGGTGAAACCAATCTATCATCTACCGTTACTCTTGCATTTCCCGATAGATACATCCAGACCGCATGACTTGTATGTCTAACAACTCCGTCCTGGTTAGCACTTGGCGGCCATATATTTAAAGTCTTGAGAGGTGTATTCGTAAGTCGTGCTCGTATACTTAAAAAGAATTTTGCATTTTCTTCATCCAAATTCGTAGCGCTCACCATATACAAATTTCCATTATCAAGTTTCGAAACCCTTTTTAAAGAAGGCGAAACTCGAGGCAGCAAAAATTCTTTTGTGAAATAGTAATACAACTTTCCAACTTCTACATCCGTATCAAAAGGCAACATTTTTCCCGTTTTTACATCAAAGAGTCTTCCTTCCCTACCATTTGTAGTCGTTGTTTTAGGCCAAAACTCCCAGATATCTTCTGTATCTTGTCCTAATTTAAGTTCATAACGACTGGCCAACCGTTTGCCTACATCTACATACGTTGTTCCCCGAAAAGCCAATCGTTCAAATGAATATATTCGTTTTTCTTCATATTCATTTGCTATTATCACTTCATTTGTCTGTTGTTTCTCCAAAATGTTTTCTGGAATTTCCGGCAGCCCTATTTGAAAAGAATAATCATCCTGATACTGGATTATTCTAATTGGCAATTCTAAGTCTTTCTTCTGAATCGACTCTGGATTATAGTACCCAATTGAACGGTCCTCGCATTCCTTATTCGTTTCTCCTCGGCTATGTTTAAAATAACGCTTTCGTGTGTCCCCCTTTGTAAACGATACGAATTGCCCGCATAATTCACACATAAATAAACCGGAGTCAGAAGAAATCCTGTAAGGAAACATTTTATCCGCTTCTTCTTCAGTTATGCGTTTCCATTTTCCATCTTTCCAAACACAAACATGATTAAGCATTTTTTACCTCATAACTTCATACGGACGTTGCATTGTTTTTTGATTATATCATACAACGCATCTTTATTTTGCCTGTACCATCGAATAATTCTCTCTTCCATTCTACCCTATCCGGGTCCCACCGGAAACCTTTATCGGTCGCGGACCGTTGCAACGCGAAATATTTTTACCGTTAATACAAAACAAGCAGGAACTACTTCCGCAGTTCCTGCTTGTTTTGCATAAATTCCGTAATATTCCGACTATAGGTCATCGAATTCGACCATCTGCAAGAAGTTTTTCAGATTCTCATTTGTCGGGTTTTCGAATACTTCCCCGCAGGTGTCGTCTACTTCAATTATGCCGTCGTTCAAGAATACAACTCTTGTGGCAAAGTTCTTGATGGCGTTGATCTGATGGGTTACGATCAGCATCGTTTGGCCCTCTGCCGCCAGCTCTTTGATAGTCTGAAAGACTTCGTGCGCAAGGGATGGATCCAGGGACGATGTGGGTTCGTCAAATACGATGATTTCCGGTTCCATGGCGAGGGATCTTGCGATCGCAAGCCGCTGCTTCTGTCCACCGGAAAGGGTTGTCGGATATTGGTTTGCCGCATTTTCCAGTTTGACTTTTCGAAGCAGCTTTTCGGCAATTTCATCTGCCGCAGAAGCATCCATCTTCTTGACGATTGTCAGCGGCTTCGTGATGTTCTCCCGGGCCGTGTAGTGCGGGAACAGGTTGAAATTCTGGAATACCATTCCGATTTTTCCAACGACCTTCCCGTCATCCAAGTATTCTTCCCCGTTCAGCAGAATCTGTCCGGTGTCCGGTTTCTCCAGGCCGGCGATGCAGCGGAGCAAGGTACTCTTTCCGGATCCGCTGGAACCGATGATGGCAACAATGTCGCCTTTATCCACCGATAGATTCACGCCGTTGAGCACGTGGTTGTTTCCAAAGCTTTTCTTCAGATCTTCAATATCTATCATTGCCATTTTGTCGCCTTCCTTTCTAACTTTCTAGCAACAAAAGTCATGGAGTAGGTCATCACAAAATACAGCACACCCAGTGAAATATATATTTCAAATGGATGATAGGTCTTTGCATAGATTTGATTTCCAAGCTTTGTAAGCTCGATTACCGGAAGCACGGAGGCCATGGAGGTCTCCTTGATCATCGTCGAGAATCCGTTCATAAAAGCCGGAATCGCCACGCGAATCGCCTGCGGCAGTACAATGTACCGATTCACCTGGAATGAATTAAATCCCAGGAGTTTTGCCGCTTCATATTGTCCTTTGTCGACGGACAGAATGGCACCTCTTACGTTCTCGGACATGTATGCGCCGCTGTTCAGGCCCATCGTAATGATACTTGCGAATACCGGATCTATTTTTATCCCTATGGTCGGCATCCCGTAGTACACGAAGAAAAGCTGCACGATCAGCGGTGTGCACCGAAAGAATTCCACGTAGAACCCCAGGATAAAAGAAATAATCTTGGGCAGCTTATGACTTCGCAGCGCACCGACCACTAAGGACAGGCCGACCGCAATGACAAAACCGAGGATGCCGATTTTCAGTGTAATCCCCAGTGCCGCCGGCAATAAACCGGCATACGGAAGCATTAATGAGAAATCTAAAGACATTTATTACTCCTCTCGATTACGAGAACCATTTCTCTACAATCTTGTCATAGGTTCCGTTGTCCTTGATTGTCTTAAATGCTTCGTTGAATGCATCTCTCAGGGAAGCGCTGTCCGGATCGCAGATTGCTGCAATTTCGATGTCGTAGATGGAGCCGTCCAGAATCTTTACATCCTTGTCTTCGCCAACCTTCTGCTTCGCCCATGTATCCTCTGTAACGGTTGCATCGATGTTTCCGTTCACGAGATCTGCGAAAGCTTCGGAATGTCTGTTGTACGGTACGGATGTGCACTTAATCTTATCTTCCTTAATCAGGTTGTTAACGGCGTATTCCGATGTGCTGCCTACATGGCTGCCCACCTTTTTGCCAGCAAGGTCTTCCTTCGACTTGATAGACGGATCCTTTGTCATGATTACTTCGCTGACAACGTAGTAGCTCTCCGATACGTTCAGGTTCTTGTCCGCTTCGTCTGCTTCTCTCGGGGACATGCCGGACATGATGATATCGAAATCTCCATTCATGAGACCGGCAATAAGTCCTTCATACGGAGTGTTCACGAACTCCATCTTGACGCCGATTTCTTTTCCGATTGCCGTTGCCAAATCCGCATCGAAACCTTCAATGTCTCCGGACTTGTTGATTGTCTCGAACGGCGGATATTCCGGGCACATTCCGACCTTCATCACGCCGGCGTCCTTAACATCCGCTAACTTCGAATCGCTGCTGCCCTTGCTGCCGCAAGCTGTAAGTGTACAGAGTGCCAGGCAAAAGGACAAAACCATCACCACTACCTTTTTCATTATACGTTCCTCCTTAAAAAATTAATAAAAAAGTATATCTGAAATATCCTCAAAAGAAGACATATCATTCTCGTCCACCGCACAGTACGGAACCTGAATGCCCGCTTCTTCCAGCATCGCTTTCAGTTCCTCCATCATTACCCCGCTCTTGTTGGATTCCTTCACGGCTTGGATTCGGTCGTTGTAGTCCATCGATCCGGACAGCTCGCCGCCCCAGTCGCCGCTGCATGTAACGTTGACGGCGCAGTTCGGACTGCCGTCCACACCGATTACCGCAGAGATTTCATACCCGTGTTGATGAAAGTCCTTTACTTGCAGAACCAACGGCTCCAGAACTTCCCGGCACCTCTTTCTGAATTCCGGGAAATCACACTGTTCATATACGATACCCCATCGCTGGGTTCCGAACATGGTCATTTCCATGCACGGCAACTGCATAATTCCATACCCTTCTTCCACGAGTTTGGAAACCAGCGGAGAAGCTCCACCCACGGTGGAGATGCCATATACCTTTGCATTTGTGTTGAGTAGGCAGTTTGCCAGCAGTACAATACGTTTATTTCTCTTCATAATTCGAACCTGCTTTAATCGTAATTATTATTCAAAGTTTAATCCTCCAATCAGGGTAATGCTTTTCTATTTACAAAACAAATTGCTATTTTCATTTTGACTGAGTTTGGTTATTTGTTTTATTTATAATGCTTTGTGCAAGAGACGCTTGCACAAATTCTCTGTATTATATCCTCATGGACTTTGTGCAACAAGCTGTTGCACAAAGTCACGATTCGGATTTTTTCCTCCGGCACCTTTGTTGGCGTCGACCTCCCCGCAAAACCTTTATCTTACGTCGGGGCACGCCAACATGCTCCGGATTTTCCCGGCCCCGCCGCCGCTCGGGCCGCCTTCTCACCCCTTTCGTCGTCAATTCTAATCATCTCCTCGTGCCTCTTGCTCCAATCTGCATTCGGCACCAAAAAAATTGACGACAGACCCTCGATTTCCGGATGTCTGTCGTCAATCTAATATTTTCTCGTGTCATATTTTCTGATTTAAATTTTGTTCAGGTCAAAAAGTCACTTTTTCTCCTTCGGATTTCCTGCTTCCAAGACCTCATACCGCCTTCACACCCTGCATTTGGCTCTAATCTACCCGGCGGCCGCGGGGAAATTGACGACGGAACCTCGGGGCAGAGCGTTTCGGCGTCAATTTCTTCCGCTTTTTCTGAAAGGGCAAACATTAGAGGCCTTTCAGGAATACTTGTGAGAGGGGTCTGTGAGATAAGTCATAGTAACTATTCCATTCCCAGTGCCTTTGAAGCCCAGGCACGATTGATCCGGAACTCGCTGCGGCTCCGAAGGTCCGGCAGTTTTTCCCACAGCCCCTCTGCCATATCCTCGTACATACCTTTCGGAATCGGAACGGTACCCAGGGCGCCTTTGGAATTCACAACGACAAATAGGGATTCTCCGTCTTCTTCCAAGTAGTAGAGGTTGGCATCCCTTAGGTCCGGGTTCTTGTCTGCAACCGCATCACTGATGATGCGCTTCACCAGTTCGACAATTCGGTCGTCCTTGCCGGCATCGAAGATTCTTATTTTTTCCATCAATTCTCGCTGAGAACCCACGATGCGGTACAGGTACGAATCCATATCCTCTTTCAATACCTTCGTGAGCTCGCTTTCCGCGCTCCCAAAATCGCCTCGAAATTGTTCTTCCACCGTTTGGATTTCTTCTTCCTGCACCACGTAATAGATCATGATTTGATCCTCCATCTGATGGTAAAGCATCGGATAATCGATGTTGTATGACTTTCCGCAGTGGGGACAGATGTATTGAAACAGTGCTCCGCTTAGGAGCTGTTCTTTCTTCTCCGGATTCAACATGGTATTCACACTCTTCCACATTTCAAACTCACCGGTAGTTCCGCAAACCGGACATTGGATTTCTTCTTTTTCGCACATGGACATAGGGCACCATCCTTTCTGTATCTGTATATGCGATGCTGTTTTAAATTATGAACGCAATTTGTATTGTTTTTTGAGTGCATTCATTTTTGCATCATTATACCCCACTATGCCATCCTTTTGCAGCCTTCCCAGTACAATCCCCGGATCTCGGTGAATGCTTTTTGAAAAATCTCTAATTGACTGCGGAGAGAAAATCTGATGAGAAATAAATTCATCGTACTGATCTGACGGAATTAATCGATTTCTTGCATATTCATCGGCTAGCTTTTCATTTTCGCCCGGTTCCATGTCAAAAGAAACGCCATAATCACCACTCAGTATATGTCCGATTTCATGAAATAGCGTAAACCAAAATGTATCTGCATACAATCTCCTGTCATTCACCATCAATACGATGTTATCACCGACTTTTTTGGTCGCTCCGTTTATTCTAGAGCCCGAAATATTCGGCAGTATTACAAAGATCACACCTGCGTTGAAAAATGCTGTCTTAATCTTGTCATAGAAATCCGTATGACTTTCTGTGAGAGTCAGTGCATAATCAACAGCTTCTTCAAAATCTTTTTTGTTGAATTTAGGTGCATCGGCATGGAGTGCCTCATTCGTTGCAATCTGCATCATAATATTCGCTTTGATTGTATTCGCCTCACTCAAGTTCTCCGCACTGCTTCTGAATCGAGCCGCCATATCCGGTCTCTTAAGAACAGTCAGCGTTGCGATATCCAAGAATTCCCGTATACGTTCAATTTGTTCATCAATCTTTCTTGGAAGATTCGGCAGCATAAAATTGTTTCGAAAGTACTTATAATCAATTTTTTCGAAAACAACCCGCTCCTGTTCCAGTTCCTGATCGGACTTGAATTCCACAATCAATGCATCGTAAGCTTGTTGTAGATTCAACCAATACGCAGCACCGGTTCCCATCAGACGCGACAATTTCATCGCCATATCGATTGACAGACTCTGCTCGCCTCTAACCAAAAGGCTCAAATTCTTTGGTGTCGTACCGAGTCTTTTCGCAAAGTCTTCCTGTGTTAGTCCGCTTTCTTCAATAATTTCTTTAACATAGTAGCCCGGATGGAAGGCCACTTTTTCTTTATATTCAATATAGTTACTCAACTTTCAATGCAACCTCCGTTACGATCAGATTACCTTTCGGGTAATCTGATTGTAACACCATATTGAAAAAGAGTCAATGCCACTGGGTTTTCACAAAAAACAACGAAGAGGTCGCCGCACTCGCCCGTGCGGAAACCTCTTTCGATTGCAAATTGTTTTTATGAAATTGTTTTTGTGAGATTAATTCTGCATCTCGCGCTTCATGGCGCGGAAGCCGATGACGACGGCCCACAAGTAAGCGCAGGTTTTCGGGATCATCAGGGCGCCCATTACCGGGATTGTTTCGGCGAAGAGAACTACCGGGAGGTAGCAACCGAAGCTCAGCACGATGGTGAACCACATCCAGCGGAAGGCGCGGTCGTTCTGCGCTTTGGCGCTGCGGTAGTAGAGCACGATGATCAGCAGACCCAGCAGGGCGAACGGGATGTTCCGATAGATGCCCCAGGACAGCGGCGGATTGGCGACGGTCCATCGGTTCTGCGGCATCATGCACAGGGCGATTCGAATGCCGGCCAGCAGGTATACCGAGACAGTCAAATTTTTGCGGCCGGTGATGTTGTAGCGTTCGCGCCATACGTAGTAGGTCAGCACGTAGAAAATCGTCATGGTGACGGATGTCACCCATTTGCCGATTCCCAGCGGAACCACGTAGTCCCCGAAACCGGTGGTGCACAGGGCGATGATACGTGGCACCAGATGGAAGGAATCGCCGGCACCCAGGATTACAGCCATCCATCCGAAAAGGGTATACTGGCGGGACTTGCCCCCGCTTCTGCGGATTATTTTAATTCCAATGGTGATAACGGATACGAGATAGGCCACGTCAAAGATCGGCTCCATAATTGCTTGCATTGTCTGCACACTCCTTTTTTATTTTTTTGCTGCACGTAAGGCAGATCCCTCTAGTTGAACATTGTTCATTTTATCTTCTAAAGGAATCTCCCACGCACGTGGGAGATTGGATGGTCGGTACGGGCAGCGTTTGGTTCATGGCCGGTGCGAACGCCGTTTGGGTCGCGGCCGGTGTGAACGCCGCGCTTTATGAGCCTTCGGCCGCTAATATATCGTGCGCCGCAGCACCTCCAGTATTGGTGCCGGATTGTAGTCCTCTCGAAGCAGTGCCGCCAGCATCAGCGAGAACAGAACGTTGCCGAAAACCTCCGGCGTGAACGCCTCATTGAACGCATCTTTCCGAATCCGCGGATCGTTCTTCAGCACCTGAACCAAACTGGCTTGAATGTGCTTCTGCGTTTCATTCATGCGCCGGATATTCTCTTTCTTCCCCTGCTCCGCAAGTCCCAGAGAATGCAGCGCCACAAAACCGGGATATTCCCGGCTCCCGGCTTCCATCTGCCGGTACATCCAAGTGACACAGGATTCCGCATCCTCGTACACTGCCGGATTATCCGAATTATGGAAGATTTCAGTCCAGATGCTTTCCACCGTGGCCGCCAGCAACTTGGTCTTGGACCCAAAATAATTATAAATGGATCCCACGGACACGCCGCAAGCCCCTGCCACGGACCGGATGCTGATGGCCTGACTGCCTTCTTTTTTTACCAGCTCCCGGCTTACACTCAGAATCTCTTCTCGGGATGTTACTTTCTGATTCATTCACTCACCTCAACTTGAACATTGTTCATTATAGTCGCGGATGCATCGCCTGTCAAGTTTTTCCGGGACTCATGCATCACTTTTTAAAAAAATTGACGATAAAAGCAGAATATTCCGGCCGCCGGCGTCAATTCTAACGATTTCCCGGCGTCCCGCACTGTACAAAAAGAGCTGCCCGGCGGACGGGGTCCCTCCCGGTGCCCCCGCCGCCGAAGCAGCTCTTCACAACTTCTTTCCCTTTCTTTCCTATACCTGCGCGCCCAGCGCCCGGGCCTCCGCCAGCTTGGCATTCCCGGAAATCTCGCCGCCCCCGATCACCCCACCGCAATACACGGTACCCTTCAGGGTGGTTTTAGGAAAACAATCCAGCCAGCCGGTCAGTCCGGTCTCTGCCTTTTCGAAAACATCCTCCCCTTCGTCCGCCGCCGTGGCCAGGAAGTACACGTCCCGGAACCGGTAATCCATTGGATACATTGGATTCATGCGGTCGATGAGGGTTTTCATCTGTCCGGACATCTCGAAATAGTAGATTGGCGTAGCCCAGGCCACCACGTCTGCGTGAAGCACGGCGTCCATAATCGGAGCCACATCGTCTTGGATGATACATTTTCCGGTCTGATGGCAGGACAGGCAGCCTTTGCAAAAGCGGATGTCCTTGTCCTTCAAGGTGATGAACGTCACTTCGTTGCCGGCGGCCTCCGCCCCTTCGACGAAAGATTTTGCCAGCAGCTCCGAATTGCTGTTCGGCCGGATGCTGGTGGAAATTACGGTTACTTTTTTTGTCATACGTCCCTCCTTTCGCTTACCCGTCTTTTGCTTACCAAGCGTTTGCTATCGAGTTTCTTATGAGACAGTATACCCCCTCGAAAAGGAAATGTATATATTCTATTTTGCCGGTTTTCGGTCCACCACCAACACGCACCACAGGGTGAACAGCAAAGAAAGCAAAATGGCCACGTGGTAGGATGTGACGTTCGCAATCACGCTGCCCAGGATTTTTTCGCAAACGGTCACAATGGCCGGTGTGGTGAACTGGGCGATGTACAGTGCCACGGAAAGGGCCGGAATGACGGTGGTCGCCGCATTTCTTCCGGCTTTTGCCGATGCCGTCGAGATAAAATACGGCACGCCGATTCCGTTGGCGGCTCCAATCAGGAAGGACCCCAGCAGCGTTCCCGGCATCGCATTCCAGAACCGGAGCAGCAGATATCCCACCAAAAACATCAGCGGCGCCACGACTTTGGTGTTTCTGCCCAATCCTGTTTTCAGCTTCGGATAGGCCAGTCCGCCCAAGAAGCCGAATACATCCCCTAAAGCCATGATTACGGGAATTGCCGCTTTCGACACGGTTCCCAGGCGGGAAGATTCCATGGCAAAGTTGGCCGGATAATTAAAGAAAATCACCATCTGGAAAAACATCCCCACAATAAAAGGATAATAATTGCGAAAGACCCCTGCGGATTTTTTCTGTTGTCCGGCTTCAATGATTCTTTCGTTCGGCATCCACAGCGCTACCGGTACGATGCTGATTACGCCCAGCAGGTACACCAAAAAGCTCATCCGCCAGTTGATCATCGCCAGCGCACCGGCAATCAAGGTGGCAACCACGCCGCCCAGCATGTTCATGGCCGAAGAATAGCCCATCAGCACATCCTGCTTGTCCCGAGTAAAATAGTACGTAATCAATCCGGTAGACATGGGCATGATGATACCCACGCCCACGCCCACCAGCGCTCTGCACACCAGTACCAAATAGATATTGCTGAACAGGCCGGCACCGCAGCCGAATATAATATACATTCCCAGCCCGATTAGCGTCAGGGTTTTCGCTTTACAAATCCGGCACAACTTCCCGAAAAACAAATTCGTCACGGCAATGAACACCGCCGGCATGCTGATAATCAGCTGCACCATCATTTTCGATTCGCCGCTGAAATACTCCTGTATCACGCCCAGCGCCGGTGCCACAGCGGCGCCGGCCATTACCGTCAGCAGCGACAGCGTCAGTATCGCCACCATTAACTTCCATCTTCTATGTTCCTTCAGAAACATTTTGACCTCCTTATAAAAATAGGCTTCACTTTTCCCAAATTTCCGCGCCGGCGACCGGGCCGCCGGATAAAAAGTGAACACCTCAAAAAAAAAGAAAAGCGCAAGTCCGTGTTTGGACTTACGCTTTTCGCTACTCAACTCCGTTATTATATCACTGCAAATTTTGAAAAGTCAAAGATTTTTTCTGCACCGGCACCGGCTCCTATTCCAAAATCCGCCGGATCTCGCCGTACTCCCGGTTCGGGTTCTTGCATTCTGCAACGGAAACCAGCACCTCCGAAGCGGCCCGGTACAGCTCCCCTTCCGGCCCGTCCCCCAGCACCGAAAGGTGCTTCCGCACCGTTTCCGCATCGCCTCGTTCCACCGGCCCCGTCAGCGCCTGAACCGGCCCATCTTCCAGCAGGTGTTTCATATTGCTGAGGGCCA
>Ga0129314_1000835_pt1 | contig 27219 bp, 26 predicted proteins | sample O1111metagenome_FD_94431 | JGI IMG/M metagenome (GOLD analysis project Ga0129314, IMG submission 94431) | Orangutan individual fecal microbial communities from fecal samples from Wisconsin, USA - O1111 metagenome | ecosystem: Host-associated > Mammals > Digestive system > Large intestine > Fecal... | reverse complement strand
TGCACCTCGGAGGCCATGGTTTGCAGGGACTTCATGTTGTGGCTCTTGGAGGAGCCGGTGGCACCGCCAATGCCGTCACGACCGGTGCGGCCACCCAGCAGGATAATCACATCCCCGGGGGCAGGAACCTCCCGGCGCACGTTGGAGGCAGGGGCAGCGGCAACCACAGCGCCGCATTCCAGCCGCTTGGCGATATAGCCCTCGTGGTACATTTCCGCCACGTGGCCGGTGGCAAGGCCAATCTGGTTGCCATAGGAGGAGTAACCGGCAGCAGCAGTGGTTGCCAGCTTCCGCTGGGGCAGCTTGCCCTTGACGGTGTCCTTCAGGCTGACCCGGGGATCGCCGCCGCCGGTGACACGCATGGCCTGGTGCACATAAGCGCGCCCGGACAGGGGGTCACGGATGCAGCCGCCGATGCAGGTGGCAGCGCCGCCGAAGGGCTCAATTTCCGTGGGATGGTTGTGGGTTTCGTTCTTGAACATCAGCAGCCAGTCCTCTTGACTGCCGTCGATGGTGGTGGGCACATGGATGGAGCAGGCGTTAATCTCCTCGCTCTCGTCCAGCTCTGGCAGCAGTCCCCGCTTTTTCAGGGCCTTGGTGCCGATGGTGGCAATGTCCATCAGGGTCTGGGGCCGGGCGGCAGCCTTCTCAGCGCCGTAGACCTCCACCCGGGCATCCAGATAGCGCTGGTAGGCGGCCTTTACCGCCTCGTCCTGAATGTGGGCTGCGTCAATGTGGGTGGAGAAGGTGGTGTGGCGGCAGTGGTCAGACCAATAGGTATCCACCACCCGCACCTCGGTGATGGTGGGGTCCCGGTGCTCCTGGTCCCGGAAATAGGCTTGCAGGAACCGCAGGTCGTCCAAATCCATGGCAAGCCCCAGCTTGTCCAGCAGCTTTTGCAGAGCGGCATCCTTCATTTTGATGAAGCCCTTCACCGTCTCCACGGTTTCCGGGGCGGCATATTCCACCTTCAGGGTTTCCGGCTTTTCCAGAGAGGCTTCCCGTGCCTCCACTGCATTGATGACGTAGTGCTTGATAGCCTCCACGTCCTTTTTGGTCAGTTTTCCATACAGGGCATACACCTTGGCGCTGCGGACAGTGGGGCGCTCCCCCTGGCTTTGCAGCTGAATGCACTGGGCAGCGGAGTCGGCTCTCTGGTCAAACTGACCGGGCAGGGGCTCCACGGCAAACACCACATTGGCATCACTCAGGTCAGCCTCGGCGGAAACATAATCCAGCTGGGGCTCGGAGAATACGGTGGTGCGGGCATAGTCAAACAGGGCTTCGTCGATGTTTTCCACATCGTAGCGGTTGAAAATGCGGACATTTTCCAGCTTCTTGATGCCCAGGAAGGAGCGGCAGTCGCTGAGCAGTCCTGCTGCCTCGGGGGCGAGGCCGGGCTTCTTTTCCACAAATACGCGGTATACCATTTTCGTTTTCCTCCCAATCAGTTGGATGCTTGCAGGGCACGCTGCCCAATGTCGCAGCGGCGATAGGCGTTTTCAAACTGCACCCCATCGCTGAGCCGGTAGGCATCCCGGATGGCTTCGGCCAGACTGTCGGCCACGGCAGTGGTGCCGGTGACCCGCCCGCCGGAGGTGAGCAGCTTCCCATCTTGCAGTTTTGCACCCGCCACATAGGTGTGGGCGGCAGCCTCCGGGGTCATGGTAATGGGGAAACCCTTTTCGTAGTGAACCGGGTAGCCCTTGGAGGCAAGAATCACGCAGCAAGCGTATTTATCGGCAAATTTTACTTCGGTTTCAGCAAGGGTAGCGTTGGTGGTGGCCTGCATAATGGTGAGCAAATCGCTTTCCAGCAGGGGCAGCACCACCTGGGTTTCCGGGTCGCCGAAGCGGCAGTTGTATTCAATCACCTTGGGGCCGTTGGGGGTGAGCATCAGGCCGAAATACAGGCATCCGGTGAAGCTGCGTCCCTCGGCGTTCATGGCAGCAATGGTGGGGAGGAAGATTTCCTCCATGCACCGCTGGGCAATGGCGGGGGTGTAGTAGGGGTTGGGGGCAACGGTGCCCATGCCGCCGGTGTTCAGGCCGGTATCTCCGTCCCCGGCTCGCTTGTGGTCCATGCTGGAGACCATGGGCTTAACCACCTTGCCGTCGGTGAAGGCCAGAACGGACACCTCGGGGCCGGTGAGAAATTCCTCAATGACAATATGCTCGCCGCTTTTGCCGAACACCTTGTCCTCCATCATGGATTTGACAGCCTCCATGGCCTCCCGGCGGGTCTGGGCGATAATCACGCCCTTGCCCAGGGCCAGACCGTCCGCCTTGATGACGGTGGGGATGGGGGCGGACTCCAGATAGCCCAGCGCTGCCTCCATGCTGTCGAATACCTCATATTCGGCGGTGGGAATATGGTATTTTTTCATGAGGTTTTTGGCGAAGACCTTGCTGCCCTCAATAATGGCAGCGTTGGCTCTGGGGCCGAAGCAGGGAATCCCCGCTTCGTTCAGTGCATCCACGGCACCCAGCACCAGCGGGTCGTCCGGTGCCACCACGGCATAGTCAATACGGTTTTCCGTGGCAAATGCCACCAGACCCGGGATGTCCGTTGCACCGATATTGACGCAGGTGGCATCTGCGGCAATGCCGCCGTTGCCGGGCAGAGCGTAGATTTCGGTTACGTCTTTGCTTTCTTTCAGCTTTTTAATGATGGCATGCTCTCGCCCGCCGCCACCGACAACCATGATTTTCATAGAATCCTCCATTTCGGAATATCAACTTCCAGGATAAGGGATTGCCCCCGGGGGAAGCCAGGGGGCGGCTGCGCCCCCAGAGACCGACCAATAGGCGGCCCCTGGGGGAAAATGGGGCTTAGTGGTGGAACAGGCGCATACCGGTGAAGGCCATGACGATGCCGTCTTTGTTGCACTCCTCGATGACCAAATCATCCCGGATGGAGCCGCCGGGCTGGGCAATATAGGAAACGCCGGAGGCATAGGCCCGCTTGATGTTGTCGGCGAAAGGGAAGAAGGCATCGGAGCCCAGGGAAACCCCGGTAATGCCGTCCAGGAAGGCCCGCTTTTCAACCTCGGTCAGCCGCTCCGGCTGGCTGGTGAAGTAATTCTGCCAGATGCCGTCGGCGCACACATCCTCTTCGTTGCCGTTGATGTAGCCGTCAATCACATTGTCCCGGTTGGGGCGGCCCAAATCCTCCCGGAAGGGCAGCGCCAGGGTCTTGGGATGCTGCCGCAGGAACCAGGTGTCGGCCTTGGAGCCAGCCAGGCGGGTGCAGTGAATCCGGGACTGCTGACCGGCACCCACGCCGATGGCCTGACCGTCATAGGCAAAGCAGACGGAGTTGGATTGGGTGTATTTCAGGGTAATCAGAGACACAATCAGGTCAATCTTGGCGCTTTCCGGCAGCTCTTTCTTTTCAGTGACCAGATTGGTCAGCAGACTCTCGTCAATCTTAAAATTGTTGCGGCCCTGCTGGAAGGTGATGCCGTATACCATCTTGGTCTCCTGCTGGGCGGGAACATAGTCAGGGTCAATGGCAACTACATTATAATTCCCTTTGCGCTTGGCTTTCAGGATTTCCAGGGCCTCCGGGGTGTAGCCGGGGGCAATCACGCCGTCGGAAACCTCTCGGGCAATGAGCTTGGCGGTGGTCACGTCACATTCGTCGGACAATGCTACCCAGTCGCCGAAGGAGCACATCCGGTCGGTGCCCCGGGCACGGGCATAGGCGCAGGCCAGGGGGCTGTCGTCCAGCTCCGGAATGTCATCCACAAAGCAGGCCTTTTTCAGTTGGAGGGGCAGACGCTTCCCCACAGCGGCGGAGGTGGGGGACACATGCTTGAAGGAGGTGACGGCGCACAGCCCGGTGGCGGCCTTCAGCTCCTTCACCAGCTGCCAGGAGTTCAGGGCATCCAGGAAATTGATGTAGCCGGGGCGGCCATTGAGAATGGTAATGGGCAGGTCACTGCCGTCCGCCATATAGATGGAGGCGGGCTTCTGGTTGGGGTTACAGCCGTATTTCAGAGCAAATTCTTTCATGACGTTTACCTCACTTGTTCCGGTTAATCATGCGGTTTTCTTCGTGGCCGGTTGCCAGGTCCACGAAACGGACGTACAGGGAGATTTTATTATTTTCATCCAGGGCGTTCCAGATGTCGGAAGTCCAGCTGTCGATATCATTGGGGATGCTCACCCGCTCCGGCTCCCCCTGGAAGGTGGGGATGGGGTTGCCGTCGCACACATAGGTGTGAATGAAATGCCCCACGCCTGCCTTGGCGCTGCCGTAGCTGTAGGTGTAGCGGTTGCAGAAGCTGCCTTCCTCATCGCCGGATTTGAGAATGCTCATCTGATAGGAGAAGTCCCCCTGGGCGAAGGTGGCCATGGCGCTGATTCTGGGGGTGAAATTGGGGGGATCCGGCTCAAAGCACCGCTGCGCCAGGGCATCTGCAAAGGGAATCCCTGCCTTTAGTCCATTCCAGATGGTATCCGTCTGGTCGCCGTTGGTGACAATGAGCTTGTTTTCGTATTTTCGGATGGCAGCGTAGATAATCAGGCTGGGATCCTCTACCTTGCTGGCATCAAAGGGCTCGGTGAACACGGCTCCGTCCTTCTCCGTAAAGATACGGTTGCGGCTGTTGGCGCTGCGGCCCATGATGAAGTAGGCAAAGGCGGCCTTCTTTCCGTCGGCGGTTTTGCCCACCACAATGCCCCGGCCGGGGTAGGTGTTGCCCTGCAAGCGGGCCGGCATGGATTGTACCTCGTAAACGTTCATGTTGTTCCTCCCTTTCATTTCTCTGGGGGCGTCTGCTGCACCAGGGCAGCGCACACCGTTTCTGTTGCCTGGGGGAGCAGAACCCATTCCGCCTGCTCCATGACCCGGCGCTGCAAAATTTCGGGGGTATCTCCCGGGAGCACCTCTACCGCCTTTTGGGCGATGATTTCTCCCCCGTCGGGAATGGAATTGACAAAGTGGACAGTGGCACCGGTGACCTTTACACCGTATTGCAGGGCGGCCTGGTGTACCTTCAGCCCATAGAAGCCCTCCCCGCAGAAGCTGGGAATCAGGGCGGGGTGGATGTTGAGAATCCGCCGGGGCCATTTATCGGTGAAGTCACCGGAGAGGATGGTCATAAAGCCCGCCAGCACAATCACGTCAATTTGATGCTCTACCAGGGCTTGCTGCAAGGCTTTTTCAAAGCCTACCTGGCCGCCCAGCTGCTTTTTCAGCAGGGTAATGCCGGGGATTCCGGCATTTCTTGCCCGCTCCAGGGCATAGGCACCGGCGGAATTGGAAACCACCAGGGCAATGGTGCCGCTGTGTAGGGTTCCTGCCTGCTGGGCATCTATCAGCGCTTGCAAATTGGTTCCGCCGCCGGAAACCAGCACGGCAATCCGGGCGCTCATTTCAAAATCACCTTTTCCTCACCCTGGGCAATGGTGCCAATCACATAGGCATCCTCGCCCTGAGCGGTGAGAATTTCCAGTGCCTTCTGGGCCTGGGAGGCGGGAACAACCACGCTCATGCCCACGCCCATGTTGAAGGTGTTGAACATATCCCGCTGGGGAATGTTGCCGGTTTCGGCAATCAGCTGGAAGATGGGCAGAATGCGAATGGCGCTGCGGTCAATTTCGGCACACAGACCGTCGGGAATGGAGCGGGGGATGTTCTCATAGAAGCCGCCGCCGGTGATGTGGCTGATGCCCTTCACATCCACCTGCTCCAGCAGGGCCAGAATGCTCTTTACATAAATCTTGGTGGGGGTCAGCAGGGTTTCGGCAATGGACTTGCCCCCCAGGAAACCGTTGGGCTTCATCAGTTCAGGATTGTTTTCCACATCAAAGACCTTACGCACCAGGCTAAAGCCGTTGGAGTGCACGCCGGTGGAGGCCAGGGCAATCACCACATCCCCGGGAGCCATCCGGGAATTGTCGATGATTTTCTTTTTGTCCACAATGCCCACGGAGAATCCGGCCAGGTCGTAGTCGTCCTCTGCCATCATGCCGGGATGCTCGGCGGTCTCGCCGCCAATCAGGGCGGAGCCGGACTGAACGCAGCCCTCTGCCACACCGGCCACAATCTGGGCAATCTTTTCGGGGATGTTCTTGCCGCAGGCGATGTAGTCCAGGAAGAACAGGGGCCGGGCGCCGCAGCAGATGACGTCATTGACGCACATGGCAACACAGTCGATGCCAATGGTGTCATGCTTGTCCAGCAGCTGGGCAATTCTCAGCTTGGTGCCCACGCCATCGGTGCCGGAGACCAGCACCGGCTCCTCCATGCCTGCAATGGGCAGACCAAAGCAGCCGCCGAAGCCGCCCACGTCATCCAGACAGCCCTCGTTCTTGGTGCGGGCGATGTGCTTTTTCATCAGCTCTACGGCCCGGTAACCGGCGGTGATGTCCACACCGGCAGCAGCGTAGCTGGCAGATTGGGAGTTGTTGTGTTCCATATTGTAACGCTCCTTTTATGATGTAGTGGGCTCAGCCCTTGCCGTTCCAGCAGTAGGTGCAGACGCATTCCTTGGGCAGGCCAATGGCCTCCAGAATGCCGTCCAGAGACTGGTATTCCAGGGAGGCGAAGTGCAGCTTTTCGCAGATGGCCCGGCGCATATTCTTGCCTCGCTGGGTGCTGCCGTCCATGTATTCCTCCAGATGGTTCAGCCCCTCTTCCCCCTCCAGCTCCAGAATGGTGGCCCGGGCAATCAGTTCGTTTTCGGAGTTGGAGCGGGAGAAGTTCAGGAACTTACAGCCATAGAGAATGGGGGGACAGGCGCTGCGGATGTGCACATCCTTGGCCCCGTGCTCATATAGAAATTCAACGGTTTCCCGGAGCTGGGTGCCCCGCACCACGCTGTCGTCTACAAACAGCAGCTTCTTGTCCCGAATCAGCTCGTCCACGGGAATCTGCTTCATTTTGGCCACCATGTTCCGCTCACTCTGGTTGGCGGGCATAAAGCTCCGGGGCCAGGTGGGGGTATACTTGATGAAGGGGCGGGCAAAGGGAATGCCGCTTTCGTTGGCGTAGCCAATGGCGTGGGGGGTGCCGGAGTCCGGAACACCGGCCACATAGTCAATGTCCTGGGCCACGCCGTTTTCCTTGTCCCGCTTGGCCATCAGCCGCCCATTGCGGTAGCGCATGGCCTCTACGTTGCGGCCCTCGTAGCAGGCAGTGGGGTAGCCATAGTAGGACCACAGGAAGGCGCAGATTTTCATGTCCTTCCGGGGCGGTGCCAGCTGGGTGATGCCCTCCGGGGAGATTTCCACAATTTCCCCCGGGCCCAGCTCCCGAACTACCTCGTAGCCCAGTTTTTCACCGGCGTAATCCTCGAAGGTGACGGCGTAGCCGTCTGCATCCTTCTCAATGACAATGGGCAGCCTGCCCATTTTGTCCCGGGCAGCAATCAGGTGCCCGCCGTCCTTCATAATCAGAATAGAGGCGGTGCCCTCAATCATGTCCTGGGCGTAGCGGATGCCGTCGGCGAAGCTGTCCTTCTGGTCGATGAAGGCGGCGATAAGCTCATTGAAATTCACCCGGCCACCGGTCATACTGTCGAAGTGGCCGCCGGAGCTGTGCAGATGGGTCTGAATCAGAGCCTCTGCATTGTTGATGATGCCAATGGTGCAGATGGCGTAAACGCCCAGCCGGGAGCGAATCAGAATGGGCTGGGGGTCGGTGTCGGAAATGCAGCCGATGGCGGTGGTGCCGGTCATCTCGCTGACAATTCCCTCGAACTTGGTGCGGAAGGGGGAATTCTGAATGTTGTGAATTTCCCGCTGCATTCCCACATCCTTGTCCCAGGCGGCCATGCCGCCCCGGCGAGTGCCCAGATGGGAATGATAGTCCGTACCGAAAAATACATCCAGAACACAGTTGCGGCGGGATGCAGCGCCAAAGAAACCACCCATGTGAACGCCCCCCTTATTTACTCAGCTCCGCCTGTAGGGCGGCATCCTTGCTGAGCACCTTCTCGCTGTCGGCTGCCCGCTTGGCATCCAGCCGGGCGGCCAGGGCTTCATCGCCGACGGCCAGAATCTGGGCGGCAAGCAAAGCGGCATTGACGCCTCCATTGATGGCAACAGTGGCTACAGGAATGCCGGAGGGCATCTGGACTGTTGACAAAAGGGCGTCAATGCCGTCTAAAGTGGTGGATTTACAGGGAATCCCAATGACAGGAAGGGTAGAATTGGCTGCAATGGCCCCAGCCAGGTGTGCAGCCATACCGGCTGCGGCAATGATTGCGCCGAAGCCGTTTTCGCGGGCGTGGAGAGCAAACTGCCGTGCCTGCTCGGGGGTGCGGTGGGCGGAATAGACGTGGGCCTCGTAAGGAATGCCCAGCTCGTCCAGGGTGTCCATGGACTTTCGCAGAATTGGCAGGTCGCTGTCGCTGCCCATCACAATACCGACTTTCTTCATGTGAACCTCCTCAAGAAAAAGCAAAGTGGACATGCTCACCTGATGCGACGCTGCAATTACAGCGCACCCTGGAAGGGACGCCGCAGGACGGCGTCAGGCGGAACAGCCCACACGGACGAGTGTACGAACCCCATGCGTGTGGGGATAGGAACAAGCTCTGGTTAAATTATAGCATAATTCCACGATTTTCGTCAAGAAAGCAGAAAGACGATTCCGCCCCGGCATTTCCTACATTGTCTGTGAATGTTGCCATAACCGCCCTCCACCTCCTGCTTATGCGGATTCCTTCCGCACCCGGCGGGGGAAAGCCACAGCCGGGCATCGAGAAGAAGGGTTCAGATTTTCTCGTAGTCAAAAAATTCCCGCCTCAGCCGGTCGCCCACGTTCAGCCCCTCGGGCAGCAGTGCCAGGGCAACCTGCCCCTCTGCGCCGGTGCTGTCGTAGCGGATGATGGCGTAGTCCCCGGAAATGTCGATGACGGTGCAGGTGTCGCTCATAATATATCCTCCTTGTAAAAATCCCTCCCCCACAAAAATGCGGGGGAGGGATGGGGTATTACATGTCAGGAATTAGTCCTTGTACATCTCAACCAGCTTCAGCAGGTGCTCGTAGCGCTCCTTGGCGGCAGCCTCGTTCTTAGCGAACAGGTCGGTTGCACGCTCGGGGAACTCACGGGTCAGACGGCTGTAGCGAGCCTCGTTCATCAGGAACTCCTGATAGCCGCCCTTGGGAGCCTTGGAGTCCAGAGTGAACTTGCCGGTCTCCTTGGAGGGGTCGAAGCGGAACAGGTTCCAGTAGCCGCATTCCACAGCCTTCTTCATCTCGGCCTGGCAGTTGGTCATGCCGCCCTTGATGGAGTGCATCTCGCAGGGAGCGTAGCCGATAACCAGGGAAGGACCGTGGTAAGCCTCGGCCTCGGTGATGGCCTTGATGGTCTGAGCGGGGTTGGCACCCATGGCCACCTGAGCGACGTACACATAGCCGTAGCTCATGGCAATCTCGGACAGGGACTTCTTCTTGGTTTCCTTACCGGAGGCAGCGAACTGAGCAACCTGACCGATGTTGGAAGCCTTGGAGGCCTGTCCGCCGGTGTTGGAGTAAACCTCGGTATCGAAGACGAACACGTTGACGTCCTTGTTGGAAGCCAGCACATGGTCAACGCCGCCGAAGCCGATGTCGTATGCCCAGCCGTCGCCGCCGAAGATCCACACGGACTTCTTGGACAGGTATTCCTTCTTGGACAGGATGTCCTTCACGGTGTCGCAGCAGACATGAGCCTCCAGGTTGGCAACCAGGGCCTTCGTAGCGGCCTTGTTGGCCTCGCCGTCGTTGAAGGTGCCCAGCCAGTTCTGGCAGGCAGCCTTGCGGTCTTCGTCAACGGTATTTTCCATCACAGCCTTGACCTTGTTGGCCAGGGACTCACGGATGACAGCCTGTGCGGTGTACATACCCAGGCCGTGCTCTGCGTTGTCCTCGAACAGGGAGTTGGCCCATGCGGGACCGTGGCCCTCAGCATTGACGGTGTAGGGAGCAGTAGCAGCGGGGCCGCCCCAGATGGAGGAGCAACCGGTGGCGTTGGAGATGTACATCCGGTCGCCGAACAGCTGGGTCACTAGACGGGCGTAGCTGGTCTCGGCGCAGCCGGCGCAGGAACCGGAGAACTCCAGCAGAGGCTTGTGGAACTGAGAACCCTTCACGGTGTTGTCCTGCATATCCTTCTTCTCGGACACGTGGTCAACCATGTAGTTCCAGACTTCCTGCTCAGCCAGCTCGTGCTCCTGGGGAACCATGGTGATGGCCTGAGTGGGGCAGACACCGACACAGACACCGCAGCCCATGCAGTCCAGAGGAGACACGGCCATGGTGTACTTGTAAACGCCCTTGCCCTTACCGGCCTTCACATCCACCAGACGTGCGTTGGCGGGAGCAGCAGCGGCTTCCTCGGCAGTCAGGGCGATGGGACGGATGGTAGCATGGGGGCAGACATAGGCACAGTTGTTGCACTGGATGCACTTGGTCTCGTCCCAGTGGGGGACGGTGACGGCAACGCCCCGCTTCTCGTATGCGGAAGCACCCAGGGGGAACTGGCCGTCGGGCAGGTTCTCGAAAGCGGAAACAGGCAGGCTGTAGCCGTCCATCTTGCCCACGGGGGTCAGGATTTCCTTGACAATCTTCACGGTCTCGGGGCGGCCCTCCAGAGCGGCCTCGGCGTGGTTGTTCTCGGCGGTAGCCCAGGAAGCGGGGACGTCAACCTTGACGAAGGCGGTAGCGCCGGCGTCGATGGCGTTCCAGTTCTTCTCAACAACGTCACGGCCCTTCTTCAGGTAGGAGTGCTCGGCAGCGTCCTTCATGTACTTGACGGCATCCTCTGCGGGCATAACCTTTGCCAGGGAGAAGAAAGCGGACTGCAAAATGGTGTTGGTGCGCTTGCCCATACCCACCTTGATGGCCAGGTCAATGGCATTGATGGTGTACAGCTGAATGTTGTTCTGGGCAATGTAGCGCTTGGAAGCGGCATCCAGATGGTGCTCCAGCTCGGCCAGATCCCACTGGCAGTTAATCAGGAACACGCCGCCGGGCTTCACGTCCTGAACAATCTTAAAGCCCTTGGTAATGTAGCTGGGGTTGTGGCAAGCCACGAAGTCGGCCTTGTTGATGTAGTAGGGGGACTTGATGGGCTTGTCGCCGAAGCGCAGGTGGGAAACGGTGACACCGCCGGTCTTCTTGGAGTCGTACTGGAAGTAGGCCTGCACGTACTTGTCGGTGTGGTCGCCGATAATCTTGATGGAGTTCTTGTTGGCGCCAACGGTGCCGTCGCCGCCCAGACCCCAGAACTTGCACTCGATGGTACCCTCGGCAGCGGTGTTGGGGGAGACCTTCTCGTCCAGGGACAGGTTGGTCACATCGTCCACGATGCCCACGGTGAACTCGTGCTTGGGAGCGTCCTTGGCCAGCTCTTCGTAGACGGCAAAGACGGAAGCGGGATGGGTGTCCTTGGAGCCCAGACCGTAGCGGCCGCCGATGACGGTGGCGTTGCGGCCAGCCTTGGCCAGAGCCATGACCACATCCTGGTACAGGGGCTCACCCTGGGAGCCGGGCTCCTTGGTGCGGTCCAGGACGGCAATCTTCTTGGCGGTGGCGGGGATGGCAGCCAGCAGCTTCTCGGCGCAGAAGGGCCGGAACAGGCGAACCTTGACAAGGCCCACCTTCTCGCCGTGGGCGTTCAGGTAGTCGATGACTTCCTCGGCCACGTCGTTGATGGAGCCCATGGCAACAATCACACGCTCGGCATCGGGTGCGCCGTAGTAGTTGAACAGCTGATAGTTGGTACCCAGCTTTTCGTTGACCTTGCCCATGTACTTCTCAACGATGGCGGGCAGAGCGTTGTAGTACTTGTTGCAGGCCTCACGGTGCTGGAAGAAAATATCGTCGTTCTCGTGGGAGCCGCGCATGGCGGGGCGCTCGGGGTTCAGGGAGTGCTTGCGGAATGCATCCACAGCGTCCATGTTCACCATTTCCTTCAGGTCGTCGTAGTCCCAGATGGCGATCTTCTGGATTTCGTGGGAGGTACGGAAGCCGTCGAAGAAGTTGATGAAGGGAACCCGGCCCTCGATGGCGGCCAGATGGGCGACAGCACCCAGGTCCATGACTTCCTGCACGTTGGTCTCGCACAGCATGGCGAAGCCGGTCTGACGGCAGGCATACACGTCGGAGTGATCACCGAAGATGTTCAGAGCCTGAGCAGCAACGGTACGTGCAGAAACGTGGAACACGCAGGGCAGCAGCTCACCGGCAATCTTGTACATGTTGGGGATCATCAGCAGCAGACCCTGGGAAGCAGTGTAGGTGGTGGTCAGGGCACCGGCGGCCAGAGAGCCGTGAACGGTACCGGCAGCACCGGCCTCGGACTGCATCTCAACGACCTTGACGGTATCGCCGAAGATGTTCTTGCGGCCAGCGGCAGCCCACTGGTCAACGTTGTCAGCCATGGGGCTGGACGGGGTGATGGGGTAAATACCAGCAACCTCGGTAAAGGCATAGCTGACGTGGGCGGCAGCAGTATTGCCGTCCATGGTTTTGAATTTTCTTGCCAAAATGAAATACCTCCTAAAGTAATTCAGATTTTGTCGCATACATTCTACCATCTTTGCACCAGTTTGTAAAGGCGAAAATCCATATATAGTGCAATTTTTAGTGGAAAGGTACAAGATGTTCCGAATGGGGTTGTAGAATTTTCGGTGCCTCCCGGGAATGAAAATGGTTTTCTCCTCCGGGGGCGGATGGTTTCAGCCCGGAAGCGGGGGAGAAACGCCCTTTCTCCCATGCCAAATGGGTTCAGGGCGGTATTGGAATTAGTGCGCCCCCTGCTCCGGCGCTTCCTCCCCGGCCCGGGGGGTGCTGTGCGCCTGATACCAGTTGAGGAGCAGACATGCACACACAAAAAGCGCAGCCTTGGCGCAGCAGCCCTTCCAGTTGTGGGTGAGTTCCTTGAGCATATTGGTTCGTTTCATATTGTGTTCTCCATTCAATAGTCCCGGAAGCCGATGATGGCGTTGCCCTCCATGGTGCAGCCATGCCGCCCCTTGCTCAACCGTAAATTATCTGTACAGCCAACGCCGCAGTGCCCAAAATCAAGAGCACAATGGGCACGCCGTAGGCATCGCTTTTCTTGACGGTATGCCAGCGGATGAAATTGGGGGTCATTTTCTGGTGGTTTGCCTCCTGGTAGGAGCAGTAAATATGCCGCCATTCCAGCTTATACCCCACGAACGACCACAGGGCAACCGCCACCATAAAGCCGCCCATGATGCCCACAAGCTGTCTGCTCCAGATCCCTGTGCAAATCAGCATCAGCAGAATCCATCCGTACCGGTGAAAATAGGCAAGGGCAATCACTGCCCATGCAGGCGCTTGCCGCTTGCTTTGCTTGCTCTGCCCCATTTGAATTTTCTCCTTACGTTGTTACCCAACGGGGTTTTGCTTCCTATGCGCTTCTCCGAAGGTCAATATTTATCCATGTCCAGGCCGGTATATTCTTCAAACAGCTTCAGGCAGGCATCCCGGTCCATTTCAACCAAATAGTCCCGGAAGGCTTCTCTGCCGCCGAACATGGCATCAAAGGCCTCGTCCCGGAAGCCGATGATGGCGTTGTCTTCGATGGTGCAGCCATAATACACTTTGTCAATATTTGCCCACAGACAGGCGGCCAGACACATGGGGCAGGGCTCACCGGTGGTATACAGCACCGCACCGGTCAGGTCGAAGCTCTCGATATTTGCCTCCGCATCCCGGATGGCGGTGATTTCCCCGTGGGCAGTGGAATCGTTGTTGGCAAGCACCATATTGTGCCCCTGGCCGATGACCTTCCCGTCCTTCACAATGATGCTGCCAAAGGGGCCGCCGTGGTTGTGATGAATTCCCTCCCGGGCCTGGTCAATGGCCAACTCCATATATGGATTTTCGGCGTGGTAATCTCGTTCCGGCACACCGATGGCTATGGCTGTGCCGATGCACAGAAAAAGCGCCAGGGCACCCGATGCCAGTCGGATGCACATCCTTGCAAAAGTGGACTGTTTCATTCTGCTGCCTCCTTTTATTGGGTTTCTGGTAATGTATAGTTGCGAAAATCCTTGCAGGTCAGCCGGTAATCAACTGCGGATTGCAGAGCCCCCAGCTGGTCCTTCCAGGAATTCAGCCGGACACCTGCCTTTTGGAAGCCGAGCAGCTCATAAACGTGCTGCGCCCGGGTGTTTCTTAAATCGGTGTCCAGGAAAATGAGGGCTGCGCCCCGGCGGAACAGCTCCCCAATCAGCATACTGAGAATCACCCGGCCCAATCCCTTTTCCTGGTATTGGGGCTCGCATATTTTGATGCCGATTTCGTATTTGGTGTTGTCGGATACATAAAAGCACATTTCGCCAATGGGGATGCCCTGATATTCGACCATCAGCCGCCGCCGGGTGGCATCTGTGTCGGCGGCAATCTGCTGTGCAATCTGCGCCGCAGTGGTTCCCAGCCCCATGGGAAATCCGGCGTGTGCCATTACCGCCCCATCGTTCCACCAGGCGGCCAGCTGGGCACAGTCCTTCTGCTGTGCATCCCGGATGCAAATGTCGTGATAGCAAATATTCACGCTCGTTCCTCCTGAAAGGTTCTTAGCCCCGGTTGCCAATCTGCACCGAGCGATACTGGATGGCCTCGGCGATGTGCTGGGCCTGGATGTCCGGGCTGCCGTCCAGGTCGGCCACGGTGCGGGCCACCCGGATAATCCGGTCATAGCTCCGGGCGGTCAGCCCCATGCTCTCGAAGGCCAGCTTCATCAGGTCTTCCGCATCCGGGTTCAGGGCGCAGTGGGCGCGCATTTCCTGCGGGCCCATGCGGGCGTTGCACATCCCCCGGGCCTCTCCGAAGCGCCGGTTCTGGATGCGCCGGGCATCGTCCACCCGCTGCTTGACGGCGCTGGAGGGCTCCCCCTCAGCTCTTGCACGCAAATCCTCATACTGCACCGAGGTGACCTCTACCACGATGTCAATCCGATCCAGCATGGGCCCGGAAATGCGGCTCTGGTAGGCCTGCACGGCGGCCTCGCTGCAATGGCATCGCCCGCTGGGGTCACCGTACCATCCGCACTTACAGGGGTTCATGGCACACACCATCATAAATTCGGCGGGGTAGGTGACGGTGCCGGAGACCCGGGAAATGGTGACCTGCCCATCCTCCAGGGGTTGGCGCATTAAGTCCAGACTGTCCTTGCGAAATTCCGGCAGCTCGTCCAGGAAGAGAACTCCCTTGTGAGCCATGGAGATTTCCCCGGGGATGGGGTTGCTTCCGCCGCCCACCAGTCCGGCGTTGGATACCGTATGGTGGGGGGCCCGGAAGGGACGGCGGGAAACCAGGGGATGGCGCTCGTTCAATAGCCCCAGCACTGAGTAGATTTGGGTGACCTCCAGGGCCTCCTCCCAGGTCATGTCCGGCAAAATGGAGGGCAGCCGCTTGCTGAGCATACTTTTTCCGGAGCCCGGCGGGCCGATAAGCAGCACATTGTGCCCCCCGGCCGCCGCCACCTCCAGGGCTCGCTTCACCTTTTCCTGCCCCAGTACATCCTTGAAATCCAGCTGGGGCACATTCTCCTGGGTGGGTACCCAGATGGGCTCCTCCTGCAATTCGGTCAGGCCGTTCAGTCCGTCCACCAGCTGGGATACGCTGGCAATGGGGTAGATGGCGGGCCCATGGGCCAGGGTGGCCTCGGCGGCGTTTTCGGCAGGGACGAAGACCCGCTGGATGCCCTCCCGCTTGGCGGCCAGCACCATGGGCAGCACCCCGGAAACCCGCCGCACCGTGCCGTCCAGCGCCACCTCTCCCAGGAAGGCACAGTCCGGCTTGGGTTTGCGTACCTGTCCGTAGGCCGCCAGAATGGCCAAAAGAATGGGCAAATCAAAGTGAGCGCCGCTCTTTTTCAGACTGGCCGGTGCCAGATTCACGGTGATGCGTCCTGTTGGAAAGATTACGCCGCTGCTTTTGGCGGCGGCCCGCACCCGCTCCCGGGCTTCCTTCACGGCGGTATCCGGCAGCCCCACAATGTCAAAGCCGGGCAGCCCATTGGAGATATAGGCCTCCGCCGTGACAATGCTGCCCCGGATGCCGTGAATGCACATGGTTCGAACGCTGCAAATCATCCGTCCACCCCTTTTCTCTTTTTCATTTCAATTTTAACTGATTTGCCCACAAAATACAATCCCTTATTGTGCAAAACTGCATATTCTCCCCTGGAAAAACCAGACGGGCCAGGGAAGAATATTCTCCCTTGCAAAATGCGACAAAACCATTATAATGTTCTTATTCAACCTGAAATGGGGAAAGGAAAAATCCATGAACGAAATTTTTTTGATGAAGCTGGGGGAAATCGTCCTCAAGGGCGGCAACAAGCGCCAGTTTGAGAGCCGTCTGCGCCAGAATGTCCGGCGGAGGATGAAGGCCTACGGAAATTTTGATGTGTATATCATGCAGTCCACCGTCTATGTGGAGCCTCAGGACGACCAGGCGGATGTGGAGGGGGCATGGGAGGCTTGCCGCAGCATCTTCGGCGTGGTGTCCCTGTGCCGCTGCCGCCCCTGCGAGAAGAATCTGGATGCCATCTTTGCTGCTTGCGAAGCCTACCTTGGGGAGGATTTGGACTGTGCAAAATCCTTCAAGGTGGAGTCCAAGCGTTCCGATAAGCAGTTCCCCCTGAATTCCATTGCCATTTCCCAGGAGATTGGCGGCCGCCTGGCTGAAGCCCACCCGGATTGTCTGGTGGACGTGCACCATCCGGAATACACAGTGTATGTGGAGGTGCGGGACCTTGCCGCCTATGTCCATGGCCCGGCAGTGCCCGGAGCCGGTGGCCTGCCCACCGGTGTGGGCGGCAGAGCCATGTGCCTGCTCTCCGGTGGCATCGACTCTCCGGTGGCGGCCTATATGATTGCCAAGCGGGGGGTAGAGGTGGAGTCGGTGCACTTCTTCTCCTATCCCTATACGTCTCAGCTGGCCAAGGACAAGGTACTGGAGCTGGCCCGGCTGGTCACCCGGTATTCCGGCAAGATGACCGTAAATGTGGTGCCCTTCACCGAGATTCAGGAGGCCATTCGGGACAACTGCCCCGAGGAGTTCTTTACCCTGATTATGCGCCGGTTTATGATGGAGATTTCCGCCGCCATTGCCAAGCAGGATGGCTGCGGCGCACTGGTCACCGGCGAGAATCTGGGCCAGGTGGCCTCCCAGACCATGGAGGCCATGGCGGTTACCGGGGCCGTGGTGGATATTCCGGTGTTCATGCCTCTGGTGGGTATGGACAAGGAGGAGATTGTCACCATCGCCCGGCGCATTGGCACCATGGACACCTCCATTTTGCCCTATGAGGACTGCTGCACCGTCTTCACCCCCAAGCATCCCAAGACCAAGCCCACCCTGGGCCAGGTGGAGTACGCCGAGCGGAACCTGAACCGGCAGGAGCTGATTGCCCGGGCTCTGGCAGGGGTGGAAAAAATCAAGGTGGCCTACCATGATGACGCTATGCTGTGAGGTTCTTGCCGCCCTACAGGGCAAGACCCTGGTGACGGCGGAAAGCTGCACCGGCGGGGGCGTCGGGGCGGCGCTGACGGCGGTGCCCGGCAGCTCCTGTGTCTATAAGGGCGGCATCATCAGCTATACCAACTGGGTCAAGCACCACCTTTTGGGGGTTGACGAGGCCCTGCTGGAAACGGTGGGGGCTGTCAGCGCCCCGGTGGCAGAGGCCATGGCAAGGGGCGCAAGACAGGCGCTGCAAGCGGACGTGGCCGTGTCCGTCACCGGTCTGGCCGGACCCGGCGGGGATGAATTTGGAAACCCGGTGGGGACGGTGTACATCGGCTATTGCGATGACCGTAAAAACTTCTCCCGGCATTTCCGCTTTACAGGCGACCGGGAGGCGGTGCGCCAGGCGGCCATCCAAGAGGCTCTGAAGCTGGTGCTGGCGCAGCAGTCCGACGGAGAGACCGGCCTGTGAGGAGAGAAAATTGAAATATCTGAAACAGTTTTGTATCGTTATGGTGTTTTCCCTGCTGGGGGAGCTGTGCCGCTACTGGATTCCCTATCCCATTCCGGCTTCGATTTATGGCATGGTGCTGCTGTTTGGGGCGCTGGCACTGAAAATTGTCAGGCTGGAGCAGGTGAAGGATTGCAGCGGCTTTTTGGCCGGCTGCCTTCCGGTTCTGTTTGTGGCCCCCACGGTGAACCTGATGGATTGCTGGGAGCAGCTCCGTGGCAGTCTGCTGCCCCTGCTGCTGGTGCTGCTGGTCAGTACGGTTCTGGTGTTCGGCGTTTCCGGACGAGTGACCCAGTGGCTGGTGGACAGGAAAAAGGGGGAAGGCCATGACTGAGTTTGTGACTGGCAGCAGCTTTTTCGCCGTGGCCCTGACCCTGGTGGCCTTTGCGCTGGCAAGCCGCCTCCAGGGGCGGTGGAAGCTGGCAATTCTGAACCCCATTCTTCTTTCGGCTTTGGCCGTCATTGGGGTGCTGAAGCTGCTGGATGTACCCAATGAGACTTATCAGTCCGGCTGCCGGATGCTGAATTTCCTGCTGACTCCGGCAACCATCTGCCTGGCGGTATCCTTTTATGAGCAGTTCCGGAATTTGAAGCAGCACATGGCATCGCTGGTGGCGGGCACGTTGGCGGGAACCGTAACCGGCATTGGCTCCATCTGGCTGCTTTGCCGGGTGCTCCATCTGGACAGAGCGCTGACATTGTCGCTGCTTCCCAAAAGCGTGACTACTGCCATTGGCGCACCCCTCAGCGCCGAGATCGGCGGCATTGCCGCCATCACCACCGCAGCCATCATTGTCACCGGCATTGTGGGCAGCGTCATCGGCCCTGCCTGCTGCAAGCTGTTCCGCCTGAGCAGCCCGGTGGCCCAGGGGGTGGCCTTCGGCACCTCCTCCCATGTGGTCGGTACCTCCCGGGCGGTGCAGATGAGCCAGTTGGCCGGGGCGGTGAGCAGCTTTGCGCTGACCGTGGCGGGCATCACCACCTGCATTCTGCTGTCCGTTCTGGCGGAGCTTGTATAGCGGGGACAGCGCATAAAATCCAATACCGAAAAGCAGCGGAGCCTACCGGGTTCCGCTGCGGCTTTTTCCGGCACGACAATCGCATGAGTAAACAATTTGTAAATAATGTTGTAAGTGTTGCCATCTTAGCGACCCACTGGAACGAAGTGCCCCTGCCTCCCCTGGAAGGGTGTTGCAGAGCGCAGCGAATCTTTCAAAATTATGATTGCCGGGGGCAATCATTCCACTGTATAAAGGTGGTTGAGCGTTAGCGAAACCGGAGGGGTTTGTTCGTCAACCTTAGATTTTCTTAAACAGCCGGGCGTTCCAAAATTCCATCCCCAGCTCCTCAATATAAAAGTGCAGGATGGCTTTCCAGTTTCGGGTGGCGGTGGACAGCACCATAAAATCCGCATCACCCCGGATGGCTGCTTCCGCATACCGGAACAGGGTGCGGCCAACCCCGTGGGAGCGCATTTCCGGAACCACATACAGCTCCTCCACCTCAAAAAATGGGGTATTCTCTGCCATCACAGTGGAGCTTTGGGTTGCGTTGGTCACATGGCCGAACAGATACCCAATGGGTTCATCCCCATGGAAGGCCAGGAAGAACCGGTTGCCCTCCAGGTCGGCATGGCCGTTGGCGCAATAGCCCCGGCAGCTGTTTTCCGCTGCCCAGGCGGCGGACAGGCGCAGCAGAGTTTGCTCGGTTTCTCCGGTCAGAGGCATTTCTGCAATGGTCACAGCTGGCGCACCTCCCACTCCTGACGATAAATGACGTTTCGGACGGAATCCTCCACCGTGCCGTAGCGGGTGGAGTAGGGGACTTCCTTCAAAAAGTGGAAGCCGCACTTCTGCTGCACCCGGGCGGACTGGCTGTTCCGGCGGAAGTGACCGCACAAAATGGCATCCAGCCGGACGGTTTCAAAGAGGTAAGCCATCACAGCCTGGACGGCCTCCGGCATCAGCCCCCGTCCCCAATAATCTTTGGAGAGAACATAGCCGATTTCCCGGCAGCGCAGGGACGCCATCTCCGGCAGCTTTTCCTCGTCATATCGTTCGATGCCAATGGAGCCGATGACCTTTCCCTCAAATTCCAGGGCGAGGGTTTTCTTTTCTTCCATAAACATTTTCAGAATCCGGGAAGATTCTTCCTTGTCCTTGTGGGGCAGCCAACCAGCCATTTGCCCCACGCCATCCACACTGGCGTATTCGTAAAAGTCGTCCAGGTCACTTTCCTGCCAGGGGCGGAGCAGCAGCCGGGGGGTGCGCAGGGTGATGCCGGAAATATCAATGGGTGCATTCACAGAAAATCCCTCCTTTTTCAACAGATAATATCCCTTGCCTGTGGAAAAGTCAAGTTTTTTAATGACGCTGCCACGGCAATCATAATTTTGAAAGATTCGCTGCGCTCTGCAACACCCTTCCAGGGAGGCAAGGGCACTTCGTGCCAGTAAGTCGCTAAAACGGTGACTCTTAGAACATCATTTACAAATTGTTAACTCATGCAATCGTCCTGCTTTTCCGGGAATGCGCCTTGAAAAGCGGGAAAAAACATGGTATCATTTATCCCATAGATGATACGGAGAGGAATTTATATGGAAAAAATCACCAGCTTTACCATTGACCATCTGAAATTGCAGCCCGGCCTTTATGTCTCCCGCAAGGACAAGGTGGGCGAGGAAACCGTCACCACCTTTGACCTGCGCCTGACCAGCCCCAACGAGGAGCCGGTGATGAACACCGCCGAGGTGCACACCATCGAGCATCTGGCTGCCACCTATCTGCGAAACCAGCCTCAGTGGAAAACAAAAGTGCTGTACTTTGGCCCCATGGGCTGCCGCACCGGCTTCTATCTGCTGCTGACCGGCGACTACACCTCCCGGGAGGTGCTGCCCCTGGTGCTGGACTGCTTCCGCTTCATCCGGGACTACCGGGGTGAAGTGCCCGGTGCATCCCCCAAGGATTGCGGCAATTACCTGGATATGAACCTGAATATGGCAAATTTCTGGGGCAGACGCTATGTAGCCATGCTGGAAAGCGTCACCCCTGATAGGCTCATTTACCCGGAGTGAAAACCCAAAAAGTGGACATTGGGGCAGAAAAGTGGACATTGAAAGTGGACATTGGAGCGAAAAAGTGGACATTCAGAAAGGCATCCCATGAAAAAAGCGCTGAAAGAAGTCCTGCGATTCTTTCTGGGTATTGCGGTCTGCATGATTCTTACCACGGGCATGAAAATTGCCCTGGACAGCTGTGATTTTGGAAATTCGATGGGAGGAGCAATATGGACAAATCGGAATTGACAGCGATTTTTGAAAGATATTGCCGGAAGCTGAGAATCGTCCCGGATTGGGATGTGAAGCTGGAATTTGTGGAAGACCCAACCTGGCGAAAGACCGGGGATTTTAAGATTGACTGCGAGGATAAAAAGGCAGTGTTTCTGCTGAATGCCGCCAACCCCAAGCAGGAGAATCTGGAGGAGGTCATTTGCCACGAGCTGATGCACCTGAAAATGTACCCCCTGGATCAGGTAACGGAATCGTTGATTATTAACGCCTTCGAGGAGGGCAGCCCGGCCAGCAATTTTGCCTACCAGCAATTTTTCACCACCCTGGAGCAGACGGTGGAGGAGCTGACGAAGTGCTTCCTTTTGGAGTTCGGCGACAACCGGGAGCTGTCCTTTGGCCGCTGCAAGGGGAAAAAATCCTTTCGTGAACTGTACGATGGTTTGCAAAGTATCAAGTGACAGGAGAGATTCGATGACAAAACTTGGAATCATCGGTGCCATGCAGGAGGAAATTGAAACCCTGCTGCACCTGATGGATAAGAAAACGGAAAAAGAAATTGCAGGCAGCGTCTTCCATGACGGTATTCTGGAAGGACTGCCTGTGACGGTGGTGCAGTGCGGCATCGGTAAAGTCAATGCGGCGCTGTGCACCCAGATTCTGTGTGATTTGTTTGACGTGACCCACCTGGTAAACACCGGCATTGCCGGCTCTTTGTGTGCTGATTTGGACATCGGTGACCTGGTGGTGAGCCGGGATGCCATGTATCATGACATGGATGCCACCGCCTTCGGCTATCCCATGGGACAGGTGCCCCAGATGGATGTGGTCAGTTTCCCGGCGGACGACAGCCTGATGGCCTATGCCTTTGCAGCGGCAGAGAGGGTCAACCCCGGTCACACCAAGATTGGCAGAGTGGCCAGCGGCGACCAGTTCGTTGCCAGCAGGGAAGTGAAGGAGCGGATTGTTTCCGTCACCAGCGCCCTGTGCACCGAGATGGAGGGGGCTGCCATTGCCCAGACGGCCTATCGCAACCGGGTTCCCTATGTGGTTCTTCGTGCCATCTCCGACAAGGCGGACAACTCCGCCGAGATGGACTACCCCACCTTTGAATCTATCGCCGCCCACCGCTGTGCAGCAGTCACCCAGCAGCTTGCCAAGCATCTGGCAGAGCAGGAAGAAGCCTAAAGTTCGCAGAAAATCCCCCGATGATTGGAGAAAATCCATTCATCGGGGGATTTTATTATGCGGCTTGATTACCGTAGAGCATTTCCGTCAGGGCTGCCAGGTAGTTGGCATCCCGCTGCTCCTGTGCGCTGGCAAGGTACCGCCTGGATTCCTCCAGACCCTGTCCCACAATGCCCATGGTGCGGTCATAGGAGCGCTGGGCGGCACTGACGGTGACCTCCTGTAGGTCATAAAGCTGCGCCCACTGATCCCGGGTGGCCTGGTCTAGGGGGAGAATATCATAGCGCCGTCCGTTGGTGGTACGAAGATAAACCCAGGTGGGAATCAGATTCACGTCTTCCAGATAAACCGTTCCGTCGGAGTATTTGCAGAAGGTCATGGTAAACCATACGCCGTCCTCGGTGTAGCCGTTGGGCTGGCTCTTCATCACGTTTGCCCGCTGGTTGGAAACGGCGTTGCCCATGGAGTACAGGCACACGGTTTTGTGGTCCGGGTCCACGCTGCTGCTCAGCAGCGCCACCGGCTCCACCACATGGGGATGGCCGCCCACAATCACGTCAATGCCCAGGTCGCACAGCTTCTGGGCAATCTGGGTCTGGTGGGCCGCCGGGGTGGTGGTGTACTCCACGCCCCAGTGCAGGAAGATAACCAGCGCCTGGGCACCCTCGCTGCGCATCTGCTGAATATAGCTTTCCACCTCGGCATAGAAGGGCTCCGGGTTATTGGGGATGAAGGTGTTTACCACATCTTCCGCACCCTGGTGCAGCAGCAGACCGTTGAGGTAGACCCGGTTGGCATAGCCGTTTTCCGGCCTGCCCTGATAGGTGTAGCTGAGCATACCCACCTGGATGCCGTTGATGTCTTGAATCACATACTTCGGCTCATCGCCATTGAGCATGGTGCCCAGGGTTTGCAGCCCCTTGCTGCGGACAGTTTCAATGGTGCGGAAGAAGCCGCTTTCGCCGGTGTCATAGCTGTGGTTGTTGCCGGTGAGCAGCATATCAAAGCCGCCGTTGCGGGCACCGTCTACGATTTCGTCGGGGCAGTTGAAGTTGGGATAGCCGCTGTAGCCTCTGGCGGCACCGGCCAGGGTGGTTTCCAGGTTGGCAACGGCAAAGTCAGCGGCATTTGTGTATTCCCGCAGATACCGGAAAATATAGTCAAAATTGTAGCTTCCGTCGGACTGCCGTGCCGTGTCAATCACCGGCATATGCATCAGCAGGTCGCCGGTGGCGCCGATGGTTGCCCGGGAGACCACGTGCTCCGGCTCCGGCGGCTCCGTGGGGGGCTCGGTGGGCGGGTCCGTAGGCGGCTGGGTGATTTCGGTGGTGGGGGGCACCACAGGCTCAATGACCTCCGGCTGCTGGCGGTGAAGGTAGTTCCAGGCGAAGAGCACGCTTCCCGCTGCCGCAGCAACCAGAAGAATCACCAGGACAATTTTCAGTGCGGACAGCAGGCTGCGCCAGAATTGTTTCATGGATACCCTCCTTTATTTTATGCGGCCTGGGTTTCGGGGGTTACGGCGGCCAGGTAGTCTGCCTCCCGCTGCTGCTTTTGGGAGCTGAGGTAGTCCTGCACCTGGGTGATTCCGTCGCCCACCAGGGCCTGGGTACGGGAATAGGATTTCTGAGCGTTGGCATAGGCCTCTTCTGTCAGGCCGAATACCGTCTGCCACTGGTCCCGGATAGAGGCGTCCAGGGGGATGATGTCATACTCCTTGCCGCCGTCCACCGCACGCATATCCACCCAGCAGGGGAGCACATCGGCATCCTCCAGGTAAACCGTGCCGTCGGAATATTTGCTGAAGGTAAACCGGAACAGCAGGCCGTCCTCGGTGTGGCCGGTTTTCAAATCCATTTCCTGAATCCGCTGGTTGGAGACGGCATTGCCGGTGGAGTACAGGCACACGGTTTTGTGCCCCGGGTCCAGCCGACTGGTGAGCAGGGATACCGGCTGAATTACGTGAGGGTGGCCTCCCACAATCACGTCAAAGCCCAAATCGCACAGCTGCTGGGCAATCTGCTGCTGCTCGGTGTTGGGGGTGGTCTGGTATTCGTTGCCCCAGTGGATATACATCACCGTGGCCTCTGCGCCGCTTTGCTTCATCTGGGTCAGCACCTGCCGCGCCTCCATATAGAAGGGGTCCAGCTGGGTGGCCAGGAAGGAGTTAATCAGGGGCGCGCAGTTGGCGGACAGGGCATTTTTGTTCATATACACGGTTCCGGCGGTGGGGTTGTCCGGCTGCCCCTCATAGGTGTAGCAGACCATACCCACCTGGATGCCGTTGATTTCCTGAATGGTGTAGGCGGTGTCACTCTGGCTCTCCCGGGTGCCCAGGGCGGTGAGACCCTTGCTCCGAACGGTGCGGACGGTACGCAGGAAGCCGTACTCACTGGTGTCGTAGCAGTGGTTGTTGGCAGTGAGCAGCATGTCGAAGCCTGCGTTTTTCAGGGCATCCACAATTTCATCCGGGCAGTTGAAGGCGGGGTAACCGGAGTACTTATATCCCATATCCGTGCCGCACAGGGTGGTTTCCAGATTGGCAACGGAATAGTCCGCTCCGCTGGAATAGGGGGTAAGATACTGGAAGATGGAATCGAAATTATACTGCCCATCGCTTTGCAGTCCGGTGTTGATAACCGGCATGTGCATGAGAATATCGCCGGTAACGGCAATGGTGGCCTGGGAGACCACATGCTCCGGCTCCGGCTGCGTGGGTGGGGGCTGGGTCTCCTCCTCTTTAGAGCCGAAGAGCCGACTCCACAGAGATTGCTTTGGCTCCCCCGGCTCCTGCTGTACCGGGGCGGTGGCGGCAAGCTGACCGCTCTGGGAGTTGCTGCTGCCCAAAAGCAGCCGAAGCCCCAGGGAGAAGGCCACCAGCACCGCCATGACAATCACCAGGCCAAGGATAATGGCACCGGAGCCGCCGCTCTGCTTTCCGCTGCTGTATTTTGGTTTATGCCCTTGCGACATGTTGTTCCTCCTTACTGCTCAGTCCAGCAGATAGAGCACCGAATGGACGATTTTTCCATTCATCAGGTATACCCTGGGTACTCTCCGGCTGATGCCACAGACGAATTCATAATTAAAGCTGTCCTGCCGGGCAGCGATTTCCTCCACGGTGATGCGTTCCTCTGCGCTGCTGCCCACCAGCACCACGGTGTCGTTGAGCTGGGCTTCGGGAATTTCCGTCACGTCCACCATCATCTGGTCCATGCAGATTCTGCCCAGAATGGGGGCCTTTTTACCCCGAATCAGCACATAGAACCGGCCGGATAGGCTTCTGCGGTAGCCGTCGGCGTAGCCCACGGGGATGGTGGCCACCCGGGTGGGGGCGGTGGTGGTGTAGGCGCCGCCGTAGCCGATTTCCCGACCCGCCTCTAAGGTTTTCAGATGGGTGATTCTGCTTTCCCACCGCAGGGCAGGGCGCAAATCCAGGGCCTGGGGGTCCACCTCGTCGCTGGGATACATGCCATAGGTGACGATGCCGGAGCGTACCATCTCATATTTGCACCGGAAATTCATCACACCGGCGGAGTTGTCCAGGTGGCGGATTTTTACGGATACTCCCCGGGCTTGCAGCATCTCATAGAACCGGTCAAACTGCTCCATCTGCCGCCGGGCCCGGGTCAGGTCGGCGCAGTCGGCGGTGGCAAAGTGGCTGAACAGCCCCTCGGGGTCAAGTCCCGGCAGCCTTGCAATGGCGGCGCAGATGTCCGCATCCTCCGGGGTCACCTGGAAGCCGATGCGGCTCATGCCGGTATCCACGGCAAAGTGGAAGTGGGCGGTCAGCCCCAGCTTTTGGGCAGCCTGGGACAGGGCCAGGGCATCCTCATAATGGAAGATGGTGGGGCGGATGCCCAGCCGAATGGCATCGGGAAAGGCCTCCACCGGGGTATAGCCCAGAATCAGGATGGGCTTTTCAATCTCGGCCCGCCGCAGCTCCAGGGCCTCCAGCATGGAGCTGACCCCGAAGAAGGCGCAGTCTTCATCCAAATGCCGGGCGATTTCCACCGCCCCATGGCCGTAGGCATCCGCTTTGATAATGGCCATCACCGGAACCCCGGCTCGCTTTTTTACCTCCTGGATATTGTGCCGAATGGCATCCAAGTCAATAATTAACTGAGTGCAGCCTAAATTCAAAGAAAATCATCCTTCACTTACAGCGTTTCCCCTCATTCTATCATAGATTCCCATAGAAATCAAATTAAGAATTTCCTACAGACCCGGGCCCACATTGGGAATCATCCATTGCCTATGCCATAGTGACCAAAGCCTTTTCTTTTTCTGGGGTCTGTGATAAAATGAAAAATAAAAAAAGGAGAAAACATCTATGGAGCGCCATGACAATTACGCTGCTGCCGCCGCCCAGGCAAGGGCGCTTTTTCCAGGCTATGACCAGGAGGCCATTGCCCGGAAGCTGCATACCCAGCTGGACGAAACCTTTCTTTACACCCGGATGCTATCCCGCAATTACCGCATCTGCCGCCGCACGGGCGCAATAGAGGTATTTAACCAGGATGCGTGGCGGAGAGTGGACGACTTTAACAAAACCCTGACCCTGCTGGATTTGGTGTGCGACAGCCGGGAGGACCGACATATCTCCGGGCGCTGGAAGAATCAGTCTGCCTTCGGCCTGCAATTTCACCAGAATCTGTTGGAGCAGACCGACCCCTGGGCGGCCTACCTCCAGGCCCACCCGGCGGAGCTGAAATCTGCCTGCGATAAACTGAACGCCGTCCCCGCCCCCTATGGGGACTGCGCCTATAGTATCCCCCTTTTCGAGGACTTG
>Ga0129314_1000834_pt1 | contig 27224 bp, 27 predicted proteins | sample O1111metagenome_FD_94431 | JGI IMG/M metagenome (GOLD analysis project Ga0129314, IMG submission 94431) | Orangutan individual fecal microbial communities from fecal samples from Wisconsin, USA - O1111 metagenome | ecosystem: Host-associated > Mammals > Digestive system > Large intestine > Fecal... | reverse complement strand
GTGCGAGGCGTTGCGCCGGAGGAGATGCAGGCTGCGCTGGAAAGCGGCGAATTTTCGCTGGCACTGACTGCTGTCAGCGCTGACCGCAATACGGCGCTGAGCTATCTGAACCGCTTCAGCAGCGGACAAAAGGAAAACTATGGGCAGCTATACTCCAATGCCTATGATATGCTGATCCGCGTGGCGGCCAACTCCAGCAGCGACGAGGCACGAGATGCCTATCTGGCAGACGCGGAGAGAATGCTGCTGGACAGCGGCTATGTGATGCCTTTGTATTACGAGACGTATACCTGGCTGCTGCGCAATACGCTGACCGGCCTTTCAAACGATGGCATGGGCGTATATTATTTCCAGAGCGTGGTAAAAATACCGTCATAAAATCAATCAACCGTCAGCAAAAGGGACGGCCCAACAGGGCCGTCCCTTTTGCTGACGGGTTTTATACCATGCGGCAGGCTTCACACTGGCCGCAGTCGGGGAATTTGCTCTTATCATAGGGAATATGATTGCGGTCGTAGTAATTCTTGACGGCGGACTTGATGGATTCCTCCGCCAGCACCGAACAGTGCAGCTTCTGGGCGGGCAAACCGCCCAGCGCATCCACCACCTGCTTGTTGGTGACGGCCAGCGCCTCGTCAATGGTTTTGCCTTTGATGAGCTCCGTGGCCATGGAGCTGGAGGCGATGGCGCTGCCGCAGCCGAAGGTCTCGAATTTGGCGTCCTCGATGATGTTGCTGCGGATCTTCAGGTACATCTTCATGATATCGCCGCACTTGGCGTTGCCTACTTCGCCGACGCCGTCTGCGTTGGGGATCTCGCCTACGTTCCGGGGATGCATGAAGTGATCCATTACCGTATCTGTATAAAGAGCCATGATATGATCCTCCTTACTACTCTATTGTATCTAATGTATCAAAGCATGAAGGGACGCGCTCCACAGAGCAGCTCCTTCCACACGGGGGACATGCCCCGCAGGTACGCAACGATCTGAGGAATGACCTGAAGCATGTAGTCTACCTCTTCCTGCGTATTCCACTCGCACAGGCTCAGACGCACAGAGCCGTGCGCCACCTCGTGGGGACGGCCGATGGCCAGCAGCACATGGCTGGGGTCCAGCGAGCCGCTGGTGCAGGCGCTGCCGGAGCTGGCGCAGATGCCCTTGGCATCCAGCAGCAGGAGGAGGCTTTCCCCCTCAATTCCCTCGAAGCAGAAATTTACGTTGCCGGGCAGACGATGTACCAGATCGCCGTTGACGGCGGAGTGGGGGATCCCGGCAAGCCCCTCGATCAGCTTGTCCCGCAGGGCGGAGACCTTGGCGGTGTTTTCGTCGATATGCTCGCAGGCTTCCTGCAAGGCGGCGGCCATGGACACGATGCCGGGGATATTCTCGGTGCCGGCCCGCTTGCCTCGTTCCTGAGCACCGCCCTCGATGATGTTGGTCAGGGGGATGCCCTGACGGGCGTACAGCACCCCCACACCCTTGGGGCCGTGGAACTTGTGGGCGGACAGGGACAGCATGTCGATGTTCTGGGCCTTTACGTCAATGTGCAGGTGGCCTGCCGCCTGCACGGCGTCGGTATGGAACAGCACGCCCTTTTCCCTGCACACGCCGCCGATCTCCGGAATGGGCAGGATGGAGCCGATCTCGTTGTTGGCGTACATGATGGTTACAAGACAGGTATCCTCCCGAATGGCGTCAGATACCTGCGATGCGGTGACGGTGCCGGTGGGCCCTACGTCCAGCAGCTGCACCTCAAAGCCCTCTTTTTCCAGCTTTTTCAGTGTGTGCAGCACCGCATGATGCTCGAAAGCAGTGGAAATGATGTGCTGCTTGCCCTTCCGCTGGCCGATGCGGGCGGCGGAGATGATGGCCTGATTATCGGCCTCACTGCCGCCGGAGGTGAAGGTGATCTCTCTGGGTTGGCAGCCCAGACAGGCCGCCACCGTCTCCCGCGCCTTTTGCAGCGCCTCGGCCGCCTGCTGGCCGACGGTGTGGAGGCTGGAGGGGTTTCCAAAATAGGTTTCCATATAGGGCAGCATCGCATCGATGGCCGTGCGGCTCATTTTCGTGGTGGCCGCGTTATCTGCATAGATCTGCATGGCGTTCCTCCTGAATGAATATCATTTGCCGGATGGGGTTATATACCCACCTGTTTTGTAGGTTGACTTCATGATAGCACGATTTACCTATTGTGTCAATAGGCAATTTGCCGCGTAAAAACAGCACCCGAAAGCACGTGACTTCGGGTGCTGGTGAGAGCTGATATTTTGCGCAAGGAGGGGGCTTCTGCGTTTTGTTGGCTTGCGCTGCTGTCAACGCGCTTCTTCCGTCACGCGCAGGAGCATGACCACGGTTTTACCACGGAAGAATGCCTGCACCGTCGGATACTGCACCGCGCCGGCATCATCGTCCCGCTGGTTGTAGACCGCCATACCAGACGCCGTAACATGCAGCGCCACTGTATGCAGACCTCGGCCCTCCTTTAAAAGTGACATGGCGGTATAGCTGCACAGGTATACGCCGGGTGTAAGCGCGCCCTTTTTGCAGGGCAGGCAAGCAACGCCGTGGGCGGCAAAATACTCCGGCAGGCGGCGGGGATCCGTGCCCAACGCGCCGCCCAGCAGCGTTAGACCGTTGTCCTCGAATTCACCGATCACCTCCGAGAGCGGCTGTCCCCGCCCCAGCAGGCACATGGCGTTATAGGCGGCAATGACCTCGCCGCCGTTATAATGCAGCGGATAGCCGCCGTAGGTCATGTCGGACAGTGCCGGGTCGCCCTGAGCGACGATGGGAAAACATGCCTCGTGGGAGGCAGGACGTGAATGCCACGGGCGCTCCTCCAGAAGGAACACTGCCTCTACCGGCACGGAAAAGCACCGGGCAATGCGCAGCGCCACCTCCAGCGACGGCACGGAGCGCCCCTTTTCGATGGCAATAATGGACTGGCGGGAGACCCCGGCGGCCCGGGCCAGTTCCTCCTGCCGCATATTCTGCTCCCGCCGCAAAAGGGCCACGCGGTTCTGCATCCCACTCACTCCGTTTCGTAATCGAAATCCACCGGCTTACCGGTCTGACGGAAGTAGAGCCGCCCGTCCTCGGCATAATAGGTCTTGTTCCGCTCGTCGCAGGTAATGACCCACCGCTGCCGCAGGCGGTAGCTCTCATCGCCGCCGCAATACCACACGGCATCGGGCACGCCCATATTCGCTATATGGGAAACATAGCGCCCCAGATGCAGGTGTACCGTCAGCGTAACGGGTGTGGCATTTTCCGGCGGCTCCAAATGGTATTGCTTCGCACCACGGAAAGTCTGCGGCAGCGCCAGACCCCAGCCGTAGGGCAGCTTTTTGAAGGCGGTACCGTAGATAAGCCCGCCCAGAGACGTGACCTTTGCGCCGTTTACCCGGTCAGGTATGACGTATTCCACCGTGTCGCCTGCGCCGTCCCATGTGTATATGCCGGCAAAGGCGTACAGCCGGTCGGCGCGGAGATAGAAGGTAACGCCGTCTTGCGCCACGGCGGCGCTTTCGTGATAGTCACGCCCCGCCATAAGCCATGCCAGCGCTAATATAAGCGCCGCGGCCATCGCCCATTTCATCCAGCGTTTCATAAAGCACCTCCTATAAAGTAAAGTATACTTTACTTTATAGTGCCACGAAACCGCCAAAAAGTCAAGCGTATTTTACATTTTGCGCCAGCGCCGCTGCTTCTTTTGCACCCGTGCGTCCACCGTCACGGTGAACATAATGGGCAGGTCAATATGCAGCGGCGTCAGACGCAGGTGCTTGACATATTTATTATAAAAATCCGGAAAGTCCATGGGGCCCGGCGCGGCGGAGTTGGGGAAGGCATAGCGGCCGCCCTCGCACCGGCGCACCAGCACATAGTGGCGGGAGCGCCCGGTGTGATACCACAGGATCCCGGCCTTGGCGTCTTTCAGATTCCGGTACCGCAGGCCGGTGACCTTCATGCCGAAGCGATAGACGCCCCGGCAGACGTGACCGACGGTGGTGCCCATAATGCCCCGCAGAAACACCCGGTCATGGAAAAACTGCCAGACCTCCGTTTCCGTCACCGGTTGGGCAAGAGCTCGGGCGGCATTATACACCGCGATGAAGCCGCAGCCTTTTTCCGCCGCTGTGCGGCAGCCATAGGGAATATCGGTCATCAGACTCTGGCGGATCAGGCAGCCGTTCTCATCACGGCAGCGGGCGGGAATATCCATGGCGGACGCCTCCTTTTTGCCTATCATATCACCTTCACGGAGAAAGGGCAATTGCGATTTCCCGGGGCATGTGGTAAAATGGGCAAAAATGAGGAGGTGCCACATGAAGCTTTCTTTTTTCCTGGGCAGCGCCGATCAGGCCGGCTGCGCCTGTTACGCAGACACCGCGCAAGGAGGCGGCGGTATTCCGGCCACGGTGCCGCGCTATGAGGGCTGTCCCCACGAGACGGCGGTACTGAGTCGGTGCTACCATAGTGTTTTGGACGCGGCGCTGAGCGGCGGCTTTGACAGCGTGGCCATTCCCACGCTGGGCGCGGAGGGCGGCTGGCCGCCGCAGTTTGCCGTTCCGGCGGCGTTGGTGGCGGTGGAGCGCTGGCGCAGGGCACACCCGGAGACTGCGCCGGATGTGACGCTGTGCGCACCGGACCGGCGCACCTACGATCTATATGAGGAATTCGCCGTTACGGAGGGGGACGCTCCGATCGCCGGAAGCGTGGTGGGGTTTTTCCATGAATACGGCCCTAACGGTTGGTTCAGCAACTGGTATCCGGCGGTGTTTACCGTGGACGGCGTCACCTACCTTAACGCTGAGCAGTATCTCATGCGGCACAAGGCTCTGTGCTGCGGCGACGAGGCCACTGCCGCCAAGGTGATGGAAAACCCCGATCCCAAAACGGTGAAGCTGTTGGGCCGGTCCATTACCCCCTATGACGAGGCAAAATGGGCGGCGGTACGGCAGGAGGTCATCTACCGTGGGCTGCTGGCCAAGTTCGGCCAGAACAGCGGCCTGAAGCATCAGCTGCTGGCCACGGGAGACGCCCTGATCGCCGAATGCTCTCCCAACGACCGTATCTGGGGCATCGGCCTTGCGCTGGACGATCCCCGCCATCAGGATACGGCCCAGTGGCAGGGAGAGAGTATTTTGGGAAAAGCCCTTATGCGGGTGCGGGACACCCTGCGGAGCGGAGAATGAGGACATGAAAAATCCCGCGGCAAGTGCCGCGGGATTTTTATGATATTGTCCCCTGTCCCACCCTGCCGGGAAAATCGACGCCGTGGTGGTAACGATGCATTGTTTTTTTGCGCGTGTGCGGTATGCGGCGCGTGCGTCATGCAGTGGGGAATCGAACCCCGGAGCTGCGCTCGCTCCATCCATACTGCGAGGACTCATTCTCAGCCTCAGAGATGGCGTCCGCCTTGTCCCGGTTACAACAAATATTGCTATTGCAGCTCAGTGGTCCAGTTCAAGCTCTGAATGGTCTCCTCCAGCTGCCGCAGGTCGCGGGACATGTCGTCTACCTGCTTTTGCATCTGGGAGACCTTCACGGTGCTGACGATGCGGATCTCAGTCCGCAGCCCCCGGGGCACCACGTCGCTGGCATTCTGCAAAAATTCCCGGTAGATGCCCAGCTTCATTTTCAGGCAGTCCCGCCGGGCCAGCAGCACCGTCAGGCTCTCGCCCGTTTCGCAGCGGGCGGCGGTATTGGTCAGGTTGATGCGGCCGATCAGCTCCTCCAGCTGGGCGCTTGCACTCTCCAGCTCGGCGAGCAGCTCCTTCGGCTCTTCGGCAGGCTGTTCACCCTCCTGCACCTTGGCATTGTTCATCAGCCGGGAGCCCAGTTGAGCGATACGGCGCTGCAAGTCGGCCCGCTGGGCCAGTGCGTTGGCAAGTTTCATATGCTTTACTCCTTAATGGTATAGCCCTGTTCCGTCAGATAGCTGTACAGCTGCCGGATATGGGCGTGGTTGCGGGTCTCTACCACCACGCGGACGCGGCAGGAGCCGACATCCACCTTCATGCTGCTGCGCTCGTGGTATACCTCCAGCACATTGACCCCCTCGTGAGACAGGGCGGCCAGATAGGTGGCCAGCGAATTGGGCTGGTCGGGCAGCACGGTGGAAAAGCTGACAACGCGGCCCTCGGCAGTCAGGCCGTGCTTGATGATGCGCTCCAGCATGGTCACGTCCACATTGCCGCCGGACAGCAGCGCGCAGACATTCTTACCCGCCACGTCGATCTTGCCGGCCATGACCGCTGCCACGCTGACGGCACCGGCTCCCTCGGTAAGGAGCTTCTGCTTTTCCAGAATGGTCAGGATCGCGGCGGCAATTTCACGTTCGCTGACGGTAACGACCTTGTCCACATACTTCCGGCACATGTCGAAGGTCAGCGTTCCTGCGGTTTTGACCTGAATCCCGTCGGCCATGGTGCCCACCCGCGGCAGGGTAACGATCTTATCCTGACGCAGCGCCTCGTACATGCTGGCGGCACCCTCGGCCTGTACGCCGATGACCTGACAGGAGGGCTTCAGCTCCTTGACGGCCTTGGCCACGCCGGAGATCAGACCGCCGCCGCCGATGGCGGTGACGATAACATCCACGTCCGGCAGCTGACTGAGAATCTCCAGACCGATGGTGCCTTGACCTGCCATAATGTTGTAATCATCAAAGGGATGAATGAAGGTATAGCCCTTTTCATCCCGCAGGCGGATGGCCTCGGCATAGGCATCGTCGTAGACGCCGGGTACCAGCACTACCTCAGCGCCGTAGCTGCGGGTGGCTTCGATCTTGGAGAGGGGGGCTCCCTGAGGAATGCAGATTACTGCATGGATCCCCATATCCCGGGCGGCATAGGCCACGCCCTGTGCATGGTTGCCGGCGGAACAGGCAATTACGCCGCGGGCCTTTTCCTCATCGGAGAGGGTGGAGATCTTGTAATAGGCGCCGCGCAGCTTGAAAGCGCCGGTTTTTTGCAGGCAGTCGGCCTTCAGGTACAAACGACAGTTCTGGGTGATACCGGTGCTGGGGATGACCGGCGTCTGATTGATCACGCCGGACAGGACGCGCTGTGCGTCGTGCAGCATTGCCATGGTCAGCATAGTGGTTCCTCCTTCACGATTGTACGCGAGCTATAAACATCGTTTGATTTTCTGTAATTAAATAGTAGCATAGCCGCGGTGGGATTGCAATCACGTTTTCACGCAATTTGACAAATCGGAAAGATATGTCTATAATGTTATACTGGTTTTATGTTTTCTTGCACGGGTTAATTCTACTTTTTAAAGAAGGAGTTATACACATATGGAGCAACAAAAACGCCGCAGAGGGGATCGTAAGGACGGGCGTCTGCTGCGGGAGCTGGATTCCCTTCATTATATCACCGGTATTATCTATCCCAACCGCTGCGATAATGAAGCATATGTTTCCGAGCGTATCGACCTGACGGCGATGAACGCCTATCTGGCGGAGAAAAACAAAGAGGAGACGGATTTTCCCTATACCATGTTCCATCTGGTGGTGGCGGCACTGCTGAAAACCATCACCCTGCGGCCGAAGCTGAGCCGCTTTATCGTCAACAGTAATTTCTATCAGCGCAACGAGGTATCCGCCGCCTTTGTGGTGAAAAAGCAGTTCTCCGACAAGGGCGCTGAGGCGCTGGCGTTCCTGCACAGCCGGGAGGATAACACGCTGGCAGACGTGCATGAGTACATCCGCAAGCAGGTACAGGAGTGCCGCAGCGAGAAGGTGGATCCCACCACGGGCGTGATGGACTATCTGAACAAGATCCCCCGTTTTATCAGTAAGGCGGCCATTCGTATCCTGATGTGGCTGGATAAGCACGGCTGGGTGCCGGCGGACATTATTGCCACCGACCCGTATTATAGCTCTGTGGTCATCTCCAATCTGGGGTCCATCAAGCTCAAGTGCGGCTATCACCATCTGACCAACTGGGGCACCTGCTCCATGTTCTGCATCATCGGAGAAAAGAAGCTGTCGCCTTTTTATGACGCCGATGGCGGCGTGACCATGCGCGAGACGCTGGATCTGGGATTGACCATTGATGAGCGTCTGGCGGACGGGTACTACTATTCCAAATCTGTACGGCTGCTGAAGTACCTGCTGGAGCACCCCGAGGAGCTGGAGAAACCCTTGAAGGAGGAAGTACAGTATGAGTGAAGTCAAGACACCGTGGAAGGACTATCTGGGCGACGTGCCCATGCATCTTGCGTATTTTCAGGGCAGTATGTTCGACGCTGTGGAGCGTATGGCCGAGAAATATCCCAACAACATCGCCTTTGATTTTATGGGCCGGTCTACCACCTATCGCAAGCTGGTGCAGGAGATCGAAAAATGCGCCAAGAGCCTGAAAACGCTGGGCGTCCGGGTGGGGGACAGGGTGACCATCGCCATGCCCAACTGCCCGCAGGCCATCTATATGTTCTACGCGGTGAATCTGGTGGGCGGCATCGCCAACATGATCCACCCGCTGTCGGCGGAGAAGGAGATCGAGTTCTATCTCAACGCCTCGGAGTCCACCACCGCCATTACGCTGGATCAGTTTTATGATAAGTTTGAGCATATCCGGCAGAATACCGGTATCATCAACATCATCATTGCTTCGGTGAAGGATGCGCTCAGCCGTACCATCCGGGCAGGCTATATGCTGACTGAGGGCCGCAAGATCCAGAAGATCCCCGAGGATGCGCCTGTGATCCGCTGGCGGGAATTCATGGACATGTCCCGGTTCTGCTTCTACAAGAACTACCGGGTAGAGCGGGGGTTTGACGATCCTGCCGTGATCCTGTATTCCGGCGGCACCACCGGCACCACCAAGGGCATTGTGCTGACCAACGGCAACTTCAACGCGCTGGGCCAGCAGATCATTGCCACCAACCCCATGTTCCGGCCCGGTGACCGGATGCTGGCGGCCATGCCGCTGTTCCACGGCTTCGGCCTGGGCGTGTGCGTCCACTCCATGCTCTCTCAGGGCGGGCGCTGCATTCTGATCCCCCGTTTTACCGCCAAGAGCTATGCCAAACAGATCGTCAAGTACAAGTGCAACTTCATCGCCGGTGTGCCCACGCTGTATGAGGCGCTGCTGCGCCTGCCCAGCATGGACGGCGCTGACCTGAGCAGCCTCAAGGGCGTGTTTTCCGGCGGCGACAGCCTGTCCATCGAGCTGAAGAAGAAGTTTGACAAGTTCCTGTACGATCACCATGCCGTTGTTCAGGTGCGGGAGGGCTACGGCACTACGGAGACCGTTACCGCCTGCTGCCTGACGCCTACCCACATTTATAAGGAGGGCTCTATCGGTCTGCCGTTCCCGGATACCTACATCAAGATCGTCAAGCCCGGCACCGATGAAGAGCTTCCCTATGGTGAGGAAGGGGAGATTTTGCTGGCCGGTCCCACCGTTATGAAGGAGTATATGAACCACCCGGAAGAGACGGCCAAAACCCTGCGCCGCCATGATGACGGCCTGACATGGGTCTATACCGGCGATCTGGGCGTGATGGACGATCAGGGCTTTATCTACTTCCGCGGCCGCGCCAAGCGGATGATCATCTCATCGGGCTATAATGTGTATCCCGGCCAGATCGAGAACATTCTGGACGCCAACGAGGCGGTGCAGATGAGCTGCGTCATCGGTGTACCCGACGCCTATAAGATGCAGAAGGTAAAGGCGTTCGTCATGCTCAAGCCCGGCGTTCCCGCCGATGACACGACCCGGAAGGAATTGCTGGCCTATTGCCGTAAGCACGTGGCTAAATACGCCATGCCCTATGACATCGAGTTTCGTGAGGAGCTGCCCAAGACGCTGGTGGGCAAGGTGGCCTATCGCGTGCTGGAGGAGGAAGAACTTGCCAAGACCGCCAAGGCAACGAAAGCGGACACCGCAGAATAACATCGGGAGATGGCTGCCCTTTTGGCAGCCATCTCTTTTTATAGGCAGCTGGCTGAAAATCGCGCCATTTCACATTTGCAACCGAAAAGCAACGGATACGATCGTGATAGTTGGTGGAGGAACCTACGAAAATTTGCTATGATAAGGCCATCAGGAGGTGATGATATGAAGTTTTTGGCAACAACGATTTTTCCTTTTATCCTTTTCATTGGCCTTGTGGTGATTGCGACCTTTGTGGTTTTGGGCATATTCCTGGTGAAAGCGCTCGGCAGATATATCAGGTCAACGGAAGTCAGAAAAGAAAAAGCAATGACTAAAAAATCTCTGGGCGAGGTTTTGAAGCAGCATCGTGAAGCGTGCAAGATGACGCAGGAATTTGTAGCAGAAGCGATCGGCGTAAGCAGGCAAGCGGTCTCAAAATGGGAGAACGGAACGGCTGACCCAAGCACCTCGAACTTGATTGCCGCTGCAAAGCTATTCGATCTTTCTGCTGAGGAATTGCTGCGCGAGGTCCAGTAATCGGGAAAGCGGCTCGATCCAAAGCATCGGTATCAGCCATGATATTCATGCGCCTGGGCGGTTTTTCCACAGGAAAAGCCGCCCATATAGGCGAGCTGAAAGCATATGCGCAGACAGTAGAAAAGCTCTCCCTGCCGCAGGATAAAAAATCATTGCACTGGGAGAGGCAACCCACGGAGGTGTGGTATTTCAGCAATTAAAGCTGGATATTTTTTTCGCCGAGATGAAAAAGGGCTTGCTTTTTTCCGCATAATGCGGTATCATGTCGAATGAACACAACTGGATCATTTGTCTTCGGGGCGGGGCGTAATTCCCCACCGGCGGTATAGTCCGCGAGCGAGCCTTTCCGAGGTGAGCAGGAACCGGTGCAATTCCGGTACCGACAGTTACAGTCTGGATGAGAGAAGGCGTGTACGGCATTTTTCGTAATGCTCTTTTTTGATGCGTGCACCTTGGGAGACAATCGCTTCCAAGGGTGTTACATCATCAAAAAGGAGTCTTTTTTTATGACACAACATCAGAAAACCCATCGCCTTGCCGTGGCTGCCATGCTGACGGCTGTGGCCGCCGTGCTGCAATTCATCGAATTCGCCATTCCACTGATGCCGGCCTTTATCAAGCTGGACATCTCCGACCTGCCTGCCCTGCTGGGCACCTTCTCGCTGGGCCCCGTATACGGCGTCGCCATTCAGCTGGTGAAGAACCTGCTGCACCTGCCCTTCGGCTCCAGCGCCGGTGTGGGCGAGCTGTCCAACTTTATTCTGGGCGCGATTTTCGTGTTTGCCGCCGGTATGATCTACAAGCGCAGCAAGAGCCGCAAGAGCGCACTGATCGGCTCGCTGGTGGGGGCGGTGGCCATGGCTCTCATCAGCATCGTGGCCAACTATTTCATCGTCTACCCCGCCTATGTGGTGCTGTATAATCTGCCGCTGGAGGCCATTGTGGGCATGTACGAGGAAATTCTGGGCGGCGTGTCCCATATGCCCACCCAGAACGCCCTTTTCAACTGCCTGCTGGTGTTCAACGTGCCCTTCACCTTCTGCAAGGGCATGCTGGATGTGGCGCTGTGCTTCCTGGTCTACAAGCCGCTGAGCCCGCTGCTGCACAGATAAGCAAGATAACGCCCCGAAACGGCTGCACCGTTTCGGGGCGTTAATGCTTCTATTCACCAAAGTATTTTTCGCGGAAGGGAACCTGTGCGACTTCAAAGGTACGGCCGCGCAGATAGTTCAGCATTCCGGCATCGGTGGGGAAATCAAAGGTCAGCTTATAGGAATACAGCGCCTGCCGTGTTTCACCGTAGCGGCGGTTTACATCGCCGCGGCCGTATTTGCCGTCTCCCAGCAGGGGACAGCCCATGTGGGCAAAGGTGGCGCGGATCTGGTGGGTACGGCCTGTCTCCAGCCCTACCTCCACCAGTGCCAGCTCACCGCGGCGCGCCAACGTCTCGTAGGTGGTGATGGCTGTTTTTCCGCCGGGTACCGGCTTGGTGCGGACAGAGACCTCCTTCTTCTTCTCATCCTTCACCAGAAAGACCTCCACGCGGCCTTTGGGAGGCTGTGGCGCGCCCACCGTGATGCACAGATAGCGCTTGTCCATCTCTCTGTCGCGGATCTTCTCGTTGATGATCCGTAGCGTTTCGGCATTTTTGGCGGCGATCACGATGCCGCCGGTGTTGCGGTCAATGCGGTTGCACAGGGCGGGGGTAAAGGCGTTCTCCCATTTGGGATTCCATTCCCGCTTCTGATAGAGGTAGGCCTGAATGTGGTTGATGAGGGTATTGACCTTTTCCGTCTCGTCAGCGTGCACCACCAGCCCCGGCCGCTTATCCAGCAGTATCAGGTTTTCATCCTCATACACAATGGTCAGACTGGGCTTGAACAGCGTCAGGAACAGATTGTCCTCACGGGGCTTGTCAAAGAACTCGTCGTTGATGTATAATTGCAGCACATCGCCTTCCTGAAGCCGCTGATCCCGCTGCGCTCGGGCGCCGTTGCATTTGATGCGCTTGAGCCGGATGTATTTTTGCAGCAGCGCCGATGGAAGCAGCGGCAGCGATTTGGCGATAAAGCGATCCAGCCGCTGGCCTGCATCATTTTTTCCAATGGTCAGTTCCCGCATGGGACATACCTCCCGCAGAAGAAAAATCTATCTTATTGTACCCAAGGGCGGCGGAATTGTCAAAGGAAATTCGCCCGGGGACAGAAAATGCGAAAAGTGGGGAATTTTTTGCAAAAAATGTTTGACAACCCCTTCCTTTCACGCTATAATACTATTCGTGTCATTGCGAGGTGTACTATGCTTTTGAATGTAAACAAGCTGCTGCATACGCCGGATGCGGCGCAGGATTTTTCTTTTGAGATGGATCTGAGCGATTTGGAATTCGGCGGCAGCTACCCCGTGTCCCAGCCGGTCACTGTGGAAGGCCGGATCAGGAACAAGGCCGGCGTCCTGCTGTGTACGCTCGAGGCAAGTACGACACTCCACTGTATCTGTGACCGCTGCGCGGAACCCTTTACCGAGGACAAAACCGTTGAATACCAGTGCGTGCTGGCAGAGGAACGGCAGTCTGACGACGATGAGGAGATCGTGCTGCTGGAAAACGATGAGGTGGACTTGGGCGAAGTGGCTCGCACTGCGTTTATCCTTGAGATGGACACGAAAACCCTCTGCTCTCCCGATTGTAAGGGCCTGTGCCACGGCTGCGGCGTCAACCTGAACCATGAGGCATGCCGCTGCAAAAAGGCGGTAGATCCGCGGCTTGCAAAGCTGGCACAGCTTTTGGAAGATCGGTAAGCGGAAGCTGAACTATTATACTACTGCTCACGGCAGTTAAAAGACCAAGGAGGTGTCAACATGGCAGTCCCTAAGGGAAAAGTATCGAAGCAAAGACGCAATAAGAGACGCAGCTCCGTGTGGAAGCTGGCGACTCCCGGTCTGGTGGCATGCCCCAAGTGTGGTGCGCTGCATCTGCCTCACAGAATGTGCCCGGAATGCGGTACCTACAATGGCCGTCAGGTCAAGGAGATCAAGTCCGTGGCCGCTGGCAAGTAAGTCATCGACGTGTGTCCTTGTTAGGAGGGAAGAGCTATCTTCCCTCCTTACTTTTTTGCTTTTAACAGATTTTTTGCTTTTAACAGATTTTTTGCTTTATATCTTGCGTATAGAGGGAAAAATCGCTATAATGATTAAGTTACTATGCGGCCATGCGCCATTTTACAGGAGAGCTTTCACCATGAGTACCGTCATCACATCCATAGACCCTCATTCCCCGGCGGAAAAGGCCGGGATCACCGTGGGGGAGCAGCTGCTGGAGATCAACGGCCACAAGATCGTGGACGTGCTGGACTACCGGTTTTACGGCTATGATCCCAAAACGGTGCTGCGTCTGCGCCGGGATGACCATGTGCGCACGGTTACCATCCGAAAGCCGGAGGGGCAGGATCTGGGATTGAATTTTCAGACCTATCTGATGGACGAGATGCACCAGTGTGCCAACCACTGCCTGTTCTGCTTTGTGGATCAGATGCCGCCCCATATGCGCCCGTCCCTATATATCAAGGACGATGATGAGCGCCTGAGCTTTCTGCTGGGCAACTATACCACGCTGACCAACCTTTCCGAGCGGGAGGCACAGCGGATCATTGATCTGCACATCAGCCCCATCAACGTCTCGGTTCATGCCACGGACCCGCAGCTGCACTGTACGCTGCTGGGCAATAAGGATGCCGAGCGGTCGCTGGAATATATCAAGGCATTCTGCAAAGCCGGGATCGTGATGAACGGCCAGATCGTGATCTGTCCGGGATGGAATGACGGCGAGCAGCTGCGGCGTACACTGCGGGATCTGACGGAATGGCAGTTTTCCAGCTGCTCACTGGTACCGGTCGGTATCACCAAGTATCGGAAGGGACTGGCCAAGCTGACCCCGGTGGACAGCGCGTGTGCCCGGCAGATCATTGCCGATGCCGAAGCCTTCGGACAGGAAAATCTGCGCCGTTTCGGGACGCGCCGCTTTTTCTGTGCGGATGAGCTGTTTTTGCGGGCCGGAATGGAGCTTCCCGGCGAGGATTACTATGAGGGCTATCGCCAGCTGGAAAACGGCGTGGGTATGCTGCGTCTGCTGGAACAGGAATTCCTCGGCGCTATGCGCATGGAGGATCCCGGCGCTTCGCCCGGCCCCATTACCATCGCCACGGGCACTGCCGCCGCCCCCTTTTTGCAGGAGCTGATGGACAGGGCAATGGCTTATTTCCCGCGGTTGGACGCACGGGTCCATGCGGTGAAAAACGATTTCTTCGGCCATACGATCGATGTGGCCGGTTTGCTGACGGGGCAGGATATCGCCGCGCAGCTGAAGGGCAGAGTGGACGGACGGCGGGTGCTGCTGCCGGTGCACATGCTGCGCCACGGAGAAACGGTGTTTTTGGACGATTACACGGTGGACAGGCTGTCGCAAGAACTGGGCAGCCCGGTGCGGATCGTGGGGGCTGACGGCGGCGAGCTGCTGGACGCTATTTTGGAAACGGAGGGATAAGACAATGGCAAAACCCTTGATTGCAATCGTAGGACGGCCCAATGTGGGCAAGTCCATGCTGTTTAATAAGCTGATCGGGCGGCGGCTGAGTATCGTGGAGGATACGCCCGGCGTGACGCGCGACCGTATTTACGGCGAGAGCGAGTGGCTGGGCCGCAAGTTCCGGCTGGTGGATACCGGCGGTATTGAACCGAGCACCGACAACCAGATCCTCTCTTTCATGCGCGAACAGGCCCAGATCGCCATTGATAATGCCACGGTCATCATTTTTGTCACCGATATCAAAACCGGTATGACCGCCGCCGATCAGGAGGTGGCGGGAATGTTGCAGCGCAGCAGAAAGCCGATCGTGCTGGCGGTCAATAAAATGGACGCCACAGGTACGGTGGACCCCGATTTCTATGAGTTTTACAATCTGGGTCTGGGAGACCCGGTCGCGGTGTCGGCTGTGCACGGACACGGCACCGGCGATTTGCTGGATGAGTGCCTGAAGTACTTCCCACCCGAGGAGGACGAGGAGGATACGTCCGATGTGATTCAGGTGGCCATCATCGGCAAGCCCAATGTGGGCAAGTCCAGCCTGACCAACAAGATTCTGGGTGAGCAGCGGGTGATCGTCAGCAATGTGGCGGGCACCACCCGTGACGCAATCGACAGCTATTTTGAGAATGGGCAGGGCAAGTATAATTTTATCGATACCGCCGGTATGCGAAAAAAGTCCAAGGTGGATGACAATATTGAAAAATACAGCGTTCTGCGGGCCACCATGGCGATTGAGCGCAGCGATGTGTGCCTTATTATGATCGACGCCAACGACGGCGTGACCGAACAGGATACCAAGGTGGCAGGACTTGCCCATGAGGCGGGAAAGGCCTGCATCATCGTGGTCAACAAGTGGGATGCGGTGGAAAAGGACGACAAGACCATGGATCGTATGCGCGAGAATGTGCGCCGCGACCTCAGCTTTATGCCCTATGCGCCCATTGTATTTATCTCCGCCCTGACAGGACAGCGGGTGAACCGGCTGTTTGAACTGATTAACTATGTCAACGATCAGGCGTCCATGCGGATTACCACCGGTATGCTCAACAGCGTACTGGCTGATGCACAGACCCGCGTGCAGCCGCCGACGGACAAGGGCCGCCGCCTGAAAATCTACTATATGACGCAGGTGGGGATCAAGCCGCCCCATTTTGTGGTGTTCTGCAACGATAAGAAGCTGTTCCATTTCTCCTACCGCCGCTATCTGGAAAACCAGATCCGCAGCGTGTTCGGCCTGGAGGGAACGCCCATTATCATGACCATCCGGCAGAAGGGAGAGGACGAGGGCTGATGAGCATCGTGTTTTGTGTGGCGCTGACGCTGCTGGTTTCCTATTTGCTGGGTTGCTTTAACGGCGCGGTAGTGATCTCTCATTTCATTATCAAGGATGACGTCCGTTCCCATGGCAGCGGCAATGCGGGCCTGACAAACTTCTACCGCACCTATGGCGCGAAGTATGCGCTGGGCGTGATTGCCTGCGACATGGGAAAGACGGTGGTGGCGGGCCTTATCGGCGGCTATCTGTTTTATTTTGTGTGCCGCGATTGGACGCTGGGCCTGCTGCTGGCCGGGATCGGCTGTGAGCTGGGGCATATGTTTCCCGCTTTTTATGGATTCAAGGGCGGAAAGGGCATCCTGTGCGGCGGCACGCTGGCGTGGATGCTGGGCTGGAAGGTAGGCCTGACTGCCTGGGGGCTGTTTGCGGTGCTGTGGCTGCTGAGCAAGTATGTATCCCTTGGCTCCGTGTTCGCAGGTGTGAGCCTGACCGTTTCCGTATTTTTGTTCTATGGCCACAACTGGCTGTATACGGTGCTGGCTTTTATGATCTCTGCGCTGGTGGTCTGGTGTCATCGGGAGAATATTAACCGCCTGATTCACGGGACGGAGCGAAAATTCCAATGGCATTCCGGCCCGCCGAAAGAAAACTAATGACGACCTTATGAGAGAAAGGATTATTCACAATGAAGCACAATCAAGTCCGTCAGGTGGTATTTCCCATTCTGGCTGCGTTTATCTGGGGTACGGCGTTTGTGGCGCAGGACATGTGCGCCGATGCAATCGGAACGTTTGCGTTTAATGCTGCGCGCTACTTTATCGCGGTGCTGACGCTGCTGGTGGTTATTTTCATCAGCGACAAGCTGAAGAAAGACAAACCCAGTCTGACGGCGATTCAGCGCAAGGCTGCCAACAAAAGGCTGTGGCTGGGCGGACTGTGCTGCGGCGCGGCGCTGGCCATCGCCTCTAACTTCCAGCAGGCAGGTCTTGTGGCCGGCACCGAGGCCGGCAAGGCGGGCTTTATCACGGCGCTGTATGTGGTGCTGGTGCCGGTGTTCGGCCTGTTTTTCAAGCGGAAGGTGAATTTGCCCACTTGGATCGCTGTGGTATGCAGCGTTGTGGCGCTGTATCTGTTGTGCATCAAGGGCGACTTTTCGCTGGCTCCCGGCGATTTTCTGGTTTTGATGTGTGCCGTGTGCTTTGCGGTACATATTCTGGTGATTGATTATTTCACCGGATTCTGCGACGGTGTGAAGCTCAGCTGCCTGCAGTTCCTGTTTGCGGGAACCATCTCGGCGGTCTGCATGTTTATTTTTGAGACGGTGGACTTTGCCGCCATTCTCTCCTGCATCCTGCCGCTGCTGTATGTGGGCGTGTTTTCCTGCGGCGTAGGCTATACCTTGCAGATTCTGGCGCAGAAGGATTCCAACCCCACGGTGGTCACCATCCTGCTGAGTCTGGAGAGCGTATTCGCTGTAATCGCCGGGGCGATTATCCTGCACCAGCAGATGACCACCCGGGAGTATATCGGCTGTGTGATCATGTTTGCCGCGGTAATTCTGGCGCAGATCCAGTTCCCGGAAAAGGCAAAGGTCTGAGGCGGCATTTCTGAGAGTGGGCGGTATCTGACGATCATCGCTTTTGGAAAGACGGCCCATAGAATGAGAAAAACGATCCGATCAACCTGATCGGATCGTTTTTATATCCTGAAAACTGCGGCAGGGGTATTTGCATGGCTCAGTCCAGCAGCCAGCAGGTCACGTTGCGGCGGCCCCATACCACACAGTCGGCATATGTGGGGAACCATAGGTCCACAACGTTGCCCTTCATGCCGCCGGTGTCCTCGACCTGACCGATGCCGTAAACCTTGCCGCCGCCCACGCTCTGAATGAACATGCGGGAGTGATAGGGGAAGGTTTTGGGGTCGGCGGCAATGATGCCCAGACCAACGGCGTGGCCGGTGGAGGTGGTAAAGGCAGCGCCCTTTTCGCCGCCGCTGTAATAGGCGGTGGAGTTACAGATGACCTTGTCATGATACGTCATACTGTATCCGGACTGGAACACCAGATAACCGCCGCTGGAGCCGCCGCCATAGGGCACGTCCCGGGCGATACGGTCATCCCGCTCTACCTCCTTGACGAGACGGCCATAGACGATGATCTGCGCCTTGGCCGTGCTGTCACTGCGATCCACCAACACGGTGTTGACCATTTCGCCGCTGCGGTATACGTCGTCATAGGTGTCGGTGGTGGTGCCGGGTACGCCTTCTTGCAGGATCACATGCTCGCCATAGGGCAGAAGGTAATCGTAAAGAACCTTGGTCTTGTAGGTGTCCACCGAGGTCTCCCGGCGGCGGCAGCGCAGCTCGTCGCTGATGTGGATCAGCAGCTTCAGCCCTGTATCGTTGACGCCGATCATCTCGTCTGCGGCAACGCGGATATCAAGGCGCTTGAGAAGATTCTGCACCGTTTCATGATAGGCCTCCGCCGTCATGATCTGGTCACCGTGGCGGATGACCACCGTCTGACCCTCGGTAAGAATGATCTGGGCGTCGCCTCCCTGGTCGTCACGGATGCGCAAAAGGTCGCTATCATAGGTGAAATCGGGATAGCCATCCACCAGAGCGGTGGAATCCTCCGTGACGACCAGATAGGTATAGGTTTTTACGGTGGTGTCGGACAGGCACCAGGGGAGGAAGAGCAGGAGCGCCAGCACCAGCCCGGTAAGCCAACGCATCCAGACATGCGCTTTCAGCTTGGCGAAAAAGCGGCGCAGGAACTGATACTGAGGCAGCTCCCAGACAGCCCTTTTGGTGCGCTGCCACCACGCCCGGGCGGAACGCACCATGCGGGTGTTGAGAAACCATGCCCACAGGATGCGGCCCAGCATCACAAATACGTCGCCAAGACGCCACCAGAATACGCGGAAAGCCCGCCGGAGTGCCCGTATCTCCTCGGTTTGGCCAAGGGTGTTCCAGCCGTCCCGCACATAGCGCCAGGCAAACTTGATGTTGGGCAGAAGTTGTTGTATACGTTCTTTCATAATACCTCGATGATATCCACATGGCCGATGCGGTAAACCGCAGAGAACGGCAAAGTGGAAAAATACGCCACAAAGTATACCAGTTTCCTGAAATTTTGTCAAGTTTGCCCCAGAGAAGCAAAAAAGCCGCCTGATTTTGGCGGCTTTTTCCATATGAGACGACGGGCGCGGATGCGCCGACGCAAACGGCGGCGGAGGGACATCAGGTCTGGGGTGGCGGAGACTCCTGCTCGGCGCGGGTGATGGCAGCTTCGCGGCGATGTACGGTGCGGCGCAGCTCCTCATAGATTACTGCGCAGACCGGAACGCCCAACAGCATACCCACAATGCCGCCCAGTCCGCTGCCTATTATAACGGCGAAGAACACCCAGATGCCCGGCAGGCCCACGGATTTTCCCACGACATGGGGGTAGATGAGGTTACCCTCGATCTGCTGGAGGATGATGAGAAAGACCACAAACCAGACGGCCTTCATCAGGGATACGGGCAGGATCAGCAGTGCGCCCACAATGGCGCCGATCCACGCGCCCAGCACGGGAATGAGGGCGGTACAGCCGATCAGCACGGCGATGACGGAGGCATAGGGCAGACGAAAGATCAGCATGCCCAGCAGCACCAGCGTGCCAAGAATGAAGGCCTCAAGGATCTGGCCGGTGACAAACTGGGAGAAGGTATGACAGACGCGGCTGAGAAAGGCCAGAAACGCCGTTACCCGCTTTGCGGGGAAGGTGACATACAGCAGCTTTTTCAGCTGCCGGGCCAGCGTTTCCTTCTGCGATAGAACGTATATGGAAAAAACAACGCCCATCAGGAGGCTGAATACTGCGGAAAACACGGATGTGGTCAGTCCGATGGTGGTGTTCAGCAGGGCAGAGCCGCCCTTGGCCAGCAAGTCCGTAATTTTGGTAAAAAGATCGTTATTGCCAAGATCGATCTCCGGCAGAGAGATGGCATATTGCTCCAGTGCGGTGCGGAGGTCTTCATAGCGGACATCCAGCGTCTTGACATAGGCGGAGATGCTGGAGATGATATCTGCCAGCGTACTGCCCAGACGGGGCAGCACCACGAAGCACGCGGCGAAAAAGACGCCCAGCACAATAAGAAAGCTGAGCAGCAGGCAGATGGGACGGCGCAGTGCCGTAGCCGGCTTGCCGCAGCCATCCCTTAAAAAGAGCTTGTTCCACAAGCGCTCCAGCGGCGACATCAGCAGGTTCAGAATAAAGGCCAGCACAAGGCCGATGAGGACTGGGGAGAGAATGTCAAGCACGCTGTGCAAAAAGCCGGTGAGCGTGGAAAAATGGGTAACCAGCCACCACATGAGGACGGCAGAGGCGATAAGCAGCAAGATTTGACGGGTAGATTTTTTGTTCGTTTCCAGAGTGATCCCTTCCTTCCTGCACCATAGTATCCCACAACCGCAGCGGCGAGTGGTGAAAATTTTATGAACGATGGCTTATTTTGTCTGCACAGCCTCTTGGAGCGCATTGGTCAGCCGTGCATAGTCCTGAAGCGTCAGCCGTTCACCGCGAACGGTGGGTGCCAGACCGCAGTCGGTTACGATCTGCGTCAGATGTTCCTTGGACAGCTGATAGCCGGTTTGCAGGCTGTTGACCAGCGTTTTGCGCCGCAGGGCAAAGCCGGCCCTTACAGTGCGCCACAGAGCGGCCTCGGACACCACGTCCACGACCGGCGTTTTGCGCACGGGGCAATGGATCACGGCAGAGGTGACCTTGGGCGCGGGCAGGAAGCAGGAGGGGGGAACGGTGAACAGAAGCCGGGGTTCGGTATAGTACTGCATCAGCAGGGAGAAGGCGCCGTACTCCGGCGTTCCTGCTTCGGCGCAGATGCGCTGCGCCACCTCCTTTTGGATCAGAACGGTAAGACTGTCAAAGCAGCGGCTCTCAACGCACCGCGTCAGAATGGGGGTGGTGATATTATACGGCAGATTGGCGCAGAGAATGGGGCGCAGGCCGGCAAAGTGGGTCTGTACCACCTGATCGAGCGCCAGTTCCATGGCGTTCCCCTCTATGAGGGTAAAGTTATCCGCGCCGGACATCGTCTCCCGCAGCACGGGATAAAGACGCCGGTCCAGCTCCACGGACACCACTTTTTTGGCGCGCTGCACCAATTGGGCCGTCAGTGGGCCGATGCCGGGGCCGATTTCCAGCACGCCGGTATGCGCATCAGCCCCGCAGGCGTCGGCGATATCACGGGGGACCCAGCCCTCGATGAGAAAATTCTGTCCCAGAGACTTGGCAAAGTGAAAGCCATGCCGCGCCAGCAGAGCCTGTATGTCGTTGCGGTCGCAGAGATCCATAGCGGTACTCCTTTTTGAATGTGTTGCGGCCATTGTATCATAAACGCGCCTGCTTGACAATGGGGTCTGACGGCGTGAAATCGGAACGAATACGACTGCCCAGCCCGCCATTTGATCTGGTGCGGGGGACCCCAGATAGTCCAGCGGGCAATGCTACAGGGAAGCCTCCTTCAAAAGCTTTTCCATATCCTGCGGCAGCGGCGCGGTAATATGGAGCGGTTCCTTCGTCAGCGGGTGGCGCAGCCACAGTTCATAGCTGTGGAGGGCGGGACGGGCGATGAGAGTCTTGTCCTCCGCGCCGTAGAGCCAGTCGCCGGTCAGCGGACAGCCGAGGGCGGCCATATGGAGCCGCAGCTGATGGGTGCGGCCGGTCAGGGGACGCAGCAGCAGAAGCGCACGGCCGTGGGCGGCAGACAGCACCTGATAGTGGGTATGGGAGGGGAGCCCTTCCGGGTCAATGCTGCGCTTGAGAAGGGAGTCGGGCTGCCGGCTGATGGGCAGCCGGATATCTCCCTCGGCCGGTTGGGGGACGCCGTCACAAATACCGCGGTACTCCCGGTGGAAGTCGTCAGTGTGGAGGCTGGCCATGCAGCGCTGATGGATATAGCCGCTTTTCGCCACCACCATCACGCCGGTAACGCCGCGATCCAGCCGGTTTACGGGGTGAAAGGCGCCGCCGCCCAGATAGTGGGACACTGCACCCGCCACGGTGACGGTCTCCTCGGTAAGGGCGGAAGAATGGACGGTGATGCCGGCAGGCTTATTGAGGATCAGGAGATCCTCATCCTCCCACAGGATATCCAGCGGGTAATCCACGGGAATCGGCGCACTTTCGGTGGGGGGATCGGATACGTCTACGGTCAGAATGTCACCGGCGTGGGCTACGGCGCGAACCGTGACGCGGCGGTTATTGAGCATGATGGCATTTTCGCGCCATTTGAGTGACTTCAGCAGAGAGGAGGACAGATGCAGTTCCCGCAGCAGCAGCTGCTTGACCGTCAGGCCGGAGAGCGCCTGCGTAACAGACAGCGTCAGAATGCGCATGGATGCGTCTCCTTTCAAAAAATATCAAATCCAGTATAGCACAAAAAGAAAAAATATGATAGACTATGTGGCACAATAGCAAATGAGAAAGGATGGTATATACCATGGCTTCTAAGGTGTATTTTGCCGATTTGAGGGCGGATTTCCGTGAGAATTTGCAGCAGAAACTGACACGGCTGATGAAAACCGCCGGAATGGGCGAGATCGATTTTAATGAAAAGTATGTGGCCATCAAGATGCATTTCGGTGAGCCGGGGAATCTGGCGTTTTTACGTCCCAACTGGGCTAAGACAGTGGCGGACTTTGTAAAGGAGCGGGGCGGTAAGCCCTTCCTGACCGACTGCAACACCCTGTATGTGGGCGGACGGAAAAACGCGCTGGATCATCTGGACAGCGCCATGCTCAACGGCTTCAATCCCATGACCACCGGCTGTCAGATCCTCATCGCCGACGGCCTGAAGGGCAACGACGAGGTAGAGGTTCCGGTGGCGGGCGGCGAGTATGTGAAGGCGGCCAAGATCGGCCGCGCCGTCATGGACGCCGATGTGTTTATTTCCCTGACCCACTTCAAGGGCCACGAGGAGGCGGGTTTCGGCGGCTGCCTGAAGAATATCGGTATGGGCTGCGGCAGCCGGGCCGGTAAGATGGAGCAGCACAACGCGGGCAAGCCCCATGTGGCGCAGAAGCACTGCATCGGCTGCGGTCAGTGCCGCAAGATTTGCGCCCACGGCGCGCCGATTATTGAGAACGGAAAGGCCCATATCGATCACGACAGATGCGTGGGCTGCGGCCGCTGCATCGCTGTGTGTCCCAAGGACGCCGTGCGCATCGACTGGGATGAAACCACCACCAACCTGAACTGCAAAATTGCCGAGTATACCAAGGCGGTGGTGGATGGCCGTCCCTGCTTCCATATTTCACTGGTCATTGATGTGTCCCCCAACTGCGACTGCCACAGCGAGAACGACATGGCCATCGTGCCCAATGTGGGCATGTTCGCCTCTTTCGATCCGGTGGCGCTGGATATGGCCTGCATCGACGCGGTAAATGCACAGACCCCGCTGCGGGGCAGTGCTGCCGATTGCCCGGAAGATCATGTCCATGCCCATGACCATTTCCAGCGGATTCACCCTGATACCAACTGGCGCAGCTGCCTGGAGCACGGTGAAAAGCTGGGGCTGGGCACCCGGGAATATGAACTTGTCAAGATCTGAACCTTCGCAGAAAAGAAGTCTCCGCCGGAGTAAGGCGGAGACTTCTTTGCTGTGCGCCGGATCAATCCTCATGCGGCTTTACCGCCTGATAGAGCATATTCCACACCACCTGATAGGCGTGGAGGGTGTCCGCGCCGTGGCAGACCATCCGCACCTCCATATCCGGATGCTGACGGAGAAAGTCCATGATGGCCTTCAGCGCCACATGGGCAGCCTGCAAGACCGGATAGCCGTAGACACCGGTGGAGATGGAGGGGAAGTCCACGCTGCGGCAGCCGTGGGCCGCCGCCAGCGCCAGCGAATTGCGGTAGCAGGAGGCCAGCAGCGCCGCCTCGCCGTGGCTGCCGCCCTGCCAGATGGGGCCGGGTGTATGGATTACATATCGGCAGGGCAGGTTGTAGGCGGCGGTCAGCTTGGCCTGTCCCGTCTCGCAGCCGTGGAGCGTGCGGCATTCAGCCAGCAGTCCCGGCCCGGCGGCGCGATGGATGGCGCCGTCCACGCCGCTGCCGCCCAAAAGTGAGCAGTTGGCGGCATTGACGATGGCATCGGCATGGGAGAGGGTAATATCCCCTAAAACAATGGAAAAAGACATCGTATTACCTCGGATCAATAAATGGAAGAAGGGTAGACGGTTACATGGCGAGATAAGACCGGCATACGCTATTGGCGGTCTGCGCCAATTGTTCCTCATCCACGGTGGCCAGACGGCCCTCTCGAACGGTGACGCGGCCCTGTACCACCGTATAGTCCACCGGGCCGCGGACACCCACGGTAGCCAATACGGATTTGGCGTCAAAGCAGGCGCCTGTCAACTCCAGACGGCGGCTGTCGATCAGGAACAGGTCGGCGCATTTGCCGACGGAGAGCTGGCCAATGTCGTCCCGGCCCAGCAGGCGGGCACTGCCCCGGGTGGCCATCTTCAGCACGTCGTAGCCACTGGGAGCCTGACGGCTGGCGGTCAGGCGGTGCAGCAGGTAGGCCACCCGCAGCTCCTCCATGAGACTGGAGCCGTCGTTGGAGGCGCTGCCGTCCACCGCCAGACCTACCGGCACACCCAGCGCCAGCATCTCCGGGATACGGGCCACACCGCTGGAGAGCTTCATGTTGCTGATGGGGCAGTGGGCTACGCCGGTGCCGGTCTGCGCCAACAGGCGCAGCTCCTCATCGTTGAAGTGAATGCCGTGGGCGAACCACACATCGCTGCCGATCCAGCCCAAGCGCTCCATGTATGCCAGCGGGCGAACGCCCTCCCGCGCCAGCATGAAATCCTCCTCGTCTTTGGTCTCACACAGGTGGGTGTGGAGCCGCACACCGTATTGACGGGCCAGAAGGGCGCTTTGCCGCAGCAGCTCCGCCGACACGGAGAAGGGGGAGCAGGGGGCCAGCGCTACGCGGTGCATGGCACCGTAAGAGGGATCGTGGTATTTCTCAATGCAGCGGATGGAGTCCGCCATGATCTGATCCACCGTCTGCACCACGCTGTCCGGCGGCAGGCCGCCGTCCTTTTGGCTCAGATCCATGCTGCCGCGGCTGGCGTACATCCGAATGCCCAGCTCGTCTGCGGCAGCAAACTGCGCCCCCAGCAGGTCGCCCGCTCCGGCGGGAAATACATAGTGGTGGTCAAAGCAGGTGGTGCAGCCGTGCTTCATCAGTTCGCCCATTCCGGTGAGGCTGGATAGACGGACTACGTCATCTCCCAGATTTTTCCATATCTCATATAACGTTCTGAGCCAGTCGAACAGCTCCATGTTCTGCACCTGAGGAAGATTGCGGGAGAACACCTGATAGAGGTGATGGTGGGTGTTGACCAGGCCGGGGTAGCACAGCATATGGCTGGCGTCAATGACCTCATCGGCGGTGGCGGTCAGATTAGGGCCGATGGACTGGATAAAACCGTCCTTACAGTATATATCAACATTTTTCAGCAGCTGGTCGCTGTCATCACAGGTAACCAGTTGGGCGATGCTGCGAATGAGCAGGGTGGACATGGTGCTTCCTCCTTATGGGAATATGTGAATAGGAAAAAAGAGCAGGCCGCAAGCGGCCTACTCTTTTTTTGCGTGGTCAGCGTTCCTCGCGGAAGTAGGAGAGACCGAGGGACGCAGGGGGCTGATCCTCCCGCTTTTTACGCAGGGAGACAACGATCAGCACGATCAGCGTGATGGCGTAAGGCAGCATCTTGTACAGCTCCTTCACGGCCATCTGCGCACCGGTGGGCAGATAGATGTTCAGAATATACAATCCGCCGAACAGGATGGAGGCCAGAATGCTGACATTGGGACGCCAGATGGTGAAGATAACCAGCGCAATGGCCAGCCAACCGCGGTCGCCGAAGGCGTTGTTGGACCATACGCCGTTGGCGTAGTCCATTACGTAGTACAGGCCGCCCAGACCTGCAATCATGGAGCCGATGCAGGTGGCGAGATACTTATACTTGGTGACGTTGATACCGGCGGCATCGGCAGTGGAAGCGCTTTCGCCCACGGCACGCAGGTGCAGTCCGGTGCGGGTATGATTCAGGAAGTAGGAGGCGCCCAGTGCAACGATGATGGCCACGTAGGCCAGAAAACCGTAGGACAGGAACAGCTGGCCGAACCAGCCGGTGCTGCTGGCACCGGGCAGCGTGGTCTTGAAGAACAGACTGGTGTTGGATAGAGCGATAGAGGGAACCTCACTATTGGTCAGCTTGATGAGGGAGCCGCCGAAGAAGTTGCCCACGCCCACGCCGAAGGTGGTCATGGCAAGACCGGTCACGTTCTGGTTGGCCCGGAGGGTAACCGTCAGGAAGCAGTACAGCAGACCCATCAGCAGCGAGCCCAGCAGCGAGCAGAGGACAGGGATCAGAATGGCCAGAAAGCCATTAAGCTGTCCGCCGGCGGACTGTTCGTAGAAGAACGAGCCGATGACGCCGCTGATACCGCCCACATACATGATGCCGGGGATACCCAGGTTCAGGTTGCCGGATTTTTCCGTCAGAATTTCGCCGGTGCTGCCGAACAGCAGGGGGATGCCCTGCATAACAGCGCGGGGGAAGAAAGATATAAAGTTAAAACCCATCCGTCATGCCTCCTTTCTGCTGCTCTTGCGCAGGCTGACCTTATAGGTGATGAAGAACTCGGTAGCAATAATGAAGAACAGGATGATACCGGTGAGAATGTCAGCGAAGGAGTGGTTCAGGTACAGGGTACTGGCCACCTCGCTGGCGCCGCGGTCCATGGTCACCAGCAGCAGCGAGGAGGCGATCATGATGAAGGGATTGAACTTGGACATCCAGGACACCATGACGGCGGTAAAGCCGCGGCTGTTCACGATGGTGGTGGTC